>Ga0105051_10008794_pt1 | contig 10144 bp, 6 predicted proteins | sample FRY02_FD_78383 | JGI IMG/M metagenome (GOLD analysis project Ga0105051, IMG submission 78383) | Freshwater microbial communities from Lake Fryxell liftoff mats and glacier meltwater in Antarctica - FRY-02 (megahit assembly) | ecosystem: Environmental > Aquatic > Freshwater > Ice > Glacier...
AGTATTGGAGGTTTGGAATTAAGTGGCAGAAAATGTTATACAATAACTTATAATAGAAAGCATCAATTAAATGGCTTCTGCTTTTTCTAACTCACAAAAAATCGGAGCCTAAAATTGAAATATCTTGAATAAGTTGGAGATATAAGAAAATCAGTATCTCTACTCTTTAAAATAAAAGAAGAAACAAAAAATATCAAATAACAACGGAGTACTGAAATTTTAATCCTAATTCCATCCATAGAGTTAATAATCAACCTAAAAAGATGACTATTTAAATTAGTAACATTAGTATATTTACAAATCATATTTCACATTAATAATTCCTGTTAAATATAATTTTTATGATCACTCTTTATTATAAAATTTAGCCAAGTAATACTGATTAATAATAGAATAAAATTAAATATATTTCAAACAGCCGATATTTATTAATTTATTCTTTAAGGTTCATTTTTTTAAAATATTTATTATGAACTGCTTAGCTTATAACATAAATTTTCTATTATCCGAATAATTAAACATCTTAATAATGCGGAAAGGATCATCTGGCTCTACAGGCAAAGCCCAAAAGAAATAAGTCCGTAAACCTATCTCTAACAATTTTGCACCTAAAAGACTTGCAATTAATTTCTAGCCTCCAACGCTGATATTATAATACTTAGTAATCGATACAGGGAAGCTCTATCATCACAAAATGAGGCTGGATGCGATTTTAAGAAAAGTTAATGTTAACAGGAGCGATGTGTTGAATTATGTGAAGACCAAGCATCATTTGTATTTCTTAAATACGAAGCTCAAGGACTAACAGATACTAAAATTAATCGATAAAATATTGATAAGAATGGGAAAGGGGAAACTTTAGAAAATTGAGGAAAAGAGAAAACAATTATAATCGTCCCCTAGCCTGTAGAAATATACATAAAACAAAGGGCAAGAGTAATAAGATGACGACTTCGACTATTTGAACGATGATGATGATTATGAGGAGGATTACTAAGACTTCGAATAACCAGAGGCTGTGATAAAGTCGAATAAGGAAAACACCCAATACAAGGCGGGTCTCGGCACCTCTTCATTCTCTACAAAGACCTTATAAAAGGCAGCAACTTCTCCTTCCCAGAACAAAAACACATTCATGACTTACTGCCAGGAGGAGTATGATGATGAAAATTTGCAAGAAGCCTAACCTTAGGCCAATTGGGATCTCGATATTTAGGAAAACGGAGACTTTGATTTTGTATGACCAATTTTTAAACACTAATCCCTTTCTTAAAGAACAATAGAATACGTTAATATTTGCTAACTTTTAAAATAAATAAAAATATACCTTTATTTGCTCAGTTATAAAAATTTGACGTTAATTATAAATTGGCACTAATTATAAAAGTGTTTAATTTATTGAATTAGATCAAATAGTGTCGATATAAAAAGATTTTATCCCAAAACCTCATGATAATATTTAATTGAATAAAAGAAAACTAAAAAGTATAAATAGTTTAATCGGTAAGGAGAAAGTAAATGAAACTGTGTTACCCTTTGAAAAAATCAGATCCAACCAACTTGGTTTAACCAATTGTAAAGTACTTGTAGTTAAGCGAGTCACCTCAAGTGGCGATGTCTTTCCGTGATAACTTAACCAAGATCAATCAGTTACGGGATAAGGTTTGCCAATTTGAGCTTCCCTCAAACCCGACACTGGACATGTTGAATAAGTTTATTCCAGCAACAGAGATGTATGCAAAGTATGCGTTGATGTTGGGTAAGCATCTGAACTGGAACAAGGATTACGGTGTGGTAGTGAACGATCTGAAACTGACATGGCACGATTCGTTCAACCATGCGACAACATTCACAAAGTCTGAGATCCATTTCGACATATTCTGCACATTTTATAACATTGGTGTGATGTACTTTCACAAAGCTAATATACTGTGCACATAAGACCTCATAAATTCAAAGAAGTAATCGATCCGGGCTGCCAAGATTGCATTTTACCTGTTCAATCAGATCAGAACCGTGTACTTCCCGGCATTCATGAACACAGGATTCAGTGATACCAGTCATCCCAACTTATAAATGCTGTAACTGCTCTCACAAGGACTCATTTATAAGAACCTTTTTAACCTGTTTAAAGAAGACGAGTTTAAACTGGGAATTAACAACATCGCAGCAATTGCAGGAGAGGCACAGAAAAAGTTCTACAATTCCTACCAGATCGGTGTCCAGTTTTTTATGAAGACATCTCACATTTCAGCAAATCTAAAGAGTGAGCTACTTTCATTCGCTTATGTAGAGGCTTTATATCACGACGCAATGTTCAACACTAAGTATGCAAAGTACTATCGTGAGTAGATGGACAATAACAAGGACAATATTGTAAACCTCATTGCCTATTAGAAAAAGGCTTTAAGATTCTTAGAGCTCGGCCTTAAAAATCCAAATGTAACCAACTTGTTAGATTCCCGTCCTTAACAACGTCAAGACTTGTAGAACATTCTTCCAGAGATAAAGTCATCTTTAGAATAAAACCTCCTACGAAATAAGTAGATCTACAAAAAGGCAGGTAATTTACAATCTTATTGAAGAAATCCCTGAATAAAAGCTTCCTCCAGCAATGTAGACTCCTAAAAAATACATCGCAGAACCCATCGAACCATAAAATATCAAGATTAATTATGACAATCCTATCGCTGCACCGTTCGGCAACTTGGTGGATAACTAATCAAAAGGATTCATGGCCGAACTACGCTAATTCTCCCAAAACAGACTCATGGGACTCGATTCAGCTAAAGTTAAACTGTTTAAGACTATTTAAACCATTTACAACGATAATTTTGTCAACTATTATCTGAATTTATAGCAGAACAATAAGAACAGTATAATTTGAACTTATTATTTTAGAAGGCATACCCGAAACTCTCAGACAAAAGCTTCAGCAGATACAAGCCAACGGAGGAAAACAGAAACTTGATCTTGAAATTCAAATTATCAAAAAAAATGATCAACAAATGAGTAACAGATTCAAGGAAATGGTTGGAAACCTCAAGAATGAAGAAACCACTGACATGCAAAAACGCAATAATTATGGCCAAAAGTGGAACCGCCCTCCTTCGAGTTTGGTCAATCGCTCATATTTCAATCAAATCGAACTTTATCAAAAGAAATCGTAGCAGGCTTCTGCGGTTAATCAAAAGATTGTGGATAAGTACCACTTGCTCTAAAAATACATTCAAATTGCTGAGCAAGACGAGTCAACAATTTCAAAATCACTTCCTAAAGTAGAAGTTAATAAGTTTTTATAATAAAACTCTTCACAATTCTAAAAATTGCGAAAGGGAACAGTTGGAATCAAGTCTAAATAAGAAGAGTTGGACCATCTTACTGAAGACATAAAAAAATTCTTCTCTAAGATGGATTACAATTAAATCGCTAACAAATATTTTAAATAGGCACAACTTCAAGGCCAAAAAGAAAAAATATTTGAGAAAATATTCGGTGATGCCTACAAACTGATATAAAAATTTAATTAAAGAGCTAAGGATTTGGACCTTTAGGCCAAAGAAGTTGGAGAAGTATCGATGTCCTTAAACAAAAAGAACAAGGGAGGTGATTAAAAAGGTAAAAAAGATTTCTAAGAAGTTTTGAGTAAGTTTAATGAAGTTAATAATTTATTTAGAGACGTAGCTCAAGGGACAGGTTTCTATTCTAAGATTAATGAGATTATCGCCAAGATTTTATCAGATCTTTAAGGTTTCATCGCTGCGAGAGACATGTAAGCTCAATAAATTGAAAATAGTATAAAGAAAGGAGGGTTCGGAGCGGGTCAAAACCTACCAAATATGTATCCAAATCAAGCGCCTCAACAGAATTTGGGATTTTATATTCCACCTCCAATGAATTTTACAGGAGTTCCTCAGCAACAAAACAACTTCAATCAAGGAAACGATATGAGCGGGATGCTGGCAGATATTATGAAATCAAAGCCAAATTTTGGAGGAGGGGACGTGTTCGGAGGTCCAGTATTCCAATCCCAATGGAAATGAATTAAAATAAATCTATTCGTATACATGTATCAGACATTTTATCTCACTATTGCAGTTTGTACCTATTATAACGTCAATATTTGCTTTTTATGATATAAGTTTAATGGGGCATAAATTTCAATTATTGATAAAATAAGGCGCATGCATAACATTATTTTAAACATTCAGTTCTCCATATAAATATATAGACAAAATAAGGATGATAATTTTACTATTATTTTTTAGTAATTGGAGACAATATAATTTACGTTAAACTATCATACGACTCCTTTATAATAAATAAAAACTACTTACAAGATATAAAAGTTTGATAAGGATTAGAATGCCTGATAAAACTGACAAAGTAGCCATTTTAGCATCAACAGCAAGCGGAGTTGTAGCAGCAACTGGAGTTGGGCTTACCGTTGCTGGTTTTAGCTCAGGAGGTATCGTCGCAGCTTCAACCGCAGCAGGAATTCAAGCGGGAATTGGAAACTTGGCTGTAGGCTCAGCAATGGCAACATTACAGTCCTTAGGAGCATCAGGCGTTTTTGTCACAATGGGAACTTTTGGAGGAGTTGGTTTGCTTGTTGGAGCAGGTTATGGTGGCTACAAACTTTATAAACATATAAATAAAAATAGGGCGAAATTGTGAAGAGCATAAGAAATTAAAAACTATTTGAGAATATAGGAATGCTTATCATTCTATGCTAAAATTATTCTATATTTAACCTCTATATTTTTGCATTATTTCCTTTAACTAAATTTGTAATTTCCGCTTTATTGATTACCAAACAAAAAATTTGTCCATTTTTCAAAATTTCACTTACCTATAGATTTTTATCATTTTTATAGATTATTATTATACAGAATTCAAAATAAATTCATTTCATAATTTCTACATTGAGTTAAAAGAGCCTACAACTATGAAAATGATTCACATAAAATATAAAATGTTGAAATTCTATGACTAAAAACTCAGTCTTTACAATATTACTCTAAAAATTTATATAACGATAAACCACTCAGAGAAATTGTCTTTTTCACAAGAATTATGGAAGAGTTATTATTTTGGGATGGGAATTAAAAATTAAAAAAAAGCCAAATAATCGAGGTTATTTTTATTTATCATTTATAAAATATTGGATTTTGCACTATGATGTTAGTTTTGCAAAGTTTACTTATTTATTTGTTGCTACTATCTACTATTGGCTGGTTTTATAGTTTTTAGTTCATTTTATACTTCTACTTCTAATTTGATTTTAATAATTGGTGTGCTTAATTGAGACTCTGATAATTTCTGTATTGATCTTTGGTTTCAGCCAGGAGATTTATAAAATAATGGCCTTTAAAAGATTAAAATATCGGTTCTAGGGTATACTCATAAACAATTGGAAACAAATTTAAAGATATGAAATAATAAAATCCTAATAAATTGTGTTAGGATCGTTCAAATTTATATTGAATTGTTTTCTCTAAATATAGAAAAGTGCCCCTGACACTTCTATTTTTTTATTTCAGACGCATCAAGTCTTCATGGATATCATGCTTAAACTATAATATATGTAGGCCGGAACTTGAAAAGGTGTTAACTAATATTTATTTAAGTATTCACCAATATTGAAATTATCATAATAAGTTATATAAATTCAATCGAAAAAAAATTAATAAAAATAATTTTGTACATCTGAAGCAGAAGAAAATAAAATGACATAAAAAGCCAATCCATCAGTCTTACGTAAGCATAAGGATGTTGTTTCATAAGATCGTAATTGGGTTTCAAGAATAAATAATTAAGTTGGATCATAAAAAATTTGGGATAAGCAATGGGGTTATTTATCTGGAGGTTTTAGTCCATAAAAAATATCTATAAAGGACTCGCTTGATCAAAAGATCCAAGAACTTTAAGAGTAAATAAAGTAAATGGATAAAAAAACAGTATTCAATACCAATGCCGAAATGTATGGACATGGATAAAATGTGTAACTATTCAAAAATGATAAATACTCGATAAAGGAAGGTAAAGATCTGAGGGCTATGTAAAGAAAACTGCCAAAAGGATGGAAAAAGCCAAAATGGACTGCACCTGTCGATCCATTTGATCCGATCGCCAATATGTACAAAAAGAAGAAATGAAAATCAAATTATCTTTGTTTTTTATCATTTCCTAATTTAAAATTCCTATTTTTTTAAAGCTCATTTATCAATTCCTCAGATATATGATAATTGACTATTAATTAGTAAATCATTCAAAGTATATAATACTATGAAAGCCAAATAATACTGTTTCCAAGGCTATAAAGCTTAAGTTAATGCTATAATTCTCATAGCTGGTACATTATTTGTAAAAACATAGAGCTTGATTGAAATAAGTCGAATATAAAGTCAGGCCTTGTAATGAAGACACAAATATTCTATTGTTACAAACTATTTCAATGATATAGTTTCATTTGTTCATAGAGCTTTTTAAAAATAATATGTTATTATGCTCAGATCGTTATCATGCTAATTTACATTATTTAGAAAACCGTACCCAAAATGCTCATGCGAATTATATTGTTGGCGATACTGGCAACAGTTTCATTTTCCATTCACAAAAGATCAGATGAACAGCAGGATGCCCAATAACATGAGTTAAAGAGTTTCCTGAACAGATATACAAATAAAGAACCATACAATCCGAAAAATAGAACTTAAAAGTAGGTATGTGAACATTACGGTGGTTAATGGTGCGAAAAGATCTTTAACCGATGCTGTGACAGTGGAGGGAAGTTTAATCCCCTTCATAGTAATAAAAGATGTGATACCGTTGCATGTGAACATCATGGGATTGACCTGACGGATAAAGATTGGAATTATAGTTGATAAAAAAAATTTTTCTGAAAATGATGTATAGAAATCTCATTATTAAAGATTAAGTTTGATTCTTATGAATTTTGAATTTAAATACTAAATTAGTCATAAATATTATAAAAATATAAATCAACTCGTCCGATTTTAATTAATTAATAAACAAGTCTTTGTATCTCTTTTTCTGTGTGTTAAAATAGAAAAATTTACGAAGAGTATGTTCTTATTAAAGCAAGCAATAGGTCCCAAAAATCTAACGAAGGGAATTAAAGTATTATGTAAATTCGGCACAACACATAAAGTTTGGGAAATTAAGAATAATAGCATGATGATTGTAGAAGATAAATTGGGAGCACTGCCTTATTTGGCCTAAATTGAGCTCTAAAATGCCAGAAAAGGAATAGTAATGAAAATTTAATAAGGCGGTAATGCATATGTTGCCATGTATCAAGAAATTAACTATCAACAACTCAAAAATAATTAAATATAAATCGTCAAAATACACAAGAGCTGGAAATCCTCTCCTTTATAACTCAGCAATAAAATTTCTTTTTCTGTCGCTTAAAACATAGGCATATACGATGTTAACCAAGACATCGTTTAAAAATCTTTACATCAATCCTAAATAATGGGAAATTTAGTAATTTAGAATGGCTCAAAACGTCGTCTAAATTCATCATCCCCTGTACTCAATGCATGTTACGATATGTACTTTGGGGATATGGTGAGTTTTATGGGATGCAGAGGTAGTAAAAAGAGTCAAACAGCAGCAAGCATTTCAAAGGAATTCAGTTCCAATGTTTAAAAAAATATCACAATCTACCTCAGTCCATATTACAAGTAAGCTAAATACTTCACTCAAAAGAGTAACAATGTTGTCGCATTTACAGTACCCAACCAAAAAAAAGCAACCGACATTGGTGTGTACATGTTGGCCCTGAAAGCTATCACTCTAAGCAACGATCTGAAACGCAAAGGATTCGATGTGCTTCTTATTATTGACAATCTTAATGATATCATGATGCGTTAATGGAATCTTCTCCAATCAATAAAATTCAACTCTAAGGTTGTATCTTCTTCCCAAATGCTTCAGTATAATGCCTTGAGAATATCACCGATTTCTATTCTAAACTAAATATACTCATCATGCGAGGATAACCATTAATTGTTCATAAAAGCGTGTAAACCTGTGCCAAATGGGGTAGGATCATTGAGCTCGATTCTAATTGCTGAGAGATAAAGCAATTAATTGATGCAGGAGATTACATCGTACAATAATAACCTGAAACATCTGCAAACCCTGGCATAAGTGGTATAATTTCCAATAGATTTCAAGATCAATACGAATGCGTACTATCAACGTGCAAAGTCTTAGTAGTAAAAAGATAAAATGCAGGCGCAATAGGGGTACTACCAAATGGAGCTGTACAGATTCTGGAGATCTTATATTAATAAGTTGTTAAGATAGAAAAATTAGACCTAATTAAGAAGACAGCTCTACTCTAACGACCTTAGGGACGCCCCGTGGGACTATTTCTTCCTCCTCGATGGATAATGGTGGACTGCAGGTATCAAGTAACTAGGAGCAGCATCCCAGTCCTACCACTAAACTACCTTGATCCTCAAATGGCTCACTTTCAACATTCAGCATGATCTCCTTGGCCATTGGAATATCTCTGCCAAGTAAGCATTCAACAAATTTATCTCCTATATTAAAAACCAAAGGACACTCGAACAAAACACCCCCAACTCAAAAATATAATTCGAAGACCAAGATTTGTAAGCCTTTGTAGATGATGCTAAAATGTAAGGAACTCTCAACCAGTTTAAAAAAGATTACCTGGCTTGAATATTTTAACTCAAATAATATTATCTCAACTTCAGTTTGACAATTAATGATTTGTTTTAAATTATATCCTGTATACTTTACTATTTACAGTCTTATTTAAATCAATCGGCTAAGTCACATTAAAGAGTAAATTATTTCATAAATGAGACTATTGGGATGAAATCTAAAGTTTATAGCAAATTATAAAGCAGAGCCCTTTGACGATAAGATGGAATATCTAAATTTTTTATTATTAAAATTACGTTTTTAGCTTACCATACATCAAGTTGTAATTAAAAAATCCTTATTTAAATAAATTTGTATTCTAAACGCATCAAGATTATTTAAATAAACATCACACATTTAGTTACCTAACAGCTTTTTCAATAGCTTTGTTGTCAAGTTCATGGATTTAAAGCTGTTCTTGAGGTTTAGCTGATCCTGGTACTTTATGAACGCAGAGATGTCTTGCAATCTTTACATGACCCATTGTTGATCCGCAAACTGCCTCATACAATCCTCCTTCGGGGTAATGTTCCTCAGCAACCAAAATCCTTCCACTGCAAGCTTCAATATTTTCAATCAATCCTTTCTTGTCTAGAGGTTTTACTGAAAATACGTCAACTACTCTTACATTGATATCTTTAATAAAATAAAATTTACTGTCAATAGCAAGTCTTTAAGCAGCCCTTAATGATTCATGAACAAGAACTCCGCAAGTGATGATACAAATGGTGTCATTTTCAGACTTTCTTGGAACTTTCACTGAAATTTAAATAAAATTTACACTTTCCAAGTTAGAATTGTTCATGGTTGTCATACAAGACAGGAACATCAGGGCGAGTTGTTCTGATAAAAGATGGGCCATCATTATAATTGCCAGCAAGCTCTACAGCCTTTTATGTTGATACACCGTCACTTGGGACTAAAACAATACCCTTTGGTAAAGTTCTAAAGAAAGCTAAGTCTTCCAAAGCCATTTGAGAAGGTCCGTCCTCTCCAATACTGCAGCCAGAGTGAGAACCGACACATTTGACAGTATTGGCACTGATACCAGCTATTCTGATTTGGTCAGCAGCTCTTAAGAAAAATGCAGCGAAAGTTGAACAAAAGGCAATTTTTCTCCTGCAAGCTAATCCCTCTGTAACTCCAACCATATTTTGTTCAGCGATAAAACACTCAACAAAACTCTCAGGAAATTTCTATTTCAAAGCAATTGCAAATGTTGAATTTTTTGTGTCACCATCAAGTCCAATAACGTTTGGATTCGATTATCTGGCTTTAAGTAAACCTTTTCCGTACGCTTTTCGTGTTGAAATTATTTGTCCGATTTTATAGTTTGGAGTAATGCTAATTGTTCCTTTTTATACTTTTGGTTCTTATCCTTCAGGTGCAAAAGTTTTAAACTAAAATTTTTAATTTTCAATCAATCCTTTAAATGAGC
>Ga0105051_10008797_pt1 | contig 10142 bp, 5 predicted proteins | sample FRY02_FD_78383 | JGI IMG/M metagenome (GOLD analysis project Ga0105051, IMG submission 78383) | Freshwater microbial communities from Lake Fryxell liftoff mats and glacier meltwater in Antarctica - FRY-02 (megahit assembly) | ecosystem: Environmental > Aquatic > Freshwater > Ice > Glacier...
AAACAATTATGTTTGATCTAAGAATTAAAGAAGCCATTCAAAAAAGAAGTTGGAAACCAACCATTTCTTTTTTAACCAGATTTGGGGTTACTAACCCAACTGCCAGAGGGTTGCTGAGCAACAAAACAAAGGTTATTAAGCTGCAAACGCTCTACGATATTTGTTTTTTGTTGCAATGCACACCCAACGATTTGTTGGATATTCCAGATAAAGAACTGAAACAAATGCCGCCCAATCACCCTTTGCGAAGCCTGAAAAAACCAACTCACACGGAGTTGCCAACGGAGTTTTTAAAAACAATGAACAACGAAAAATTAGAGCAAGCCAATGCCTATCTAAAAAAACTATGGCAAGAAAGCCACGCCATTTCTGAAAAGGAGGGAGGCGATGTTTAAAAAACAGCCTCTCAATGTAAAAAGAGCCGATTTTGGGTGAATAATACCGAATGTAGCTTGATAATAGGACAATCAAGCCCAGCGGTGATTGGGCTATATTGAAAAGCATGTTCAATATTAACAGCGCAGAAATAAAAAAACTGAGAGACGAAGCCTATTTTAGCATAAATGAAAAATACTAAAAAACAAGTTCCTTAAATAAATACTATTAACATAAATTTGGATTTGAATTGATAGGCTATTAATTTGCAAGTCTTTTTTAATTAGCACCTTTGTATTTTAATTCTTGGATATTTTTATTGTTTCTGCCCCTTGTTTTCGGGTTGTTTTTTGCCTTGCCCCACAAATGGCGTTGGCTATTAATATTAGTCGCTTCCTATTTTTTTTATGGATGGTGGAAAATAGAGTTCTTGGCCATCATAATATTTTCTACCATTGTAGATTTTGTTTGCGCCCAAAAAATAGATAGCAGCAACAATGATGCTGTGCGCAAGCGTTGGCTTTGGTTGAGCCTTTCGCTCAATTTAGGGTTGTTGTTTTTATTCAAATATTTTTACTTTTTTGTTGGCAGCACAGATTGGGTGCAGGGTTTGGTACATCCACATGCAAGATTAAGAGATTTTGTTGATTTTTTTGGCAAAGCTTTGCCTGTTGGCATATCTTTTTATACATTTCAAACAATGAGCTACACGCTCGATGTATATTATGGAAAAGCAAAGCCCGAAAAACATTTGGGACATTTTGCGGTGTTTGTAAGTTATTTTCCCCAATTGGTGGCTGGCCCAATTGAGCGTTTTTCTCATTTAAACGAACAATTAAAAAAGCATCAATATTTAAACTATAAAAACCTGCAAGCCGGTTTTAGGCTCATGTTGTATGGCTTTTTTGTTAAAATGGTAATTGCAGACAATCTTTCATACACCGTAACCTCCATTTTTGACGAACCCACAAAGTGGAAGTTTTATTGGAACATTGTCGGTGTGTTTTCTTTCTCTTTTCAAATCTATGCAGATTTTTTTGGCTATTCGCTCATTGCACAAGGAGCCGCAAAGTTGTTTGGCGTTAATTTAATGGACAATTTCAACCTGCCTTATTTAGCACATTCAATTACAGATTTTTGGAAGAAATGGCACATTTCATTGAGCCAATGGTTCAGAGATTATTTATACATTCCCTTGGGCGGCAACAAAGTGAGCAAGCAACGGTGGGTGTTCAATATTTCTATTGTTTTTGTTTTGAGCGGGTTGTGGCATGGCGCAAATTACACCTATTTGTTTTGGGGTGCATTGCATGCTTTGTTTTATTTAATAGAGCGTTTTTTTCCATTCAAAATTAAATCAAAATCTGTTGCCCAAATCATAACATTTCTCTCTGTTTCTTTGGCTTGGATATTTTTTAGGGCCAACGATTTCAAATCTGCATTGGCTGTTTTTAAAGGCATTTTTAACATTCAGGCAGGCGGCAGGCAATTGGACACACAACCATTTGTTTTTTTATTATTGCTCATGTTTGGTTTGTTTGAAATTTACAGAAAAAACAAACGATTCGATCATTTTTGCAACCAATTAAACGCTGCCAAGCGATGGGCAATATATTGTTTTATGTTGTTTTGTATTTTGACTTTAAGTGGCACAGAATACAAAGCTTTTATCTATTTTAAATTTTGAAAATCAGCATCAAACATATCTTTTTTAAAAGTTTAGCCATTGTTTTAACAATTGCGATAAGTCATTTTGTTTATAAAACTATTTATTGGGAACCTGAGTTGAAAGACCAAGGCAATATGTTGTTTAAGTTGCGTGAGTTTCAATGGCACAATGATATTATATACATTGGCGAATCGTCTAACTATTGGATTTCGCCTGCGGATGAGGACAAAAGAACGATTAGCGAAATGGTGAATGACAGTATAGAAGGGCAGCGGCTAAGCGGGATGCAGTCTCCTGCCTTTCATGCGGGAATGTATTTGCCAATCATAGAAAACATAGACACCCGCTCGAGAGTGAAACAATTGGTGGTTACAATGAATTTGCGTTCTTTTGGTCAGCCTTGGATTTATTCTGGTTCTGAAAACTCGCTTCAACGCACAAAATGTTTTTATCAAAGCTATGCGCCTTTATATAATAGAATGTGTGCGGCATTGGGTTTTTATTACAATCCGCAAGCAGATGCACAAGAGAAAAAAATGTTGCATTGTTTTGAATTTGACACCTTGAAAGTTGATTTCCCATTGAAATATAATACCATAAAATCTTGGTGCGATGTGGTGAAGTTTCCTTTGCCCGATGGCACAGAGGATTTTCCAAAACGACAGCTTGCCGACCATTATATCAAAGCTTATGCCTTTCAAATAGATGTAGAAAACAACATCAGGATAAAGGATTTTGACAAAATAGTAGAAATTTGCAAAGCAAAAAATATTCAATTGTATTATAATATTTTAGGCGAGAATGTGCAATGGGCAGACAGTTTGGTGGGCAGCGAGTTGGTGTATTTCATGAAAGCCAATAGGGATTTGTTAATGGAACGCTATTCTAAAAAAGGCGTTATAATGATAGATAATTTAGAGGAAGTGCCAGGCGATTATTTTGGCGAAAAAGATTGGACAACGGAACATTACAACCAATATGGGCGCTTGATTGTTGCAAAAAATGTAGCAAAGGCATTGAACAAAGCATTTGAATTAAAATCATTAAAAAATTAAAGATATGCATATCTTTGCGGTTTATGCGTTTTCTGTTTTCAGTAATCTTTTTTCAAGCAATAAACTTAATTGGGCAAAACAATACAATTGTAAAAGGAAGGGTTATAGACCAAAAAACTAACGAACCCATAACCGGTGTCGGTGTTTTTTTTATTGGCACAGAGGCTGGTGGTTATTCTAATTTTAGTGGAGAATTTGAGATAAAAACAGACCAAAATGTTGATTCAATCACATTTACTTATGTTGGTTATAAATCAAGAAATATAAAAATAAAGAGCGGAATTGCCCAAACGGTTAATATCATCATGGAGCAAGATGTTATGATTTATAGGTCTATTGGCACAAAAACCAAGGTAAATAAAGCGCTCAGAATTATAAAAAACGCACAAAACAACAAAGAAATTTATAATATCGAAAATCTGCGGTCTTTTGAGTGCGAGAGTTTTACAAAGGTTCAAATAGCAATCAACAATGTTTCCGAAAAATTCAAATCTAGGCGAATGCTTAGGAGCGTAAATAGGATATTTGACACAATTTCTTCATTGAGCGAAGATTCTATGAAAGAAGTGTTGCCCATTTTTTTATCCGAGAATATAAGCAGGTTTTATTTCAATAACAATCCCAAATTAATCAAGGAAGTTATCATTGCTTCGCGCGTAAAAGGCGTGGGGGTGGAGGATGGCAGCTTTCTTTCCCAGTTGCTTGGGTCCACATTTCAACAATATAATTTTAACGACAATATTCTTCCCATTTTAGAAAAAAACTTTATTTCTCCAATAAGCAAAAACGCCTTTAATTATTATGAATATAAACTTATTGGCTCTTATTATGAACCGAATTCCGACCGTAAAATATTCCAAATTGAGGTTTCTCCAAAAAACCCTTTAGACCTTGTTTTCACAGGGTATATTTGGATTGAAGACAGCACATTTGCATTAAGAAAACTTACCTTGAGTGTTACAAACAAAGCCAATTTGAATTTCATTGAAAAATTGAAAATTACGCAAGAGTTGGAACGAACACCACAGGGCGTGCTTGTTCCCGTAAAATCGAGGGTGTTAATTGACATTGCAGAAATCTCAAAAAACTCGGCTGGAATGATTGCCACTTTTAGCAATTCGTATAAAAACTTGGTAGCCAACAAAGAATTATCGTCTAAGTTTTTTGATGTCCCTGTGGAATTGAATGATGACGCAACCCAAAAATCGGATGCCTTTTGGGACACAGCAAGACACGAAAAGTTATCAAACGATGAAAAACGGGCTTTGGCAAAAATAGATACCTTGACGAATGTGCCTGTGATTAGAAATTATGTTGAGTTTATTAACATCGTTTTTAATGGATACAAGCGGTTTGGAAAATTTGATATTGGTCCTTATGCCTTAATTTATGGATTCAATGCCATAGAAGGAAGCCGATTGAGGATTGGTGCAAAAACAAATTTTTCTTTTAGCAAAAAAAATATATTTAGTGGCTACACAGCTTATGGTTTCAAAGACCAATTGTGGAAATATAAAGGACAATATGAAAGGGTTTTGAATCGAAAACATTGGACAATCGCAGGATTGTCTTATAAAAATGATGTAGAGCAAATTGGGGTCAATGATGATTATTATGGCTCTAGCAATCTATTTACGGCTGTTTCTATTTTTGCCGCCAATCAATTAAACAGAAGCAAAGAAAGCAAAGTATGGTTAAACAGCGAATTTACCAAAGGCTGGAATACACAAGTGCTCTTTTTTCATAAAGAGTATAAATTTGAACCAATTAAAACATTTAATTTCGCTTATAAAACCAATTTGACAGATTCTACCCAAATATCGAGCAATTTTACCAATGCTGGATTGGTTTTTGGCTTGCGTTGGGCGCCAAGAGAATATTATTTATTGAACGACAACGAGCGTGTAAAACAATCTAAGCCTGGTGCTTTTGCTTTGTCTTTAAATTACACAAGGGGCATAAAAGGCGTGTTTGGCAGTCGTTTTGATTATAACAGAGCAACTGTTACCATTGAAAAAGGATTGAGTTTTGGCTATTGGGGGCGCACAGATTTTACACTTTCTGGCACCAAGATTTTTGAAAAACTTCCTTATCCATTGTTGGAGGTTCACAGAGGGAACCAATCTTTTATTTACAACACATCTGCCTATAATTTAATGAACTTTTTTGAGTTTATTACCGATCAAAGTTTGTTTTTTAAAATGGAACACCATTTTAATGGTGCTATTTTTAATAGAATCCCTTTGTTGAAAAAACTAAAATGGAGAGAATTTGTAGAAGGCCGCATGGTGATGGGCACTTTAAGCAAAAAAAACATTGATATTATACCAAGAAAAGATAATTATGCTTTGCCCGTTTCGTGTATCAATAACCTTATAAACAAAGAGCCATATATGGAAGTGGCTTATGGCATAGAAAATATTTTCAAGGTGTTGCAAGTGGTGGCTGTCCATAGGTTAACGCATTTGAACAGCCATGGGGCAAGAAAATTCGGCATTAAAATTGGATTGAGCGTTGGCTTCTAATAAAAATCATGAAAACATTAATTGTAATCCCTGCCCGATTTGGTTCCACAAGGTTTGAAGGCAAGCCATTGGTCGAAATTGAAGGCATTAGCCTTATCAAAAGAACCTATTTGCAAGCAAAGAAAATAAACTTTGATGCAGATATTATTGTTGCCACCGACAACCAAAAAATTTTTGACCATGTAATGGCGTTTGGGCAATGCGAAATGACATCTTTAACCCACGAAAGTGGCACAGACAGATGTTTTGAAGTGCTTGAAAAACAAAAACTTCACTATGATTTTTTAATCAATTTGCAAGGTGATGAACCTTTCATTGCCCCCCAACAAATAGAACAACTCAGAACTGCATTGCTGAAAAACGACATCTCCACTTTAATAAAAAAAATAGACACAAACGAAGATTTGCAAAGTCCAAATGTGGTGAAAGTTGTGTTTAACTCAAAGCAAGAAGCCCTTTATTTCTCTCGCCAAGCCATTCCTTTTTTTAGGGGGCAAACAACAGAAAACTGGGCAACTCTGCATGAATATTACCGCCACATTGGCATATATGGATTTCGGACTTCTGTAATCAAAGATTTAAAAACACTGAAAACCAGCGCTTTAGAAAAAGCCGAAAGCCTTGAGCAATTGCGTTGGTTGGAAAATGGATTTCATATAAAATTAGAAAAAACCAATTTCGCAAGTCTCGCCATCGATTCTCCCGAAGATTTAGAAAAAGCTATTGCTTTTTTGAGAGCGAGCAACATTTACTGAAGGTTGTTTCGCCACCCCATATCTTGCAGTATTTAGCTATAGGTAAGTTTTCTACTATAACAAATATTTTTGCAACAAAACCCAAAACCTTGTGCCTTATAAAAAAGAAAAGTTTGCATAATGAATTTAAAAGTATTTACTTTGCATTTAAAATTAAATAAAAACAAAGATATGAAAAACAAGATTACAACATTAGCTGCCAATTGCAAAATGGCGATGAAGTTAATTTTGACTATCTCTCTCTTTAGTATTAATAGCTTAAACGATACTGAGGTATATAATAGTAAGGCTGCATTAAATTTAAACTCCGACAATTGCAACTAAAGTAATGAGATTTTTTTATGAAAATAATATTTTATTTTATTTTATTATATGGTGGTTGTTTTAATTTACTATCGCAAACAAGAATTCATACATCTAATAAATATCAAAATGAATTTGAATGGACTGACAGCAATAAGTTGAAATTTGTATTTTATACTTATAGAAATAGGTATATTTTTAATGTCTATACAGAAAACAAATTTCCAGATTCAGTTTTTGTATCAGTTTTTCATAAAAACATTTCTTTAATAAATGATTTGAAAGCATACAGAGATAGTATTTTTGTGCCTGATTATTTTTATTGCATAGGTAATAATTTGTGTGCTTCAAATGGTATTTGTAGTAATAGTTCTTTTACTTATACTATTTATCGTTATTCGGGAGTTGTAAATTTTGATAAACAATCCATTAAAGATACTTTAGATAAACATTCGGCTTGTTTAATTGATATCGTATTTAAAGGAGGTTTTATTTCAGATCAAATTTTAAATTTTGAAAAATTAAAATTTGGAAATCAAACAGATAGTCAGTATAGTTATTTTAGCATTGATAGATGCCATAATTGGAAAAAAGGAGATAAATCGGCTAAATTTAGAACATTTGAACCGATTAATGATCTATACAGAATATACAGACAAGGAAACACTCAGATAGATTTTGGTTTAATAGTTGATCAAGATGATAGCGTTACCTATGAATTATCACAACCAAAAGTTTATTCTACAAAAGCATTCTGGCCTTTTACTTCAGGGAATTCAATTAATTATTATATCAATTCATTTTGCAGAACTAGTGCTCCCTGTGTACCAAGGCCTGAATCTAACCCACCCCAAGGGTTTTATTTAAACCCGAAAACAGGGATTTCACTACATCATAATTCTAAATTTAATTATATTGGAAATAATTTATTTTGCATTAAAATTAAAACCCATAAAAATAATAATCTAAATAAAAAAGTGTTGGTATCTGAACAAGTTAGGATCGTAGATTATTTAACAGCAAGGTCATTTAATCCAAATTCGAATCTCCCTGTTTTTATTCAAAACTTCCCCCTGCGCAAATATGCTTGCGCCAACAAAAGAGACACCGTCACTATTCGTTTGCGAGATACCATGGCCGTTAATCAAACCATTGCCGACACTATTGCCTATCAGGTGTATCAAAACTTGCCCGGGGGTTCTTTTTTTGAAAGCCAACCTGGCACCAACAATATTGAATTAAAAATTGCATGGAACCCTGCTTTAGGAAAAGCAATAAACAATCCTTATTTGTTTAATATCAATGCCAATGAACAACGCTGTTGGCCCAATCGTGAATACGAATTCCGCTCTTGTGAGTTTTATGTGGTTCAAATGCCAAAGTTTACCATCAGCAAAACCGTGCAAAACTGTGGTATATTGGCGTTAAAAGCCGAAAGTACCGAGTCAGACGACAACCGTTATAATTTTGATTGGACACTGACCCACACAAGCGGCACCAAGCTCACAACATCTTCTTCAACCCCTTCGCTAAATCTTCCCAAAGGTGGCAAATGGTATATTTCCCTAAAAACCACCAATATTATACATGGCTGCACAGGCTTGTTTTTAGATTCAATTATTTTGCCAATTGCAACGCCCAAAATCACAATCTTACCTAATGCTGATGTTTGCCAAGGGCAATCCTTAACCTACACCGCCCAATTGGAAGAAACCCAATCTCCCATGCAATACCAATGGCAAAGTCCATTAAAAAACAGTGCCGATAGTTTTTTTACCCAAACTATTAACGACAGTTTCAAACTATTGCTCACCATTACCGATGGGCGAGGGTGCATCGCCAAAGACAGCATCCATCAACGCATTTTCCCTGCCTATAAATTACTGCCCATAAAAGACAGTGCCATCTGTTTTCAATCTGTAATAAACATAAGCGCACAGCCGCAATCGCCCAGCGATAGCATAAAATGGCAACACAATGGCAGCCAACAAATAAGCCAAAGCATCAAAGCGGGCAAGTATGAAATTTTATACAAAAACGCCAACGGTTGCCAAGCCACAGACACTTTTACAATCATAGAAAACAGCGATTTTATTCCTGTAAAATACAGCGACCAAACAGTTTGCCTTGGCGACACCATCGTTTTTCAATTGTTTCAATCCAGTTTTGTAAACTATGACAGCACAACTTGGCTTATAAACAATAACAAAACAATTAGAGAGAATTATATTTTTGAAAAAATAAACCAAGCCACAAACATTGTTTTATCCACTTATGGCAAACAGAACAACATCAGTTGCCAAGCCAAAGATACCATTAATGTTGCGCTATTTTTGCCCAACACCAACCGCTTGCAAATCCTAAAAACAGACACCTGTCTCAACACCAATGAAATACAGGTGAACATAACGGGCAACACCAACACCACTAGGCAACAAATTCTTTGGGGCGATGGGCAAACAAGCGATTTTCCTATTAATATCCACCGCTATTTGCAAGCCAATTCTTATAAAATTGACCTAATAAGCACCACCAACAATAATTGCATAGACACACAAAGCCAAAGCATTGTCATTTACGAAAACCCTCAATTCATACTTAATATGCAAGACAGTGTAATTTGTGAAAACCAGTTGGCAAGTATTAATTTGAGCAACCAAGGTCCTTCTTTAACTTACAACATCAATTGGGGCGATGGCGCATTGCAAACCAATCTGCAACAAGGCAATCACAGCCACCAATATGGCCAAAATGGCAAATTCGTTGTGGCTGCCGAAGGCAGCAACATGCGTTGCAAAACCACGCAAAAGCGCAACATTCGCATTCATCCCATTCCCAATGTGCAAATAATGGCGCAAGGTTTTTGTCAAAAAGAACCCACCATTATCAGTGCCACGAACAATGCTGTTTATCAATATTTTTGGAACAATAACACCCAAAGCAACCAAGCACCAAGCTATCAAACCGTCTATAACCAAACAGGGAATTATCGAATAACCCTGCAAACCAAAGACAACAACAATTGCCAAGCCAACGACAGCTTTAATCTGCAAATTGTGGCCAAACCAAAAGCGGCTTTTTCTTTTGCTAATCAAAGCCAAATACAGCAATTTCAGTTTCAATTCATTAACGAAAGCATGGATGCAAATGGCTATAAATGGCATTTTATTCATCAAACCCAAAAAGATAGCAGCACAGAAAAAAGCCCTAAAATAGTATTTGCTGACACTGGTTTTTACCAAACCATTTTGATTGCAAACAACAATAATTTATGCTATGATACCGCCCTCCAAATAGTGCCCATTTTTGACAAAATAGAATTCTACTTCCCTACTGTTTTCAGTCCGAATGGCAATGGCACAAACGATGCTTTTGGCTTAAATGCCCGTCAAATTGCGTTTGTAAAAGAATATAAACTAGAGATATTCAACCGCTGGGGCGAGCGCCTTTTCAGCAGCAC
>Ga0105051_10008802_pt1 | contig 10141 bp, 17 predicted proteins | sample FRY02_FD_78383 | JGI IMG/M metagenome (GOLD analysis project Ga0105051, IMG submission 78383) | Freshwater microbial communities from Lake Fryxell liftoff mats and glacier meltwater in Antarctica - FRY-02 (megahit assembly) | ecosystem: Environmental > Aquatic > Freshwater > Ice > Glacier...
ATCTAGCTCGATTAAATATGTAACCTCCGATTCTTTCCCAATAGTAACATATCCACCTTTTTGTTTTGGGTACTCTGCCCTGTAACTACTTCCTTGAAATTGCTTCTCTGTTAATTTTAATCCCTCTGATATTCCTGCCTTTCTTTCTATTGTCTGTACAACCTTTGTAACGAATGCTGTTCTACCTGTAAGTGGGTCTACTAATTTATATCTTAATGGTTCTATTGTTCCCGTATTATCTTTAGCCATCTTTACTATTACTTTTTCATTTATCCTTTCTTGAATGTATTGTTTTCCATTACCAGTAGAACCCCTTCTTTTATTGAATGTTTTAAAGTATAGGTCTGCACCTTCTCCAAAAGAATATCCCACCCTATTCGCCTTAGGTTGTTCAAAAATTCCCCTTGTTTGAAATGAAGTTGGTTCTGGGGAAATAACTTTTCCAATATTCTCTCCTCTTGCTTGACGTTCTTTAATTAGGTTATCCCAATAACTCATACTGTTTGGGTATTCTCCCTTTCCTGATTCTGTGAATCTTCTTACGTCCTTTAATGTTAAATCTACTGATACTTGTAAGTCTTCTTTAAATATATTTGGATATATTCTTCTTGTAGGTTGTAATTTTAATATCTGCCCAGTCTTCGTAACACCTACTGACGGTTCATCAAACTTTAATGTATTCTTCTTCTTGAATATACTTATATCCATTTGTCTCTGTGTAAAACTTTGCTCGAAGTCTCCTTTATTTAATGCTATCTTCCTTAATGTTAAATCTTCATATCTATATCCTCTTGAAACAGTTGGGTTTAGAATATCTTCTGCATTATAATATTTTGGTGTCTGTAAATCTTTTTCAGATGCTTTAACTATCTTTTGCAATTCTATTATTGCTCTTGATTTCTGTCCGCCAGTCATTCCTATTTTTTCTGGAGTGGTTCTCTGTAATATCTCTATAGCTGATTGTGCCTTACTTGCTTTAATAATTGTCTGCTGTCTATACTCCTGCTCTAATTGTAAGAAGTCTCTTGCTATTTCATAACTTGCCCTAGATTGCTTTGGAAATAATTTATCAAATTCTGATATGCTCTTTTTTATAACAGCCCCTTTTACTTGTAGCTTTCCGTTCTTAAACTTTAAGTCATCTAAAATATTCATCCCATTAAAATTTGTATTAGCTTTTTCTAAAGCAAGTTTAGCATAGACATTATTCATTGCTTCCTTTCTTATTGACTTGTAAGAATCTTTTAGTCCTAGCATTCCATAATCATCTTGAAATTTTTCTACTCCTAGTGTTTTATATGCCCTTGCTTCTCTAACTTTTGCGTAGCTTATTCCATACTTATTTGCTATCTTTATATCTTTTACAAATCTAATTGCTGGTTCTTTTCCTACTCCATATATACCTACTATTCCCACTTCATATGGATTTTTAATTGCGTAGTCTATCACTCCTTTTCCTGTTCCTATTGGGTCGAAAAGCACACTCTTTCCTATCTCATATCCAAATGCTTTTCCTAACGTTCCTCTAGTTAATATCTCTGCTCCTATAAATGTAACTGCTCTACCTACCTGTTGTTTTGTTGAATATACTGGTGTCCCTCCACCTTCTGGAATATATCCTTCCCCCCATGCTAACTCATTTATTTTTCCAAATCCCTGAGCTATTGGTTTACTAGTTGCTAAAAGTATTCCTTCTGTTACTAATGTTCTAGTGCTTCCTTTAGCTATTGCTCCAGCTATACTTCCACCCGAAGCAACTATTGATGCCGTTATTCCAAAGTCTATATACTCTGTTAATGATGGCTGAACTAATTTTTGCCCCATCCTTCCTATGTTTGTATTTGTCTGCACATTAAATAATAGCTTCTCTGCTCTTGATTTAGAAGCTTCTGTTCCTATTATTGTCTTAAGATATAATGGTGTTTCTAACGCAAGTACAGATACCGCCTTAGCTGTGAATCCTAATACGTTTGCTGTTGATGTACCTAATCTTATTCCTATATCTTTAATACCTGCAAAACTTACTGGAGTTAATACTGATGATGCCTGTCCAGAGTTTTTTGGTGATTGAATAAATGTATCTCCTACCATTATTCCTTGTCCAGATGACATACTAGATAATCCTTGCATATCATACGTTCTTATTTCTGGCTCAAATATTCCTGACCTTATATCTAAAAGAAATTTACTTATTTCTTCTGGAGATTTAGCTTGTCTTTCGTTTGCTACTAATGGAATGCCATATTGATTAGCATATTCTTGAAGATTTTTTATTGGCTCTCCTGTCGTTGGGTCTACATAAACTTTATATGTTGTTGTTGCCTTATCATATTGTTTAAATCCTGATTGTCCTAATGCCCATGCGGGAGTTGTTTGTTTTGTATCGTATAGTTTACCAGTTGATGGGTTAAGAAATTTTTCTTTTGGCATATTTTGTAATGTATAATCTGTAGGAGGAATATATCTTGAGACATCTCCTTTACCAGAATATTGATTTCCTGAATCAGCTACCACTGAATTATAGACTGGTATATTTTTTGGAACATACTCAAACGCCATTGATTGTTTTTGCCCATCTATACGATTATATGTTGATGTAGCTGTATCATAAGAAGCCGTACTAGGCTTTAGTAAAGAATATCCTTGTGGAATAAAGTTAGGATTGCTTGTTGGGAATGTTTGCCCAGTAGTTGTTACAAATCCTCTACCTACTATGTAGACTCCTTGATTCGACGTTGGTGTTACTGGTGTTGATGGTGTTACTGGTGTTACTGGTGTAGAAACAAATGGACTACCTCCGCCTCCTCCACCTGAAGAACTTGAACCGCCACTCCTAAAAGGATTATAACTTGAACCGCCACTCCTAAAAGGATTAACTCCTGTTTGTGGGGTTGACTTTGTAACTGTTACTGTTTGTGGAGTTGATGGTGCAACATAAGTATTTCCTCTTTCTATTCTAGAACTATCTCCACCCGATACTGTTTGAGTTTTTGGTTTAAACCAAGTTGAGGGTTTGCTCCATGCCATTATCTTTTCTTCCTTATTTTATTTGGTTTATTTACTATTAACATGATAAACTTAGTAGGCTATGATTTAAATAATTATTTAAGAATTATGGTGTAATTGAAAAGTAGTTACTTACTACCGTTATGTTATCTTTCGTTACATATAAACTTTCTTCTGCCATCGGTACTGAACAACGACATGAGAACTCTCCTCTATTTGTTACGTATTGCGATACTCCATATACTAATGGATTTGAAATACACTTAGAACTTTCTGAATTGATATTAAAGAATAAAAATGCTACTAAACTAAATACTGCAATAATCATAATCCAATATAGTTTATCTCTGTAATTCATTTTGTCCTCGTGTATTGTATTTGTTTAATTTCTATTGGTCTCCTAGTTTGAAACCAGTCTATGATTAATATAATCATTGCTATTGAATATACTGATACTAATCCTATTGATAATATGATTAGCCATAGCGTATGTACTTTTAATCCATACTGCAATGCGAAGCTGAATAATATTAAATTAAATAAAGTAAAAATAAAACTTGTACTCTTAGTTAGCTGAACCATTTTATACCTTAGGCTTTCTTCCTGCCTTAGCTTTATTAATAGTTAAGTTTCCTTTGTCGTCGGTTGAAACGAAATATAAAAAGCCTTTCTCTCTTTTAATATCTGTAGTTGCTATTGTTTCACTTACCATCTTCTTTACTAGATACGTTCAATCCGTCTATTATATTGTTTATTCCCTGAGACATCTTGTCTACTCTCTCCATCATCCATAGGTTGAATCTTTGTTGATTGTTTATTATTTCCGATATCTGTACTTGCTCTATTGTCTGTTTCAATTCCTGATTCTCCTTCTGTAATAATTGGATTTCGCTCTCTCCAGAGTTCCCAGAGGATTTTATAGGGGTTACCATTACCATCTTTGTTTTCTAGTTTATACCTCCTTTCAGCTTCTTCGAAATCTTTAAGTATGCTATCTGGTATTACATTTGCTAATGACCTAGCTTTCTTTCTCCTACTAACTAATCTAAACATAAATGTTATTGCTAAAATTAAAAGCAAAGCTCCTCCTATAATATAATATAAAGTATATGCTACCATTTATTTATACTGGAACCAATCCAGCTGTTCCTCCAATCTTTATTATTCCCTGCATATTACTCGCTAGACTTGCTAACTGCTTTGTCAGCTCTCCCATCTCTGTAACTGCTCCTGCAAGATTTCCACTCACTGTTGCGAATTGCTTGTAGGAAAGCCATAACATAACTCCCGATATTAATATAAATGATATAGCTAGTACCCAACCACCATACTTATCCCAGAAGTTTGCCTTCTCTCCATGCAGTTCGTTTATTTGTTTCTCTAGGGTAGCATACTGTCCACGCATTAAAGGATTGGTTGTTAGTACAGCTAAGAGACCACCATTCTTATCTAGATATTTAACATCTCCGTATTGTCTTGAGTTGTACCAATATCCATCTGGCATTACATAATAGTCGTATGTGTTATCTCCAAAGTTTCCACCATATCCAATTCTGTATACTTTAAGTTTCTGCAGAAATAATACTTCAAATCCACCTGAGCCAATCTTAACTGGCTTTGCTAAATCGGTATATGTTTTCTTCCAGAACTTTCCTACTTGACTATGAACATTAATAATCTTTCCGAATACTTTCTTTTGTTTCCAAGAGTACCATGCCCAGAAACCTCCACCTATTAAAAGTATAGCAAACACAAACCATCCAACTACATTTATTACTCCATCCATTGATATGTTTGGAACCATGTCTCCTATTGCTCTGCTTACTACATCATCTGCCATAATTAAATTTCCTTCTCCTTTCGTTTTTCTTTTTCTTTTTCCATCTCTTTTAAAACTCTATTTACTATTGGGGATATTCTCCCAGTAAAGAAACCTAATATCAATCCTATAATTAACATATACCAATCCATTTTAATTAATTATTCTTCTCCCTTTGCAATATCCATCACTCTTGCAAAGAAACCTTTTTTATTTGCTGGTTGATTCTTTAATGCTTCTTCTCTGTTTTTACATTCAGCACAGCTATCTTTATATCTTTCAATTACATATCCATTAAGTTTAGCCTCTGCTTTAGAAGGTTTATAATCTGGAATCAAACGCAAAGAATGAATTAGTATATGCACTTGGTCTGCTAAGTTTGTATCTGTTATCATTTTATCTTTGTATTATAATTTAGTTTCATTATTTCTATAGCTATAACTCCTAGCATTATTATAATTCCTATTCCTAATGATATTATACTTTTTTCAAATTGTAAAATTACACTTAAAGCCAATATTAAATATATAAGTCTAGATTCTTTATTATACCAATCATCTGCTACCTTTAAATCTGAGAAAGTTTCTTTTGCCATTACATTAACAACCCCTGTAAAAATCCTGATGCGAATGCGAGTATTGCAATCCATCCACCAATTATTCCAATCTTGCAAGGTAGACTTAAATCTGAGAAGGATATCATTTGATATTCTCCTCCTTAATCCATTTACTAATTATCCTAGAAATCATTGGGCTAAGCTCTTTAATATTTTTATCCTTCTTATATTTAGTAACATCATTGAATACATCTTCGTCTAGTAATAGTGAAACTCTTATTTTCTTCTTGTCCTTTAGGTCTTCAAATATATCTTTATTGTTATCCATTATATTTTCATTCATATCAATATCGTCTGAGCATATATTGTCTGTCATACAAGTATTATTAAGGTATGCTTTAAATACTTTGTTATACACTATTCAGTAGTTACAATAGTTTAAATACTGCTATAATTAAATATAGGTATGGAAGATACTAAAATAAAACAAGTAATTAATTCTGTTTGCATACGATGTAATAGAGAACGAAAGATATACTGTAAACAAATCTGTAAGAGTTGTTATTCTCTTTTACATTATAATAAAGAGAAGCATAAGGAATATGTTAAGAAATGGAATACTAGTCATCCCGACTACTTTAGAAATTATTATAAACTAAAGCATCCAGTTATAACTTTATGAGTGATACTATTGGTATGGCTTTGTTTGGTGGTATATTGTTTGCATTACTGTGGATAGTTAAATGGGTGATTGAAGGATAATGGAAGAAGGAATAGAGACAACAAATATTAATCTTAAGTGGTTAGAAAATATATATAATCAAATTACTATTCTCCAAGATTTAGAACGTATGTCGAGGGAAGGTTGTAAAACACTTATAGAATATTTACAGATACCATTAGAGATGCAACAGATAATTATTCCAGAAGCTCAGTATAAGAATATGAGATTCATGGCTTTAGAGATAGACATACTAATAAGTAATCTTACTCCAATCATCGGAGAAGGTTCTAAACACTATGCAAAGTTACTGCAAAAGATTATAATTAATATTGATAATAGAAATCTATTTATTAAAACAATTAAAAAGAATAATATAAATCATTTAGAGATAACTCCCTTTCTTACTCAAACTGTTTCTTATTTAGTTTCTATTAAATCTAATGTCATTAAAAATATATCTTCAATCTTATTTATTAAAGACGATAAGGATAAAAAGAAATGGTAACCGACGAGATAGAAACAAGCGACGAGTTTGAACAAGGACAAGAGAGGACTCTTTCAATCAATGAAATAATTCTAAGACATATAAGAAAGATTAGCGATATATGTTGTAAAGAATTTACTGGTGGCTTCTGGGAAAAGAAACCAGTACGAACTGCTAATGGAGTTTTGTTCGCTGAGTATTGGCACGAAGATGTTAGAGAAGCTTATTGTAATTCCGTAGACTTTCTTATCGATATTATTTATCCTAAAGGTGATAAGGGATTAAAGGACTATCTAAAAGAGTTTGAGGGATATAAGGATGTAATAACTACAATAAATAAAGAAGATATATTAAAAGAAAATACAATTGATATTAAAACTAAACTCCAACTAAAGAGACAAACCTTTAGACAGATTAATCTAATGTTTGAACGTATGAACTTTTGGACTGGCACTGGTACTTCGAATGAATAATGGGACACTTCCAACCGTTAGTTATATATCGAAGTCCTAACGCCGATAGAAAGAATAGCGTAATAAGATATATAGGTAATAGAGTTATGAATGCTAATAAAAATTTCCTCTGTGCGGTAGTTGGTTGTCTTTCTAAAGATACTAAAGTTTATTGTCAAGATAAAACACTAGAAGAATTATATAAGAGTGGAGAAAAAGAGATAAACACAATGTCATTATCTAAATCTAAAAATAAATCTGGAACTTATTACCCAGTTAATTCTAAGTCCGTTATTACTTATTCTGGAAAGAAAAACGTCTTTGAAATAGAATTGGAGAATGGAAAGAAAGTTTATGCTACAAGTGAACACACATTCTTCAAAAGAAACAAGAATACATTTGAAGAAGTTGAAGTTAATAATCTTAAAGTTGGAGACGAGCTAAGAGATTTTCCAGTTGAGTATATAACTAATTTTTTTAGTAAAGCCAATAAAAGAAGTTACGAATATAGGACTACTCTTTTTAATAACAAGAAGATGTATACTACAAAAATTAAATCAATAAAAAAAGTAGGGGTTGTAGATACATATGATTTAGAGACTCCTCTATATCATAATTATTTTTTAGATAATGGTATCTTATCTCATAATAGTACAGGCTCTGGAAAATCTTGGGTATCTATTGCTATGGCTGAGGAGTATGCTAAGATTTATAACATAGAGTTCGACCCACGTTATCATGTTATTAGTTCTCTTAAAGAATTACTCCTTCTTATTACTGAACCAGAGAGTACACGTAAGATTAAGTTTGGTAGTGTGTTAGTATTTGATGAACCGCAGGTAGAAGGCAACGCAAGAGATTGGCAGTCCGATACTAACCGAGCTTTGTCTCAATTAATATCTACATTTAGAAATCAAAGGCTTATAATATTCTTTGCGACTCCTTATCTTGAGATGATTGATAAACAATCGAGGCTTTTATTCCATGGTGAGTTTAAAGTAGATGGTTACGATAGAAATACTGGACTAACAACTGTCAAGCCAAGATTTTTAGAGTATAATAAAACAAAAGGAGACTTTTATAGAAAAAGATTAATCATTCAATACAAAACTAAAGACAAACCAGTCATGAACATAACTAAACTTCACATCTGGCACGTTGCTAGGGCATCGCAACCTCTTATAGACCTTTATGAGTTAAAAAAGAAGAAGTTTACTGAGGATTTAAATAAGAAACTATTGAATCAGATTGAATTGAGTGAGAAACAAGAGGAAGGTAAGAATAAGTCTGATGAATTGTTTAGAGTACAAGAGTTATATAACAAGTTTGGAGAGAATTATGTTAAGATATTAGAAGAAATGCCACATCTGAGTCCTTTTACTGTTGAAAAGTATGTATTCTTTATCAAAAAGAGTCGTGGATTGACAAAAAAGCGTCAAAAAGATGAAGATTACTAAGGAAATAGCCGAAAATCGAGCAAATAAGTCAAATAATTGAAGAATGTAGAGAGAGTAGTCTCTGCCTTTAACTTAATTTACTTACTTACCCACTTTCCTGATTGATTTCAGGGGAAAGTGATGTACTTTGGACTTATTTATCTCATTGATAACGAACTTATCACAAATAAAGCAAATAAATAGATATATATAGGTTAAAAGAATAGCTAGAAGGACTATACTATATAGTATTGAATTAATTACTTACAATTAAAGCAAATAATTAATTGTATAGGGGGGGCTACCTCTGTTTCTAGTGGAAATGCCTTAAAACAGGGGTTTCAGACTGCTGAAATCAAGAGGTATATTTAATTGCTCAAATATTGGTATTAACTGCATACGTTTTATAGAGCAATTAAATACCAAATAAACACCAATACTTAAAAGGATTCTGAACTATACTATAGGGGCGTAAAAGAACATTTAAACTTAAATAACATATAGCTTAATGTAAACCATGTTGCTTAAATAACGATACAAAAGCACAAACTAAAAGAACGCATACGCACAGACTACCTTAAAATTTTTAAATATTGGTATATAAACCTATGCTACTACTTCATAATATAACACAGTCCAACTATACCAATACTTAAAAGCGAAAGGTTTAAATAGGGGTATTTCTTTAAATATATATCCTTATTATAAGGATTAAACAAAGACCACGGGGTTTAATAAAACCCACGGGCTTAAATTCAAACAATGACAACACAAAACGAAAACAAAATAAAAAATGAAAGAAAGGATATTTTATATAAACATTTTGAAAAACTTAAAGATGAATTTCATAAAGAATATTTTAAAAATTTATCTTCATTTAGAACCAAATTTATAAATAATATCCCAAATGCAAACGGCGAATATCCACTTTTAAATCACGTTCCTTATAATTATACATCTTTACATTTTGAGGAAGACGCCTATTTTTTACTTCAAGATTACAAAAGACATATATCAAATATAGATAAAGAATTTATAAAGAGATGTAAAAAAATAAACGCAGAGGGTAAAAAATGACAACACAAAATAAAAACAAAATGACAAAAAAGATTCAAGGACCACGATTTTTTTATATTATCGAAAATTCAGTTGGTTGCAAAATAAAAGGATTATTATCACAAGATGAGCTAGATAAGTTTTTAGCAGATGGATGGAAAATGGTGGAGGAGAACAAATGACAATTGCAGAACTTAAAAGGTTAAACTATGACGAGGTAGACAAATGAACGATAAACTTTATAATATTTTAAAAAGAAACTCTGACCTATGCGAGATAGTTAAAAGATTAAAACTATTAAGTAAAGAAATGAACAACGAACAAATAACAGAAGTTATAAAACAAATGAACTTACCTTTATCAAAACATCTTTTTTTAATGGCTAACTATTCGGAACTAATTAAATTTTATTTTCGGGAGGTATAAATGGCAATAATTGATTTAACAAATCACACAATGGAAGGATGGGAAGGACTCCAATACTTCAACGAAGAAGAAGCGAAAGATAGAATTTTAAGGTATAAACTCCCTGCATATGTAAGGAAAGACATAAAACCTATTTGGGCTAAAGATTGGAAGCAGACATGGACTTTAATAAAAGGATGTAA
>Ga0105051_10008804_pt1 | contig 10137 bp, 7 predicted proteins | sample FRY02_FD_78383 | JGI IMG/M metagenome (GOLD analysis project Ga0105051, IMG submission 78383) | Freshwater microbial communities from Lake Fryxell liftoff mats and glacier meltwater in Antarctica - FRY-02 (megahit assembly) | ecosystem: Environmental > Aquatic > Freshwater > Ice > Glacier...
AAAGAAAAAATATTTAAATCTTTATACCCTCTTAATAGTATGGTATTGAAATAAAAGATTATTACCTACTAATTACTCTTAAAAACTTAAGATAAATGATTTACATTTTTTTATCTGATTTTGGGATTAATTCCATAATATAATAGATAAGGTTGGAGTCTTATCCAATTTATGATGATCCAATTTAATCGTCATCAATAATTTCTGCTTTTCTCATTTAAAGCCTAAAATTAAGATTTATTTAATTGCATTTTTTTACATATTGAGCAGAGTTTCATTATGTTGAGTAATATCCATTATAAATTATATAGCAGCTGGAATATATGCACAGTGAAATCTGATTTATGGAATTTTAGTAAAGGCATAAACTTCATTTTCTTTATTATGTAGACATATAGAACTTAAAGTCTTATATATTTAATTAACCATAGCAATTTTAGCCTCTAAAAAGTAAATATAATCTAAAGGGGTCATTTTTTCATTAATCTAAAATTTGTTTTTCTTCTTTTGTTTTTATGAAGCTGTAAGTTTCAAATCTAATAAAGGACTTGATTCTTTGATCTAGTCTTTTTGGCTCCATTTATTTAAATCATCTTAAGATAAAATTTAAAGGACCATCTTTATTAAAATATCTATAAAATCTTATTCTTATAGCAAAATCTACCTTTCTTCATTTAAATTGTTAAACTTAAAGTTTAAACTACTGTTCCCGAATTTATTATAGCAAAAATCTTAGATATCTTTTAAGCATCTTTTTGTATGCTTATATTTATTCTTTAAAAATTCTATCGTTTATTTCGATTCTGATGTTTATTAATCAAGAGACACTCTATGATCATTCAATTTTTTATACATCTTAATCAGGTATTTTTTACAACTCATAATGTAATTGGTGTTCCAAGAGTCAGACGTTTTCACCTTATATATTTTTAATATAGAACTGTTATCTTTGGCCATCATATCTATAAATTATTAATTTTATTTAATATAAACTTATGTAGATTTATTAAAAATTTGGGGTGAAAATCTTAATCTAATTAATTTAAGCCACCTTTTATAAAACTTGTTAAATACAAAACTGATTATTTCGAGGGAAGGTAGGGGTCAAAATAATGATTTTTTCCTGTATGAAGTAATTAGCTATTTCAGAAGTTTTATATAGAATTATTGGGAAATAGGAGGGAGTTAAAAAAATAAATATTTTATAAATTAAGACTTTTTTTAAAAGTTTTCTCAAAACAATTTAAAAAATTCTTAAAAAATGATAAAATATCAAAAAACATAAAAAATCCTAAAAAATATGAAAAACCAAAAATTGATTCTTATTATAATTTACCCATTTCATCAGGATTAGAAACTTAGAGATTAAACATAGTGGCATCTTACTCTTTCGGTTTAATAAGGACAAGAGAATCTGTGGCAACAAATTTAATACTTAGATAACTTCCTCCTTTGACGATTTTTTAATCATTGTATTTAATTAGTTTTAAAGGTTAAAATTCAAAAATTGAATCATCTCCCATTTATTCCGAAATAAAAATTCTTCCATTACTAACGCATAGATATTATCCACATGAATAATGTTTAAGCCTATATTTTCCTTCATAAGTAATATATCCTCCTTCCAAATAATTCTGCTTTTCAATAATCCACATTGATAAAGTATTTCCAGAAAATTCTTTTTAAGATTCACTAATCTACTATTTAACAGCTCTCACCTCTAAATTTACTTAGTCATTACCTAAAGTTGTAGAAATTGAACTAGCTTTTTAGTATATCTACTATTTAACTTTTGTGCTAAATTAAGTGTTATTATTTGCAACTTAATCTTTTCTTTAAACTGCCAAGGAGGCATGAAAATCATTGTGATGTATCCAAACAACATTTCCTGCTGTTAATTTTTGCTCTTGTAATGTCACAAATTCATTGTAAATTTAGAATTTAAAAGTTGAAGGAGTTTCGTCAAAACTCATATTTACTTCTTTTTTTAATTTTGTTTCTTTTACATTTTTGGCAAATTTTAGAATTTTGACTGTTTATGCAATAGAAAATTATTTCTTTAATCTATCTTGTTTCTTAAATTTTATTTTATAAATTCCAAAGTTAAAAAAACTTATAAAATCTAAAATTAATAAAAACAATAAAAGACACTGAATACAAAAAATTAAGTATTTTTCCATAAATTCTCAAAATTAATATATTTTACATTTTCATAGTTGCTTTACTATTACATTTATAAGTGTTAATCTATAAATCCTGTAGAAAAATGAATGAAAGTTGGTTTATTGTGCAGATGGAAAGCTCTTCTAATTTGAATAACTTCATTAGCAAAAACTATAGGAATTCCTTCCTTTTAGAATTTAAAAGCTGGTAAAACAAAAAACTAAGTATCATCTGACTGATAATCATCTAAAGTAAGCAAGAAATTTTACTTTTCAGATTTTGCTTCAATACGATGAGAAGACATCCATTTATGAGAATCAAGATATAAAAATTAAACAACTTAATTTTATCCAATTTTAGACCCTTTAATTTTGTCAAATGTTTCTTAATTAAATCTAAACTCTTCAAATAATTTCTACTGATCTTCTATAACTTTCTCTTTGTCATATATGACCTTTAAAATATAGATATATGATAAATAAATTACCTTCTTCTACTTTTTCTTTTACTCTACTTATTCATTTTCATTTTTGCTATCCTTTTATTAACCCTCCTATAACTCTAATTATTATTGTTCCTAATTTTCTTATTCATCTTCTTCCTTGGGTTTGTCTTCTATATCTAATTCCTAAATTATCACATATTAATTTTTTGATCATTTACTTAAATAATTTTTGTCTGGTATTGCATTTGCAATTTTGGAAAGACCTGAAACAGGCAACTTGAAAATTATTCATTGTCCTGTATATTTTCTGCTACTTTTCTGAACTATTTCATTTTAACACTCCTTTTAACATGACCATCTACTTGGATAAGGTGGTTTTGGTCTATAAATATTGATAAAATTTACTTTAGAATTTACCCTTTGCTAAACTTATAGCTACTATACAACCATATGTAAGTACTTAATGCTAGTTTGGATCAGACATGTAATGAAAAATATATGTTATATGATAATTTTAATAATATTTAATTTATATTAAATACTAATTTTGTTTAGTAAATTGCAAAATAATAATATTTGTGTTTTAATTCATATTTAAAATTTATCATTTCCAATAGGTAGATTTTTTATCCACAAGCTTAAAAATTTAATAAAAATTTAAAACAAAATTTAATTAAATAATTATTATATTAATTACAAAAATATTTTAATCTAATCAATTCTTTTGCTTCTCTCTTTTATGTCTTCTAACTTGTCTATTTTTAGAGCCTCCAGTGCTTCTGCCTATTGATTTTTGTTTATATAATGATTATATTATATTTTACTTCTACTATCCTTAGATTCAGCTCTCTTTAAAGATTTTGTATCCTTTTTAGACCTGGCATCTACATATTTAGTATGTCTAGAACCCTTAAATATTTAGATTTAAATTCTTGTTTAATAATATACCTAATTAACCTTTCCAGTAGAATTTTTTTTCCCGACAATATATTTTTTTTCAGATTTTGTTTCACGCATCTCCTTTTTATATAATTTGGATACTTATCTCATTTTCACATTTTCACTGACTCCTAAAAAAATTTAAGTTATTTATGGGATTTTAAGATATAAATTTTAGTAATTTATTTGGTTTAAAGTTTTAATAAAAAATTACCATCTTAATCTAAAATCGTAGCAGCCTTCTTCTTAGCCTTTTAGAGTTTCTTTTAGACTCTCTTTTACTTTCTAATTTTAGCTTCCATAACCTAAATATCAATTTTAATTTATGATCAAATTTTTTACTTTCTTGGGTTATCTAGCATTAATAGATAATAATCTTTCTCTTTCAGCTGCAACTTCTTCTTTAGAGACTGGTAAATGCTTATATCTATGTCTATTTTCATCATCAACAAACCAAGTTGGCATATTGTTTAGATCTTCAGTGGCATATCTTATTTAATTTATTAAATTTTGATGTATTTTACTAATTATATGAAGAATCAATAATTCTCTCTCTACTTCTATTTCCCATCATTTTTCTTGCTATAGCTAAAGTTTCTCCTAAAGTATCAATATCATAGTCTTCCATTTTTTTCTAAGCGACAATTTCAAATCCATCCTCCTTAACTTGAGGATTTCCTTCTTTCTTCAATTTCTTTTCTCTTTGTCTTTTTAATTATTATCTTCTCTTTTCCATTTCAGTTTTGGGAGCTATATATTAAAAATTTTTAATTTTCTTTCATATTAAAAATTATTATATTTTTAGTTATTTTTAAGTATTTGGATATTATATTTAATTTGTGTTTTTTGATATTTTTTTGTATTTTTGGTATTTTTTGGTATTTTGGTAATTTTAGGTATTTTTTGGTATTTTTTGATATTTTTTGGTATTATTTGGTATTTTTTGGTATTATTTGATATTTTTTGGTATTTTTTGGTATTTTTTGGTATTATTTGATATTTTTTGGCATTTTTTGGTATTTTTTAGTATTTTTTATGATTTTTTAGGAATTTACTAAAAAACCTATCAAATTTAATTTTTTATAAACATATCCTGAATTTTACCGGCGATTTTATATTCTTCAGATCCAGATAGTTCTCCATCTAATCTTTCATCCCTATCCATAAATTCTACTTAATCTAATTCTTTTTAAACTTCATAATCATCTTCCAATTATCTATCTTTCATTTTTCTTTTTTTTAGTAAAACTCTATCGTCTTCTTCTTATTCTTCATCAACCATAATGTCACTTTCATTTTCTGAGATACTAGAATAACCTATATCTTCTAGGTCTTGGTTTGCTCCAAAAGAGTTATTTTTAAGGTGGGATGTGCTTTATTTTTTCCCCTTTTTTTTAACCAAATTGTCTTAATCCTCTTCATCTGAAGATTCTTCCTATATCTTTTTGTTTAAAGGATTAATAAATATTTTATTATTTAAAGGATTTTTAAATGAAGCAATATCTCTGAAAAGTTCTTTATCGTACCATTTTTAGTTCTTAAGACGTTCAATAACTTTAGCTTATTAATCTTCGTAATGCTATTATTATTCATTGAGTTATTCACATTTAAATTTAGTATCATTCATTTCTTCATCAGAATCTAATTATTTCTTTTATTCCAATTTTTACTAAATTTAGTCTCTTTTATGTTCATACATTGACTCTATAGCATCTTCCATTTCATTTTTAGTTTAAAACTTCATACGGTTTTTCTAGTAAATTTTTTTTAAATTGGTAAATTTTATTTACGGATTAAGGTTATTAATCATCTTCATCATCAGAATATTCGTAAGCTCCTTTTAATAAATTTGCTTAAGAAATTCTAAACATCTCTTCATCATCCAAGTTTCCTGCGAACTAATTTTTAATTTTTAAACTTTTTATATTTAATTACGTCTGTGAACCCTCCCTTATTTATAATAAGTTTATTAATTCTTTCCCTTTTTTTTCTTTGCTCCTTTAATTCTTTGTGTTAGACTTCTTTAATTTAGTCGTCTAATTTCTTGTCTACATCATTAATTTCCTCAACTTCCCTAATATTTTATTTTGATTATGTTAATTAAATAAAAGATTCTTTATTTTTACTCTATTTTAAGAAATTTATGTAAATTTTAGATTTTTTTAGAATTTGTATTATAAAATCATCATATTAAGAAGGGTTGATAAGAAAATGGATGTGATTATTATAGTGAATTTTGATAGATTTTAAATTAAAAATTTTTCAGTAAATGCAAATTTTAAAAATTTTTGTATAAAGAAAAATTATTTACATTTTTCCTTCTTCTTTTTCATCCTCAGCTCCATCTTCATTATCATAGACTTCATCATCATCCAATTCTTCATCTTCTTCTTCCCCATCAACTAAATCTCCCTCATCCTCATCCATGTCAAATTCTTCAATATGGATACTTCCCTTTTTGGATAATTTAGTTTTTTCTTCATCCTTTTAGTCTTGAATTTCTTTCCTTTTAGTTTATCTTATGGAAATGTTTAATTTTCCTCTATACTTAAGAATAGTTTGAATCTCCTTTCTTCCCAATACTTAAATATCTTCAATCAATATATCAAAGTCTCTAGGAATTGGAATAATTTTAGAATATTTTTCGATTTCATCTTTATCCAATGTTAGCTAATGGTATTCCAAAAATACGGGGAATGGATTTTCAGTTTACATAAATTTAGTGAAAGTCATTTATTAAAAGTGACTCATCGGCATGGTATCAGCATATCCAGATCTTCTTCTTCTTTTCTCCAAAATTTTATCAATACTCACAATTTCTGTTTAAAATTATTACCCAAAAATATCAGCCTCTGTGTCTTAAAATACATATTTAATATCAAATAATTTTTCGTCAATAATATCAGGAGCTATATAATCAAGACATACAACGAAAATTTCTGCTGAACTAAATCTAGAAGCTGATGGTTTATTGGCCTCAACTTTTTCTAAAAATTAAATTTTTAAAATAGTTTTAAAAATTTACTAAAAAATTTGTTGAAAACCCAAATTAAAGAGTTATAATCTTAAGATCTAAAGACTTTAGTAACAAAGTGACCTCCTCTCTTCAAATTAGTGCATGCAATTTTCAAAGCAGCTAGAGTAAGCTCAGACTAGTTGAAAGCATCCTTAGACCAATTTGCTCCTACATTTGGAGCACCATCATTCAATACCATATCAGCTTTATATCCTTATAATTCTCTCTTCAAAATTTATTAACATTGAGCAGTAGTAATATCCTCTACAAAAGTCTTACATCCAGGAATTGCTCTGATTTTATCGAGATCTACTCCGACTTTGATACAATTCATGGGTGCAAACTTGGCGCATACTTAGAGCCTAATTTTAAGGGTTTAAATTGAGATTTAATGATTACCATCCTCCTGGAGCGGCACAAAGATCTATAATTGCATTACAGTTGTTAAGAAATTGATATTTTTTGTTAAGTTAGATTAATTTGAAACAGGCTCTTGATCTGTAACCTTATTCCTTGGCAATATGATAATATTTATCTTTATGCTATTTGGAAATGGCGTGCTTTTTACCTCCCATTTATAAAAATTTATAATATATAGTTTTATGATATTAATAATAATAATATTTTTTTATAATAAATTATTATAATCTAAAAAGTGGTTTATATTAATTTATTATATACTTTTATAATGACATAGAAAAAGACTACTAAACAAAAAAATATTTATTAAGTTCAAATTTTCAAAATTCCTATCTTTAGATCTTCGTTCCAAAATGGGGAAATAAGCTAAAAATTTTTAAAATTATTTTAATTTTTAAAATTTTTACTTGAAGAAGGTAATTTATATAAATAGAGCTTTCTAACTTATTAATTACAAATGCAGAATTTGTTTTATAAATTAGACTGTTCAAAGCGATTATCATGCCGATTTCAATTACAAAAGAAAAAAGTAAACTTTTACAAATGTCCTCATCTTTATAAAATTCTTTAGCTTTGCTGGTTTTACTCATCGACGCAGCTAATATACTGGCCCCAAGACTATAATTAATAATTAATTATGGCTTCTAAAAAAAATCTAATTAATTTTAGAAGATGCATAAAATAATGGCAAATATTATTAATATGTCAATTTGATTGGAGATTTTTCTGTAAATTCTTAAAATATTGGGACTCAAAACTAGGATATAACAAAAAACAATACAATAGAAAATCTAGATATTAAACAAAATTTAAAAAAATATCAGGAAATTTCCCATAATCCTACCCTCTCCCCCATGCTATTGATGGCCAATTTTCTGAATATTAATCCCTTATATATTTTATTTTTTACGCTTTCAATTATTATTATTATTTTATTTACGATGAAACAGGTTGTAGAGGGAGAGAATTAAATTTAGTTATAAAAATTAAAGTATCAAAATTTTACCCTAATTTATCTAAACCTTCGGTACCATATATATCTCCTACAGTATGATCAACTTATTCATTATCTCCTTCTAAAAATCCATATTTGATTCCATTTTCAAATGTCAAATTTTTATTGGTTAGATTTTTAAATAAATCAATATAATCTTTTAAATCTTTTTCGAAGATAATTTTTGAAACTATTTTTCCTTCTTAATTATTAATGTGTATCAATTTCAATTCAAAATCTTGCAATATTGTCACTATTATTGGAGAATCAGTTTATAAAATATAGTTTTATTCTTCTATCTTACTAAAATCTATGTCTTATTAAATTTTACTTAATTTATAAATTGAAATTCTTACTTTTCCCAATATTTGATGATGGAAATACTGGTACTGTATCCTAAAATATCACAAATTTAAACTCATTCCCTAATGCCTTCACTATTTCCATTATAATAATAAAATTTATTCAAAAATCAAATTTTTAATGAAATATTATAAAATTATAAACTTTAAAAATATTTTTAATTTTCAATAATTTAGAATTTCAACAAATTTAAGGCACAAGGAATAGGATTTATTTAGGTGGAAGCGTTACTGGAGGGAGCGTATAAATTTGCATACAATTTTTTAACCATAAATTTGCATTAAATTTTTTAACCATAAATTTGCATTAAATTTTTTAATCATAAACTTGCTTCAAATTTTTTAATCATAAATTTAACCCCACTGAACACTCCTATTATATTCCCGTTTTGAGATGAAAATATTTAGTTGAAATAACGAAATTTTTTATAAATTTGATGGGAACTTACAAATGATGGAAACTTACAAAAATTTCATTATAATATTAAATTTGTATGATAATATTTAAATTTATATTTTTGATATTTATTTAGTCTTAATTGACTAGATAGGATGATAATTTATCAATCTAAAATAAAGGAGTTTCAAAGGAGGTTTTACAAAAACTTGAAAATTATAAGAATTAAGAAAAATTTTCCGATTTGATTACGAAAGTATTCAAATATAAATAAAAACTTTATCTATTAGATGTTAGAGCAAAGCTAGGACTAATTCTGGTAGTTAGACGCTTATATTTACAATTTGAAAGTAATTTCTTAGCGTTTAAAACTGAGGAAAAAAGATTACGATAATTCCTTTGACTACTAGCTTGAGTAAATGTAAAACCAAAACCAAATCTATCAAAATCATATTAAATAGTCTAGAGGCTCTTTATATTTACTATAATAGAAAAATGTAAACCATTACGTGTAAAATAGAAATTTTTATAAAAATTTTGATTTTTAGAAAAAAAAAGGATAATTGTGAAAAAATTTTGTCAATTTTAAGGATAATCTAGTCAAATTTCAAGATTTAGGGGTCAAGCTAAGAACCTAAGTAGCCTGAACTTGATAATTTTATAAATTGGGTTCTTAAATATGAAGGTTATGAAGTAAAATAATTTTTATATTGATTATTTTGAAAATTTAGATTCTGGAAAAATGTTTGGAGTCCTTTGCTTACACAGATTCTTAGATAGAAGATTTTTCAAGGGACGAATTTGAAGATTTTTAAGTTGTATAGGGAGAAATAAAAAATTGGACTTAACAATTGTAAGAGTATGTAAAAATTCATCACTAATTCATGAAAAAAGTTGTTTAAATTGCTGTATATATAGCGACTTAAAAGTCAGAAATTTTAAAAAATAAGCTTAAATTGCACAATATCATGGAGAATAATCAGAAATTTATAGAAACTATGGAACAAATACAAGATCAAATCAAAAATGAACTCAGGGAAACTAAAGGTATCCATTTCATATTTGATTGTTTTGTATATATCTTAAAAATTCTTAAGATTCCTAAAAATTTTAAAATTCCTTAAAAATTCTTAAAAAACTATGAAAATGAATAAATAACTCTAAAATCTCTCGTTCTTACTAATATCGTTTTATTCAAAAACTACGACTACTTCACCTACTTTCTTTTTAACTATTATTTAAATTTAAAACATTTTTATGTAGTCTTAATTCCATTCTTTTCTTACTTTTATATAATTTAGTAATACCCAAATTATTATCAACAAAATTACCAAAATTTATACTTTTTTGTTGTTTAGTAATATTATATCCAATTATATTATATATATACTTTATATTTAT
>Ga0105051_10008805_pt1 | contig 10136 bp, 1 predicted proteins | sample FRY02_FD_78383 | JGI IMG/M metagenome (GOLD analysis project Ga0105051, IMG submission 78383) | Freshwater microbial communities from Lake Fryxell liftoff mats and glacier meltwater in Antarctica - FRY-02 (megahit assembly) | ecosystem: Environmental > Aquatic > Freshwater > Ice > Glacier...
TAATAGCAATTAAAAAATGAAAAATAAAGAAATAAAATAAATAAATACAAAAAATTAAGAAAAAAATTAAATTCATTATAAAATGCTAATTAGAAATTGGATAACGTAATTCATCTCAAATTTAATTTAAAGCTTAAAATAAAAAATAATTCATAATAAACAAAAAAAATGTATTTCAACAAGAAATTCAAAAATCAAGCTGACGAAGAAGCTTCCCGGTTTGATAGTTCCTCAATGAACTTAGAGGCGAATAACACTCTCAACAGTATCAGAATAGGTGGAACCCAACCTCTAGGAAGAAGTCCAACCAACGGAACCAGGAAACAACAGGACTCGGATAAGTCAACTTTTGAAAACGGACCGGAAATAATGTACATCGACTGCGAGCAAAGCGACAGAAGGAATCCTATGATGGATTATTCAGACGGGCGCAAAACTGCAAATACCTTTGAAAAGGGCCGCATTGCAGCCGATTCGTTCAATGCTGATTTCGGATCAAATTCCCGTAATTCCGTTTTAACCAACGTAAGAAAAGACGTTGGGACTAATAAAGAAGGAAACAAAATTGCTAATAAAACAATTCCGCTTAATTTCGATCTTGATAAGGAAAAGTCGCCCAAAGTTATTAACCTCGACGACTCCACTTATTCGGCTAACACCCGCACACTGAACCAAAAGCGAATTAATAACCCGAACAAAGGGTACATAAATACCAATAGCTATACTCCCAATCATAATACCAATAAATCAAACACAAATAATAACACTATTAATAACAATAACAATAGCAACCAGTCTTCGAATTTAAACACAACCAAATCCGAAGTTAACCAAACTTACTTTTCGGACGTAAACAATAATCAACGTAGGAATGTAAACCAATCTAACAGTAATTCCGGTAACAACGGAATCATTAAGAAAATGAGCCCAAACAGAAACAACGACATGAACATAGATTTAAGCGAGCAGAGGCATGTAAACACAATGGCATCGCTTAAAAAGCTTTCAATTTTCTCGGAAAAAAACACTCCGCATAAGCGAAGCTCCATAAAACCAGAGTTTTCCGTTGACACGCGCGATCACCTTAATTCCAAATACACAAACGATCTTGATAAAATTATCAAGTTTAATAAAAATCAAGAAAACTTTAAAAAATACAATTCAAGCGCTATTGTAGCCAACAATCCTAAGGAAGGACGCCTGTACACGACTCATACGCATACTATATCGCCCACTGTGCAAAAGGAACTTGAGGAGCATAAACAAGTTATCAAAAACATGACAAAACTTTCAACGATTATGCTAAAAGATAGATTACCAAATAACAATAGCAATAATAAGGCTAATCTGGGATCAAGTAATATTAGAACCGCAACAGTGCGCAACACATCAAGTGAATTCCAAGAAAAAACGCTAAAAAGAAATCTCGCAAATTCATCTTCGCCTTCGGGAAAGTTCATACGAGTAACGATGGCTTTGTTATCGAGCAAAGGGCCGAATAGTGAAGATAGAATTATCACAAGGCAAATGCGCTTTGAGAAAGGCGGAGTGGTTGATTTAGCGCAGACATCAGTAAAAAATAATCGCAGTGCGCCTAAAAAACCTATTGAAGTTAAGAAAACCAACTTGCGTTCGCCTAGACAAAATAGAGCAAACTTGCAGCGTTTCACACAAAAAGATGAAAATGCTGCGAAAACAGTGCAAGCCTGGTGGCGCAATATTCTCGCTAAATATAGAGATGTTGTTAATAAGACTATTACTATTCAAAAGACTTGGAGACGCTATTTCGTTAGGAATAATCTATATTTCAAACTATCCGCGTTTTATTATTACGCGTTTATTTTTGATAAAATTGAAAACTTAATTAAACGCCGTAATATGTTGCTTGGTTACGAGCAGCTTTACAACCAAAACGCAGAGAAGTACAATGCCATTAAGTACCTTAAGAATGTTATCTTTCTTCAGCGCGCGTATAAATTTTACCGCAATCTAAATAAAGAGAGGGAAAAGGAAAGCAAAAATTCCAAGCTAAAAAGCAGCAATTCAAAAATTACTTTAAGTAAAGTTGTTAAAGTGCCCAAAGGGAAAGCGTATGATAATCAAAGTAATAATGGAACTAATACTAATGCGAAAAACAGATATGCTGATGAAGACGAAGAAAATATGGCTGTAAATAGCCAACCGCAGAAGCTGATTAAAAATGCTAAAGGAATTAATATTAATGGAGATGTTAATGAAAACGATTCAATTAAAAATAAAAATAATTTAAATGCAAATAAAAATATAGATCATGATAATGAAAATCAAAAAGCCGATTTGGTTTCTTCAAGAAAAGAAAAGGATTTGACTGAGCAACTGCAAAAATTAAGAAACAAATTTTTATCGAATGCTGTGCAAAACTCAATTAAGAAGAACAACAAGCGCAATTTAACTCCTTATGTTTTGAGATGGGTCAAAAACTTGGCGATGGTATCCAATAAGACCGATGCAGGAAGGAAACTCGCAGCAACAGATATCGCGAAAGCAATAATTAAAAAGAAATATGATTTTTTCATTGGAAATTTGCGCAAAGCAGGCGAAAAGCCCAATAGACAACTGGCTTTAAATAGAATTGCTAATAATTTACTTGTTTTATTTAACAATCGAAAACGCTTTGTTTTAGGAAATTTGAAGAAAGTTTTACCCGGAATCAAAAATAAAATAAGCGATGAGAAGATATACAAAATTCTGGGATTGCTTATGAAAAAAACTTCTGGTAAAATAATAAACAGAAAAATCGCTGATAGATTTAAATACTGGAGAAACATTGTTAGTAAAAAATTGCATGAAGAAGAATCACAAATAATCGCAAACGCTCCAATAAAAACTCAGCTCCAGAAACATTCAGGCTCAAATCCATCAGAATCAGAACCCTCAGATCTGGTAAGTCAATCTCCACAAAAAGCATTAAAAAGCTTACTAACCCACTTAAAAGCAAAATTCAGAAACATAAACCTCCCACACTTTTTCAACCTCTGGCGTAATTTAGGCAACGAAAAAAAACTAAGCAATTTAAAAAGCAAAGTTATTCAAAGCGCAATAAATTCCTTAAACAATCGCACCAAAGTGCGCTCATTGGCTAAGCGCTTTGCGCTTTGGAGCGCAAAAGCACGCGAAAATAGATCTGTCGAAGAGCAAGTTTTGATCAGCGCAGCCAAAAATCAGAAGCTTTCCGCAGCGAGCAAGCTCATGCCTGCGCTAAAAATGCTGCTCCGCAGCCTTGCCGCAAAAGCGGCTAAAAACGCCATTCTAGCGCTTGTTCAGGATAAAAACCGCAAAGCGGCTTTGCAAAAGTCAATGAAATTCAAGCCGATGTTCCAGAAATTCAATTTACAAAAGTACTTTGATAAATTAAGGAACAATGTCACTGTAGCTGCTAATGATAGCATGAAAGTTTTATTGCTTAAGACATATTGTAGGAAGTTGCTAGAGAAGTCTTCTACTGAGTTACTCAGGAAAAAGCTCAATTTTTGGTGGAGAAGCTTATCCCATGCGAGTAATGATTCGTTTAAGGGCTTGCAAGCTGTTGAAAAGCTAAAGCAAGCGCTGCAGAAAAGATACTTTGCTCATCCGAAGGAAGCAATAAAGGGGAAAGTTGAAAATGGAAATGTTGACTGGGCTTTAATGTTTATAATTGAATTTAAAAAGAAATTTATTAAAAGATCCATTAGAGAATACGTAATAAGATGGCGTAATAACTATTTAGGCGAAATGGTAAATGACAAAATGAAGGACTTTTACGCTAAGTCTCTTTTTCAATTCAGAAAAAGATTCTGTAGAAGAACTTTAAAATTAAGAATGGACCAATGGCGCAAAGCAAAAGATGCGATAAATAAAAATAATATGGTTAGCTGCGCAAATGACATCAATTCGAACTTGAAAAACTTATATATTAAAAAAATGAAAAATAATTTTGATCATTTAATTAATAATTTAAGAAACAAAAAGAAATTAACAAAATTCAAAGTTGCACAAGGAATTTTAGTTGACTTGTATTTTAAACGCGACTTACGACAATTAGGCAGAAAATTTAGACAATGGAATAAGAAAGCAGTATCAGGAGAAGTCGGGGAACTGAAAGCAAATTTAGTTTCGCGAATTTTAAATTCGTTATTAAACAAACACCAAGGAATTAAAATTATTGGAAAACTTAACGTTTATTTTAGCAAATGGGGCAAAGTCACTGAAAAAGACATAGAATTAATAAGCAATTTGAACAAATTAATTAAAAGATTCTTAATTTCGAGCAAATTCCACGATTTATTTATTAGAAGATATATTGATGATTTATTGGAAATCGCACAACATATGAATCAAATGAATAAAAAAAAAGCGCAAAAAATCGGCGATTTTATGGGTGCTGTTTTGGTCATTTACAAGCGAATTAACATTATGAAAAGGCAAAAAGCTTTATTCGAGGCTTTGCACAAGCTGAATTTCCACCAAAAAATGCAAATAATTACTGCATGTAAACGCTGGTTAAATAAAACTGCATTGGTTTCTAACCAACAAAAATCAACAATTTTGCAAGATTTCATCAGAAAAATTTACCAATTTAAAAACCAAAAAGCGGTCGTAGCCCAAAGCGCCGCCCTGAGCTTGGATAACTTCACTAAGCGATTCGTATTTTACAAAATGAGCGAAGCAGCCAGGATTAACAAGCTTGTTTCGGTTGTAATGAAAATATTCACTTATATTCCGAAGGAATTAAGAAAGAACTATTTACGAAAAACTTGTATCAATTGGCGCCAAATTTCGCAGATAATAAAAAAAAATAACGCAAGCGAAAGAATTCTTAAACATTTAAAAGGCTATATCGCAAGAAAATTCGTTTATAAGCTTAAGCTTAAAAAGCATTTTTTAACTGAAATTGTTCGCAGAGGCCTTAAAAGATTTGTAAACCAAAAATTATATTACATGTCGGAATGGGCAAGAAACGCCAAAATGCTCAGCCTAAAATACAATGCTTTAATTTTAGGTACTTGGATCCCACAAAAATTTAACGGTTTGAAAAAACTAAGAGCATTTAGAGTGTTAACTGACTTACTTAAGAAAAAACAATTTAATTATATCGTTGGCACAATGAAAACTTTGGGTAAAACAACCAAAGTAGTAGACGCTGTGAATAAAATTGCTTACAAAAAAAACGCGAAGCCTTTGCTCCAAGGCCTAAAACAGAAATATTTCAGGAAAAAATTCTCCTCTGTTTTTTCGGAGCTAAGCTACAAGCTGCGCTTTTGCAGTGTAAAATACTACGCAGATAAATGGCGCAATAGAGTTATGGACCTACAAAATCTAGCAATGATTAAAATCCAAGCGTGGGTGAGAATGGCGCTTAAGCGCCTAAAGGCCAAAGGTCAACTTAGACGCAATAGGCTTATGCTCCGCTTTTTGCTCAAAGTGCACTTTGACGCTAAGCTTGCGAAGCAAGGGTACATTAACCTTTGGCGCGATATTATCAAATACGCGCAAATAGACAATCAAGTTAATACTATTATTAGATTCATCAAAAGGCGCAATGAACAAATGGATTATGAAAAAGAAATTGCTAGCATGCATTTGAAGAATATCTTCGATAAATACTTAGTGACTAACATAAAATACACTCTTGTGGACTGCAGAAATTACAAAGATTCAGTAGTAAATGCGCTAAAGAACCTTGATAGTAAGTTAGAGAAGCGCTATGCGGTTAACAACTTAATTGACTTCGGAAAGGACACGTTACGAAACACTTTTATCGAAATGCTTACTGGAAAACAAGACAAACTGATCAAGCACAGTTTAATTAGGCAAGCCGTTGAAAAATGGAGATCATTTAACGAAAAGCTTTTGCGCTTTGTACTTATTTTGCAAAAAATCCGCAGAGGAAAAGTTTCCCGCGATTTCTTCAAAAAAGCTAAAAAAATTTACGATTTGCTATCGCTTTTGCTTGTAAAATACTTAGGCGATAAACCGCTCAAAACAGTTAGGATAGCTCAGTGGCAAAATAGAACGCGCTTTTTCGCTAATAAAGAAAAAGCTTCTGTAATTCAAAAATTCTTTAAAACGCATTTGACCGGAATTTTAAATAAACGCTTACAAGAATTATTCGAGAAAGGCTTCAGAACGCACTTTATTTCGTGTATTGGGCAAGTTTCCAAATTCAACCAACTTAAGGATTCGTTATTAAAACCTCTTAAAGCGGTTGCAATACATGCAATCCGCAAAAGATTCGTTTTGCTCAAAATCCGCGATATGCTTACAAAATTAATGGGTATAGCTACTCAAGAAAACCAAAAACTGCATAAAGAAGATATCATCAAAAAATGGAGAATGAAAATTATTAAAATTAACGAACAAGAAAAATTCGCTTCGCTTATAATTGTGGCGTCAATTAAAGCGAAGCTTATGAAGCTCCGCTTCAAAAGATGGCAAGAGCTTTCAATTAAATTAAAATCGCTTATTTACAAAGCATTTGGGGACGAAGCCGGAGTAAAACGTTGTTTTGTTTTGCATTGGATTGCTAATTCAAAGCGCATTGCGCTTTCAGAATCGCGCGAAGCGCTAGCCATACACGCAAAAAGCATTTTAAATAAAATTAAAAAATCCCAGCACGATTACAAAACGAATAAAATTCGAGATGGAATTGAAAACGTTATTGAAACTATAAAGAAGCATATAACCTTAAGACTTATTGGTAAGATTACGCATAAGAATAAAAATGACGGCTTAGAGCGCATGGATGAAATTTACACTGCAACTTACTCGAATAACACTAATGAAGCGATCAAGAAAATCAAAGTTTATGGGTTCTATAGAGAAAATTTAATCAAAAAAATTCAAAGGCGTTGGAGATATCAGTTCAGATTTTATAGATTTGTTAATCAAGTTCATTTAATGCGCAAAGTAATTCAGTACGCGACTAATAAGGAACTGGCGCAGAAACATGCTTATGTCGTTGCTTGGCGCAACATAATTAGAAAAGCAAACGACAAAAAGCACGCATCTACTTTACACCAATTCTTCCGTGATATTTTAAATAGCCAACTTAAGAAAAAAGGAAAAAGACAATTAGGCATAAAAATTCTTGCTAAGAAACTAAATTTACGAATAAATATTCTCGACGTTTTCCGCAAACTCAAAACGCTTATGGTTCTTAGAAATATTGATAACATAATCGTTCGCAGCCACTTCAACTATTTCAAATTCAAATCAATGATTTTATACATTTTATATATTTTACATGGACAATTTAACAAAGTCGAAGCAAAAGTTAAATCAACTTGTGTATTTAAATACAGAAAAATCGCATTAAAATTGCGCGATAGGGAAGCTGCGAATAATATTATCCGCTGCATTCGCGAAGTAAACAGACGCAGACAAAATAACAAAATACGCGATATATTATGCAAAATATCTTTTGGCCGCAACTTAGACGAAAACGAAGTCAAAATGCAAGCTGCAGCTCACTGGTGCAGAAACTCTTTCATTCTTAAGACGCAGGAAAAGGTTAAAGTCATAGACGAATTCTTGCTTAAGAAAAAACGCGCATTAGATTTAAATAAAAAATGGAAGCGTTTGGGGCTACGGGTTCAAGGCAAAAACGGTATCATTACCGCGCAATTACTATTCGAAAGAATCAAAATGTTCCGAAAAACAGAACCGTTAATGCGCTTCGTGCAAAGGCACAACATCGGCAAAAACGGCAAAAGCTTGCTTGACGGCATCAAGCGCAAGATGATCTTATTGTTAATAAAGAGAGCGTTAGGAAATATCTGCGGAATCACAGATACAGAAAAGGTTAAAGAGCATGCAAAATTCTGGCGACTTAACTGCTGGAAACTTAAAAACCGCGAACAAGCATTCGAAAACGCCAGCAATAAAGTTCAGCTTAAATTTTACGAAAGCGGATTCAGAGCAATTCTAGGCGCATATGATTTCAAGCGTTATTCAGGCTTGGGGCAACTAGCGCTCAAATTCGATGCGATTAGACGTATGCGCGCAAAAGCCACTTCGATGGCACATCTAATGAAGTTCTCTGAAAAGCTTTCCGAAGCACAAGATTACCATCTCGACTTGGGCTCTGAAAAATTCAAGGACAAAATTTACAAGTTTTATGTTTATAAGCTTGTAACGAATATGGGTGCGATTTTCCTTAAGCTTCGTGAAAGAACGCACAAGCCAGTAGCGTTTAAGCATTTTGTCCAAAATCTTATCGAAAAGAGTTGCGAGAAAAGCGGAGCGAAATACGCTGAAAAGCTCAAAGTGCAAAGGAAGCCAAAAACGCTTAAAACCAATGCTAGCCACATGCAAATTAGTGCTGAGGAAAAGAAACAAGTGGAGCTTCTGGGCAAAGAAGGCAAAGACCACATCGGGAAAACTATGGGATTATTTATTCCGCTGTTTAAAAAACTCGCGAATAGGCGTACAGCTGAGCTTGTGCATAGTTTGCTTACTATGAATTTGCTTGGAAAACTCAAGCATGTAATGCAAAAGCAAAAGAAGACTTTGTTAGATAAACTCGCCGAGACCGTTAAGAATTCAGTTGTGCGTGCGAATATGTTTGCGCTGTTAAGGAAAATTTATTTGAATAAAAAATTAAAAGAAATCGAATCTGCGAATAGATACTTGATGTTGAATCACCTTGTTAGATTAGCCTCTATTACGAAAACTAAAGTTGATTCCCGATTTATGCTTAAATACCTCAGAACTTGGAAGTTTAATTACCAATCAAGTAAAATTAGAGAAGAGAAGCTTAATCAACTTAAGAACACTATTGATAAATTCTCTGATGAAATTAAATATAATTTATTCATCGGACCGGATAATATTACGAATAAATTTAATGATTTTAACAATTCGGTTGGAATTTACAATAATCCCAGATCGGGAACTATGAAAACGCTTTCTAATAAGGCTTTTTATGATTTTCAAAAACAAAAGAGCATTATGAATAAGCCGCATACGGACAGAGCTAATACTTTGCTTATGTCTGCTTTGAATCCTAAGTTTAATAGAGCATCGACGAGACTTGATTTTATTGAAGAAGCCAAGGAAAATAATAGGGATACTATTAAGTTTGGGCAACAAGCAAAAGATAGATACAATCAGTCTACTGAAATAGGTAAATTTTTTTAATGTTTTTTTATAATATTCAACTTATAATTTTTTGATGAATAAATAAAAAACTTAAAAAATTATGTTTTTATTTATTTTTTTAAATTTTTTTATTTATTTTTAGATCAAAAAAATTCAAAGAAACTATAAAGCCAACCTGCCACTAATCTTAAAAAATAAACAGAATCAAATTTGTAATTTAAAGTAGCCGAAGAATTTTAAATTTTGAGGCGCAAATATAAGCTTTAAATTTCCTCATTTTAAATAAAATTAGAAATTTTAAATATTATTTAAATTGGTTTTGTTTATGAATAATTATTAAAATAAAGATTAACATTAAAATTTAAACTAAGATTTTATTTAATAAGCATAAATTTTTCAAAGATTATAATGAAATAAAATTATTTTTATTAGCTATTTGACTAAATTAAGCATTTAACAAACACATTTCTAAATTATATTTATTGATCATTCCTAATTAAAAATCAAAATTTGGTATTTCTCTCATAAAAAGTCCATTATCATTTTTTATCTGAATTCAATTTCAGAAGCTTTTATCTTTTTTCCCGTCGGTACAGAACACGTTCCATTCTTATCGCGTTTCAAAGACTTCCTCATATCATAAGCATCTTCAGCAGGTTGATCACCATCAGCCGAATAATACCTTTGAATTTATTTAATTATTTCAAAAGAAAAATTTATTTAAGCATTCGAGATATTAAGAGATATATTTTTATAATGATTACTTATCGACTGTCTGATAAATATCGTATCCTAGTTTCTTATACATTCCTATTGCAACTGGATTTGAAGACCTTACGAATAAATCAACAAAATATGCATCGTGTATTTTTTCAGAAACGTTTTCTAAGAAATCCATAAGAGCTCTAGCTAATCCTTGTCTTCTGTAATAAGGAGCGACGGTAACCGCTGTGACATGACCATGCCAAGTCTTTTTAACATCATTATCTTTATGACCCTCAACCTTTCCTTGATAAAAA
>Ga0105051_10008813_pt1 | contig 10131 bp, 6 predicted proteins | sample FRY02_FD_78383 | JGI IMG/M metagenome (GOLD analysis project Ga0105051, IMG submission 78383) | Freshwater microbial communities from Lake Fryxell liftoff mats and glacier meltwater in Antarctica - FRY-02 (megahit assembly) | ecosystem: Environmental > Aquatic > Freshwater > Ice > Glacier...
GAAGAGAATAATGCTCTGTTTAAATTAATTAAGGTGGAGATGTCCTTTTCCTTAATGATTATATCTCCTGCGCTTTGATAAGAAAGTTTAATGCTAGTTTCAAATTCTTGTTGAGTTTTTTCATATAAGCTTTTTAACTCGTTAAAACAGGTTTGCTGATCCTTGTTGTTGAAAGCAGTGATTAGTAAACTAAAAAAAGTGGTGAGATTATTTTGTAGAGATTGAAAAGTGCCAAATTTTATATCGTTAATAGAGTTGCTGAACTCAATACTATTGGCATGAATATCTTTCATGCCTTTTGCAGCATACATTCCATTTCTTAACGCAGCCACTAATTGGTTGATGCGCAGTAATTGCTCTTTTTTTATTGGTCGATCTAAAAATTTGGAGTAAAATGAAATGATTTTGCCAGAAGTTTCTTTCACAAGTAAGTATCTTTCTGTAAATGATAATTTATTTAAGTTTATTTTTTTGTCCAATATGTATTGAGCAAGTTTACTTTCATCATTTGCATTTGGAGTAAGCTGAAATACTTGCATGTTCAATAAAATGATTTGGTAAATGCATAAGCCTACTTCTTTTTCTAATAATTCAACTGCTGTTTCTGGTAATTCTAAACTTGCGTGTTGCAAAAAAGAAGTAGTAACTGGTTGGTTTGTAATAAATCTTTTTTCTAAGAAATTAACAAAGCCATTTATAAAAAAATAAATCATTATAACACCAGTTATATTGATAAATGTTTGGAATGCTACAAGAATAAAAATTGGATCATGAATACCAAATTTGTTGTTGATGATATTTATAATTGGCACTAGAAATATGAAGCCAAATATTGAAGTAATAAAATTGAATATGATATTTCCAAAAGCTACTCTTTTCTTTGAAGCAATGCCGCCAATAGAACCTAATACTAACTTAATGGTAGTGCCTAATTCTGCACCAAGTACAACAGCAACGCCAGTTTCAATTGGTAAAACTTTTGTATAAATAGCCGTTAATACTAATACTACTGTTGCTGCACTTGTTTGAACTATGGCTGTGATGATAAATCCAAAAAGAACAAAAGCAATTAGTGGGTAGGAGAGATATGGAGTAAAATTAAAATTATTTAAAAGTTGATTCATGCTTTCTTTCATGAATTGCAATCCAAGAAAAAGCAGGCCTAATCCTAGTGTAAGTTGAGCAAACTTAAAAATTGTTTTTTGCTTGTTTACTAAAATCATGGCAATCCCACCTATCCCAATGAAAGGAAGCGTAAATAAATTCAGGTTTACCCCAAAACCAATTAAAGCTACTAGCCAACTGTTGAATGTGCCCCCTATATTTGCTCCTAATACAACAGCCATTGCATTTCGCATAGATAAAACACCTGCACCAACAAAAGATAGTACCATTAAGTTTACGATGGAGCTACTTTGTAAAACAGCAGTAACTAATAAGCCACTAAAAATTGCTTTTACTTTATTTTGGGTATTCTTTTGAAGGAACAGTTTAAATTTCCTTCCTTGAATTTGCTTCATAGTATCTTCTAAATGAAACATTCCATAAAGAAACAATCCAAGGCCAGCAATCAATTTCCAAAAATCTGGATTCATTTTAAATGCATTAACGCATTTCACAATTTACATTAAATAGTTTGTTATAACATGCTGATATTTGGTTATCTAATAAAACCTGTCCCAAAAGATATTTTAATAAAAACCTCAATTATGAATGAGTAAATATTAGCTTTGAGAAAAGCATTTTATGTCGATTATTTGGAAAGGAGTTTTTCCAGCACTTACCACAAAGTTCACCTCAAGTGATGAATTAGATCTTCCTTTGTTTGATCTGAATTTACAAGTTCAGTTAGCTGTAGGGGTAAATGGGATTATTTTAGGAGGCACTTTAGGCGAATCGAGTGTGCTAACTAATCAAGAAAAAGAAACCTTGGTTAAATATGCAGTACAGCAAGTAAACGGACATGTTCCGGTCATTATTAATATAGCTGAAGGAAGCACTCGCGAAGCAATTCAACAGGCGCTTAATGCAAAAAATTGGGGTGCAAAGGGCTTAATGTTATTGCCACCTATGCGTTATAAAAGTGATGCTCGAGAAACAGTAACTTTCTTTAAGGCGGTAGCAAATACAACCGATTTGCCGATCATGATTTATAACAATCCAATAGATTATAAAACAGAAGTTACGCTTGATATGTTTCACGAATTAGTTAACTGTTCAACTATTCAAGCTGTTAAAGAATCTACAAGAGATGTTACTAATATTACCCGAATGCGCAATCATTTTGGAGATCGATTTAAATTATTATGTGGAGTAGATACTTTGGCAATGGAAGAGTTGGTTTTAGGTGCTGATGGATGGGTTGCAGGGCTAGTATGTGCATTTCCAAAAGAAACTGTTGCTATTTATAAAATGGTTAAAGCTGGTGAAATTGAAGCTGCTACAAAAATTTATCGTTGGTTTATGCCTTTATTAGAATTAGATATTCACCCTAAATTGGTTCAATACATAAAGTTAGCAGAACAAGAAGTTGGTTTAGGTTCTGAATATGTTCGTGAACCTCGTCTTATACTTGAAGGAGTTGAACGAACAACTATTTTAAAAATTATTCATGATGGAATTAAAAACCGTCCATTAATTTAAAGTTCATATAAATGAAAGAACCACAAGATTACCATCTTATAATGGAGCAATCAGTTGCTGCATTTGAATCATATATAAATATAAATGCTACAACCAAAGCTTTATTCCTAGAATCCATAGCTAATGAAATTGAATTGTTAGGAGATCTATTAATTGAAACTGCTTCTGTTGAAACAAATTTGCCTGCTGCAAGATTAATTGGAGAGAGAGGAAGAACTACTATGCAGCTTCGAATGTTTGCTAATATGTTAAGAGAAGGTAGTTGGGTTGATGCTGTTATTGATAATGATATTCGTAAAATGTTGATTCCAATTGGTCCCATTATAGTTTTTGGGGCAAGTAATTTTCCATTTGCTTATTCTACAGCTGGAGGTGATACTGCAAGTGCTTTAGCTGCCGGATGTTCTGTTGTTGTAAAAGCCCATCCTGCTCATTTGCAAACATCTATTTTAGTGGCCAATGCGATTGCAAAAGCTATTAGTAATAATCATTTACCCAAACATATTTTTCAGCACGTAGAAGATTATTCTTTTGAAGCTGGTAAAGCTTTGGTTCAAGATCCTTTAACTGCAGGTGTAGGCTTTACTGGCTCTGCCTCTGGCGGAAATGCATTGTGTAAATATGCTAGTGATCGTAAATACCCGATACCTGTATTTGCTGAAATGGGTAGCGTAAATCCAGTTGTATTATTGCCTGATACTTTAATTAATAATGGAGTAAGCATTGCTCAACAATATGCATCATCTATTACTTTAGGAATGGGACAATTTTGTACCAATCCGGGTATTTTATTGGCAATTGAATCGCCCGCATTGCAAGTTTTTTTAACAACACTTGTAGAAGCAATAGATGCAGTAACACCTGCTAAAATGCTGCATCAAGCCATTCATGATGCTTACCAATCTAAACATCAACAAGCCCTTTCTCAAAAAGGAGTGGAGCAATTGAATAATAGTTTGCAACATACAAATACAGAAACGCCTATTCCTATTATTGCAAAAGTAAGCGGAATAGATTTTTTGTTAAACGAGCTTTTGCTTGAAGAAGTTTTTGGTCCTTATTCATTGGTTGTTTGTTGTAAAGATGAAGTAGAATTAAAAGCTGTTCATCAATCTCTAAAAGGGCAACTTACTACAACAATAATGGGAACTGATGATGATTTATCTGTTTTTTCTTCATTCATTAATGAGTCCACAAATATTGCTGGAAGAATTGTATTTAATGGAGTACCAACTGGTGTAGAAGTTTGTAATGCAATGGTGCATGGCGGTCCTTCACCTGCATCTTCCGATAGTAGATTTACTGCAGTTGGAGTAAATGCAGTAAAAAGATGGGTTCGTCCTATTTGTTACCAAAACGCACCTCAGTATGTATTACCTGATGCCCTCAAAAATGAGAATCCATTAAAAATATGGAGACTAAAAAATAATGTTTTTGGGAAGGAGTAAATTTATTAGTTATGTTAACAGCGCCGATTCAATATAATCCCAAAAAAACTAACTCACAATTAAGTGGTTCTGTTTTTACTTGTATTGATGCACATACCTGCGGTAATCCTGTAAGAGTAGTTGTTGCTGGAGGTCCATCTCTCTCAGGAAATAATATGAGTGAAAAGAGACAACATTTTATTAATGAATTCGATTGGATACGAAAGGGTTTGATGTTTGAACCTAGAGGTCATGATATGATGAGCGGCAGCATTCTCTATCCACCTCACGATCCTTCAAATGATTTTTCAGTGTTGTTTATAGAAACAAGCGGATGTTTACCAATGTGCGGTCATGGTACAATTGGAACAATTACTGTTGCTATAGAAGAGGGCTTGATTAAACCACATAAAACTGGAGAAATTTTGATGGAAGCACCAGCAGGATTAATTCGAATTAATTACAAAGAAGAAGGTGGTAAAGTAAAATCGGTTAAGCTTACAAATGTACCAGCATATTTAGCTGCGCAAGATTTGGATATTGAATGTACCGATTTAGGGATATTAAAAATTGATGTAGCCTATGGTGGAAATTTTTATGCTATTATAGATGTTCAGGATAATTTTGCTGGACTTGAATTTTTTACTGCATCGGAGTTAATATCTTGGTCAGGATTAATACGAGATAAAATTAATGCAGCTTATCAATTTATTCATCCCGATAATCCAACGATTAATGGCTGCTCTCATATACTTTGGGCAGGGACACCTTTAGCAGCTAGTTCAACAGCTCGCAATGCTGTTTTTTATGGCGATAAAGCAATCGATCGTTCGCCATGTGGCACTGGTACATCAGCTCGTATGGCGCAGTTGTACACAAAAGGGATGCTTAAAAAGGGGGATCAATTTATTCATGAAAGTATTATTGGTTCAATTTTTATTGGTACTATTGAAGCAGAAACAATGGTAGGACGAAAGCCAGCAATAATTCCTGGAATTGAGGGATGGGCAAAGATTTATGGTTACAATACGATTTCAATCGATTCAGAAAATGATCCTTATGCTCTTGGATTTCAAGTACTTTAATCAACTATGGGTTTTTCGAAAATTTCCCAATCCTTTTTTTCGATGGTATATATAAAATTCATTTGTGAGGCTTCTCCAAAATAGGCCACTTCTTCTTCACGTATTTTAATTGCACCTAACCTTTCAATTGCTTTTTGTGATCGGATATTATTTACTCCAATAACAAAATTAATTGTATCAATAAATTGAAAAGCATAATTTATCATGAGCTTTTTACACGAATTATTAAATGGTTTCCCCCAACAATCTTTTGAATAAAAAGTATATCCAATTTCTATTGATTTTGCGGCTTCATCATAATTACAAAATCTACTGCTGCCAATAGGTTCACCAGTTTGTGTATTAATTATTAAAAATGCTCCCCCTGATTCTAACGCACCTTTAAAAAAATTTTCAAAAACTTCTCTTTTATATCTATTCTTATTTGGATGTTGTTCCCAAATGAGTGGATCGGATGCTACTTTATACAATTTCTCAAAGTCAAGTTCTTTTAATGGAATTAATGTTACCGATTCATTAGAAAAGTGGTTTTGTTTAAGATTGAACATATTAAAAAAGGATAAAATTTAACATAAAGCTATGATATATTTATTATTAAGTGACTTTACGCCATTTGGAATAAGCATTTGGAATAAGGTAGATACCATGGTTTTTCTAAAGTTGTTACTATTAATCTATCAAATAATGCCTCTCCAAAATATCTGCGATTAAATTTGTAGCAAAACATTTCGAGTGTAACTTCTTTTTCGTCTGCTATAATTAGTATTTTATGTATTGTACAAATATCTCGAAGCTCACTACAACACCTCCTTCAATCCGTCATAACTTTAGCTGATTTCTTAATCATTTTTTCGGATTCTCTAGTAACTTCTATTTCATTTAGTGCTTTAACTACACTCATTTTAAGGAATCTAGAGTTGCCTTCTGGGTTACCATTTATATGATCATTTTTGTTTACAATAGGCTTACTTGATACAGCTACTATTGCTTTTAGCTGTCTATCAATTCTTTTAGTGGCTTAGTTATAAGACTGTCATCGTCTTTTTTCGATGCCCTCAAAGAAGCCTTCATCCATTTCTATAAAATTACCCAATTGATATTTACCGCCTCTATACAATGTCAGCATCCAACTCAAAATTGTTGGTTATAAACTCATTCACTCGCTACCCTTTTACATCCCACCATTTAATCCTGTGTAGTTTCAGGATTTGTTCATTTCCTTTTTCATCTTTATAAACCTATTGTATGATTTTATCTTTGATTACGGCATCTGGTGTGTCTTTGGTAAGAATGAATTAAGATAAGCTTGTATAAACTGCATTATCTTTTTGGCGGGTAATGAAGAAAATAACGTTGGCCGTAAAGTTTGCAAAATGTTTATAGTTGTTTTAGCCCTTATTAAAAGCGAGCAAAGAACCTCTTGGCAGGTCAATATATTTTAGGAACTGTTGGTCATTATCTGCGGTAGCATTAAAACGTATGAGCACAGGCATCAGCGATGTTCCATCCAGCATCGTGTTCTTCTTAATGCCTCCTTTCTTTTTACCTCTAAAGGGGTTGGACCGGTGGTTTTCAAAATAGCTTTAAACAAAGAAAAAATGGTATAATCAATGATAAACAGCTTATACAAAACGGCTTTGGGTAATGTGCTGTCCGACAAATGTGGTAGTTTTGGTCATATTATGTTTGAATCTGAGGTAAGATGCAAACTAACAACATGAAGGGGGCTTTGCCCCTTTTTATGCAACTTTATTTTGGATTATTTTCTCGGACAACATTGGTTTTTAATACCAAATCCTATAAGTTTTTTATTTTTGCCTGAGAAAGTAACAGAAAATTTTATGAAGAATTATTTATAAATAATGCCGAATAGCAGCATAGTACTTCTAACATTAAAAACTAATTTTACTCTATAAAATTATTCAATATATTATTGATTAAAACATTCAAATCATATGGTCGTCTTTCTTTTCATAGGATGTATTTTTAGTTCCCTATTAAGTGCTTATTTATTATTTTTCAATTCCAAAAAATATGAGTTAAACTCAAATATAATATTAGGCATCATATACCTCTCTTCGTCATTATTAATTTTAGCCTTTCTTCTTATCAAGACCGATTGGATATTAAAAGTACCCTATTTATATAAAGTAGCAGCCCCTATAAATTTTATCACAACGCCATTATGTTACTTATATGTAAGGTCGGTATTGGATAATGGCAACAGTCTAAAGAGAAAAGATTTAATCTATTTTATACCAAGCTTGTTGATCTTGTTAAATTATATACCATTTTATTTAATGAATGGGAAAGATAAATTGTTAATTGTACAATCGTTAGGTTCTTATATCCCTAATACTTATATAAGGGGTGGGTTGTTTATTTCTGAAAAAATACAATTTATTTTCTGGATCATACAAAGTGTTGTTTACCTGTTTTTTATTTGGCGGATGTTACTGAATTGTAATTTATTAAAATCTTCTGGAATATTTAAAAAACATACTAAGCAAGTATATCAATGGTTATTTTTTTTTTCGTCAGTGATTTCCATAATTGCGATCGGTTTAATAACTCATAGCTTTTCAATTGCTTTTCAACATGAGCTGTATAAAATGCCTAGAACAACTTTTTCGACAGATTTAATGGTACCATTATGTTATTTATTTTTAAGTTGCTATTTACTTCTAAACCCAAATGTGTTATTTGGACTAACTTATCAGAAAATAATTACTAAAGATTCGAGTGATCCTTGGCTTCCAGTAGATCAAAAAAAAGTAGAACCTGATAATTACGAAGAAAAAGTTAGGCATATTAATAAATATTTCTATGAACATAAACCATATCTTATTACTTCTTTAGACATATATATGCTTGCTAGTTTGTTAGATATTTCAACTAGAGAACTCTCGTTTATACTCAATAATTTTTTTCTTCAAAAGTTTAGCGATTTTGTAAATAGTTACCGGATAGAGTATATAAGCGGTAAAATCAAGGAGGGATATTTAGATTATTATACATCAGAGGCATTGTACCTTGAGGCAGGGTTTGCCTCCAAGAGCACTTTCAATAGTGCTTTTAAAAAAAATAAAAAGTGCACTCCATCCGAATTTATTGAGCTGAATAATTGATAGTTTTCAATTAACTTATTGTATTTTAACCTAAAGCGGGTGTGAAATATTGATTTTCAAACCGATTTGTTGGCGTATTTTAAAATTATTAGGAGGAAACAGAAGATGAAAATCAAACGGCCAATCAATCAAATAAGAATCAGTTAGTTAAAAGTGTAGAATATTAATTGATTGAACTCCTGCCAATAAGACATTGCTTATTACATAGATTTTAAATTGCTAAATGATTGTATAAGCCCCCCCTCAAAGAGATCGTTTTTCTGTCCAAACAATGGGGAGTAAGGTAATGGTGAAGGTTAAAAATTCGACAATTGGTGCTAAAATCAGTAATCCATACGTGATTTTTTAGTGTATATATGAATTTTAATTTTTGCAATTTTTAATTTTGCAACAACTTAATTCTGAATTGTTGTTACTGTCAATTTGACGCTTTCGGTTATTAAAAATTATGTTCCAATTCAGCAGTAATTTTTAATAAATGAGTATTTATTCTATGGTTAAACAACTTCATATATTTCTTTTAAGGTTTCTGTATACAGGTTTATTTTTAATTTGTTTTGTTGCAGCGGCCGGCCAGGCAACAATTACTGCCAGTTCAACTAATGTTTGTATTGGTGCAACTACAAGACTAACATTTAAAGGGCCTTCTGTTATTAGTGGGAAGTACAAATTTGTGTATGAGATTGTTGATGTCAGTAATTCAATCATAAGAGCAACCGATTCTACAGTTAACGGTACGGATAGTGTTTTTATTAATGTTCCAACATCAAATGCTGGAACTGTTAAATATACTTTGATTAGTGTGGCAGTTGATGATTTACCTGCCACCGTTCTAGATCCGGCACCAAGTGTAACAATTACGATAAATGCCCTTCCGGTTGTTCAAAATATAACAGGAAATCTTACTATTTGTAGTGGAAGTACTTCGCAATTATCCAATGTTACAAATAACGGTTCTTGGTCATCTGCAAACACATCATTTGCAACCGTTAGTTCATCCGGCCTTGTAACAAGTGTTACTGCGGGTACTACAACCATTTCTTATACGGTAACAACCCAAGGTTGTACAACAATTCAAACTTCTACTGTAATCTGTTTAGCTGTCCCCTCCAATCCGGTAATAACTGGCGATACCAATGTATGTAAAAGTAATCAAACCCAGCTTACTCCTGATCCAATGGGTGGTTCTTGGTTATCTGCAGACCCATTAACTGCAACCGTTAGTTTACTCGGCAATGTAACAGGTGTTGCTGCCGGTAGCGCAAATATTTCTTATACGATAACAAATCCCCAAGGTTGTTCTACTGTAGTTACTAAACAAGTTATTGTAAGCGCCCCGACTATAAATACAATAACCGGCCCGAATAATGTTTGTGCGGGGTCCGCTATAAATTTGGCGAATATCACAACAGGCGGTATTTGGACCAGCAATAATGCTTTAGTTGCAACAGTTGGTACTACTGGTGTTGTTAGTGCAATTGGAGCGGGGTCAGCCAATATAATATATACTGTTACAGATAATAGTTCGGGCTGTTCAAATTCTACCTTATTGCCGATTACTGTAAAGGCATTACCCGTTGCCTCATTTACATTTCCCGATCAACAATGCTCAGGAGCTTCAGTTTCATTTGCATCTTCTGTAACTGGTCCAGGTCCTTATTCTTATTCCTGGAATTTTGGTGATGGATCTACGCTTTCAACTAATGCAAATCCAGCTCATACATTTAACTCAGAAGGATGTGGTACAGCGTCATTTACTGTAAGCCTTACGGTTACTGATGCGAATGGTTGCAGTAGTGTTGTAAGCCACACTGTTACTGTAAAGCAACACCCAATAATTACTTATAA
>Ga0105051_10008814_pt1 | contig 10130 bp, 5 predicted proteins | sample FRY02_FD_78383 | JGI IMG/M metagenome (GOLD analysis project Ga0105051, IMG submission 78383) | Freshwater microbial communities from Lake Fryxell liftoff mats and glacier meltwater in Antarctica - FRY-02 (megahit assembly) | ecosystem: Environmental > Aquatic > Freshwater > Ice > Glacier...
CGACAGACGGGTCTGACGCGACGAAACGATCGACACAGGCGGCACAGACGACATCGGGGTAGTCGCCGTCGGGGTCGTAGAAGACGTAAACATCCAACCGTTCCGTAGACTTCGCCCCTATCACGCAGTGGCAAGCCAGCGCCGAGATCCCGCCCGTGTGCTTGTCGCATGTGACGAAATCGGCGCTGTCAGCGGGCGCGAGGCCGAAATCGACCATGCAGCGGCTGTTGACCTTTGACGCGAAGACGCGCGTCAGCGGCACCGGGTCGCTGAGAGCGGCCAGCGCGGGGTCCCGCGTCCCGAGGACTCGGCCACTATCGGGGCGGTACCACTGCATCTCGACGAGGGCCCCCTTGGTCCCCGGAAAGCCTGGCCAGTCCTGAAGCAGATGCCCCTTCGCGTCGACCCACACCACGAAAGCGAGGCTCGCCCGCGGGTGTCCCAGAGGCAGGCGCGCCTCGGCCCGACGTGCGTCTTCGGACGGCTTGGGCAGGGTCCACGTGGGCTCGAAGTGATCGGCCGGAAACATCGACGCGCAGTCCTCGCATTCGCAGACGAGGGGGTGGCGAAGGACCTTCTTCATCGGCTCATCACTCCAAAAAAAAGACGCATCTAGTGAATCCGCGTCGAGCCGGACACGAGCTGGCTGGGTTCGTGGACGCCCAACCCGGCCAGGGTCTCCTTCCACAGATGCACCGGCGCGGTGGAAAAGACCGCCGCGGCCTTCAACTCGGCCGTCAGCCAGCTACCCGACGCCATCTCTTCTTCAAGCTGAGCCGCACCCCAACCGGAATACCCGAGGACGAGGCGATAGCGCCCGCCGGGGTCCTGGGCGTAGGCCTTCAGCGCCTCCCGCGACGCGCTGAGCGCCAACCCGTCGTGCACGTATTGGGTATCGGGAAAACGCTGGGCGGCATCGTGAACGACCCAACCCCGCTGCCTCTCGACGGGGCCGCCGCAATAGGCCGCGGGAGACTCGCGATGGGGCCAATCTACCCCCGCCTCGGCGCAGATAGCCGCGACGCCGATATCCAAGGTGTGATTGATCACCAAACCGAAGGCGCCCTCGGTCGTATGAGCACAAAGCATCACCACGCCTCGAAAGAAGTCCGGGTCACGGAGATCGGGCATCGCGACAAGCAGACCGGGGGCCAGAGAAGCGCTCATGAAGGGATCATGCCGAAGATCCGGCCCTGCGGCAAGCATGACTTGAGGCCTGGGTGTGATCGAGATTACGTGCAACCGGTCTGGCTTGGAACAGGGGGTTGTGATGGTCTGTCTACAGTGGCAGCTGGTGATTTGATGTGAGGGCCGTGACGACGCTTCCCCAAACCGGGCGTTTCCGTTGACCCGGTCTTGCACGTTTCCTATGGCCCTCCCGCCTCATCACTCGGCCATCGCCTTCCACAACGCGTCGCGGGCGTCGGAGTAGAACTGGATATCGATCTTGGTCGCCATGTCGTCGGAGAGGTCGAAGAGCTGACGTCTGCATGCCACCGGCATCAACAACGACGTCGCGCCCTTCTCGACCGCGATCTCGGCGATGGTTACCGCGTTGTGGACGGGCTCCATCGAGCCACCCAGGTTGACTTCGCCTACCAGAATCAAGCCGCCGCGCACGCTGCGTTTTAGCAGGGACGTGCACAGCGCCACCAAACAAGCCACGCCCAGCTTGGCCCCAGACTTCGACGCATCGAACGCGCGCAGCTGGACCGTGAACTCGTGATGGCGCGGGTCTTTGTCGCCCACTAGCTGCGTAGACCGCGCGTATAGGTTCTGCTCTGCAAACCCTAGGCTCTCGCGGAAGGCCGGCGGTATCGGCTTGTTCAGCACCTTCACCCCGGACCCTGGGCCCTCGTTGACCTCGATTCGGAAGAGGCCAGCGTTCTCGTCCCCGCCACCAGGGCTAATGGTCCAGACCTGCCCCGGCTCAAGCGGATCCCCGCCGATGCTGTTGTCGCTGCGAAGCTCGGGTGTTGACACGAACTTTTCGACGCCCTCGGTGCCGATGGTGTAACTGAAGTGCGTGTTCCTGAACTCGGCCGCACCCACGCGTTTCTGTTGTTCTTTCACTCGCCGCCTGGCTTCCATCGCGATGCGTACCGCCCACTCGAGGTCCTCGTCTGGGACAAAGACATCACCGCTCGGATACAAGAGCTTCAATAGTCCACCGACCGTCTTGTTGACGGCGTTCGTGTCACGCCCCGACAGCGCACCGCCGAAAAACACCCTGTTCTGCAGCGCGCTAATTCGGCTCTGGTTTCGCAGCTGGCTCCAGCACTCGGACAGAAAGTCGCTGACCAATCCGAAATGGTCCGTGACCAGTTCCTTATTGATTTTCGGCACATCCCAGCCGGGCAAGAAGGCGTGGATGCGGTCCATGAAGGCCGTGTCATCCCGCATCTCGGGTGGCAATGGGCCAAATAGGTGCCCAACCCGCTGTTGGTGCTCGACGTCCACGTCGAAGTTACCCACCAACACGATGCTGCCATCCGCGCGGATGCTCTCCTTGCCGCGGCTGAACTCGCCGGACTCCATGTAGCCCTTCATGATGTTCACGCCGTCCTTTTGGTCGAAGGACACGCCGGACACCTCGTCGAAGCACACCACGTCGTATTGGCACACCAGCCCCCGGCGCCCTTTGGCCGTGTTCTCGACGAACATCTTGGCCACCGTCGCCTTGCCCCCCGAGATGAGGTGCGCATAAGGCGATACCTGTTGAAACAAATGGCTCTTGCCCGTGCCGCGCGGCCCCAGCTCGACGAGATTGTAGTTGCGCTCGACGAAGGGCACCATCCGCAGCAAGAGGGCGTTGCGCTGGCGGTCGATCAAATCAACGGACTCAAGCCCGATAGAGCGCAGCAAGAAGCACTTCCACTCTTCCGTCGTGAAGGCCTCGCGCGCCTTCGCCAAACTATCCAGCACATCACGCTTCGACAGCTGGATCTCGCGCAGCGAGCTAATCCCAAAGGGCCGCCCCTTCGCCTCCTGCGCGATGGCCGTGTCAAAGGTCACCCCCAGCTCGGCATAGAAGCCCCCCGTCAACATGCGCTCGTGCTCGTTGGCCAGCTCGCTGCTGATGCGCACGTCCGTCAACCTCAAGCTCGGCAAACTCGCCAGATACTCCCCGCGATTGTCCACCCGGGCCGTCACGAGATCAATGATCATGACCTCGCCGTTTTCCACAGCTCTGGCCTTAAAGAGCTCTTCCTCGCCAGCCCGCACCGTCCGCGATTTCAGTTGCCGCTGAACGATCTCCAGGCCTTCGTCGATCTCTTCTTGGTCTGTGCTGGCGCAATAGCGCCCCAACAAGAACTCGACGACATAGGTCGGGACCGGGAACTGCCGGCTAAAAGTCCGGACTAGGTCCTTTCGGACCAAATACCCGTCCAAGACCGAGGCCGCTTTCTTGTCGATTTGATCCATCTCCATCGCTCAGTCTCCTTTGCCGATGACCGTCGGTGCCGCCGATACCAGCTCGCCCGCCGCGTTGACCAGCACCACAAACGCGTCGTGCCCCTGCAACCTCTCGTTTTCGACCACCACAGAGGCCGTCCCATTGGCCTTCAACGGCTTCACGCTAACGGCCTTGCTCGACTCGCGGTCTCCTGCGTGCAGGCGAAGGTCCAACGAGAGCCCGGCGTATTCCCCCGCAGCAGCCACGGTACAACGCATGCCTTTCCACCCGATATCCGTCACCTCGACCACTTGCGCCCCGCCCGAGGTCTCGCCCCGAGTCACCAACAGCTCCAGCGTGAGACACTCCTGAAGACTCAGCCCCCCATGCGAGTATTCCACCGACTTGCTATAGCAACCGACGCCATTGGCCAACGCGAAACGCTGGGTTGGGTTCCAAAACCACGGGTACAAGGCCTCGTTGGTCACAGCCCCCGCCTTGATTGCCGCACAACGTCCCCACTTATTCTCGGTGAGGTCGTTGGACATCGAGATCGTCGGCAGGTTTCCAGGCATCAGCAGCCAACCATGGTCGGTGACAACCCGCACGCTGCTCCAGCCCGCGTCAAACAAGGCGCCAATACGTTCTGCGATCTCCTTCAGCAGTAAATCCAAACGTTTGGCCAGCTTCGCGCCCTGCTGATGCCCCTCGCTATCGATGTCACCGTTCGCGCACCACGCGTTGCCCTGACCGTCGCCGTTCTCGCCGCCGCCAAGGACCTTCCAGTGGTTATCCTTCAGCAGCTTCTTCAGCGGACCGCCACCCTTAAGCGATTGCCCCGTCGCGGCCACACTCGGCTCAAAGTCCACGCAATCTGCCGCCCCGGCGATCTTGTCTCGCACCGGTGAGACCGCCGCTTTGCCCGTGGCGGTCACGCTAGGAAGCGCCGCCCAGGCGACCTCTTCGTCCACGACACAGCCGCTCGCCTCAAGCCTCGCCGAGAGGCGCCGCGCCGCATCAAAACGCAGACCATCGACAAAGAGCACGCATTGACCCGGAAACTTCACGAAAGGCTTGGCCCCTGTGATCGTGCCACCGGGATAACTTGTTTCGTGTACCAACTTCTGTAAATAGCGCGCGGAGTCCTCTAGCCATGGCAAATAGAACGCGCGTATCGCCTTGGTCACGACCTCCACATCCGCGGCTTTCGTTACGCAGGCCAACGCCGCCAATACCCCATCGTCGGCCTTCCAGCCTTCATTGATGTACCGTCTTTGCAGGTCGTTTATCGTGCCCGCCGCCAACGCCGTCGTTGTGACCTGCGCCACCACCGCCAAATGCTTCAACGCCAAGGCCAAGGGCGACTCCCCCAAGGCCGCCCAGACCAACTCCCGGCGCTGCCCGTGGGCCTTTTCCAGGGCCAGCACCCGTGCCCGCGCGGTGTGGGCAGGACACTGGTCGAGGGCTTTAAGCTCGCCCTGCAGCTTCTTTTCCTGCTCGTCATTCCATTGAGGCCAGCCGGCAAGCTTATCCGCCGCGGTCTCGAACATATCGATGTTCGGCACCTTACACTGCCGGATTCGACCGGGAATCTTGGCATAAAGCGCCGGGGCCTCAATGTACCGCTGCCACACGGCCTGCCACACCCCTTCGCGCGTCGCCAGCTTCGTCACCCCCGCCAGGACCCCATCCGTATCTGGGCTAAACGCCATCTGCGACTTGCACACCGCGACAAAGGCCAGCCACTCGTTCGCGCCGCGCTTGGCCTGAAAAGCCTCGTCTTGGTCCAGCCACTGCAACAGATCCCGCACCGGGTCGCCACCCGTGAGCAGGGTATTGAAGTAGTCCTTATCAAGCTTTTTGCCCTTCAAGAGCCCAAGGTCTTCATCCAACAAACGCGAGATGGCGAGCTGCATCGCGTGCTTTGCCTCTCGGTCCTGCGCCACGTCAAGCCCCATGCCGCCACCCTGGTCCGACTTCAAGAAGGCAGCGATGGTCCAATCCTTACCGTTTTGCTGGGACCAGATGATGCCCCGATACTGCAACTCGGCCAGCGGCGTCAGCAATTCCGGACAATCCTCGATGGCCCGCAGGTCCTGCCGGCTGACCCCAGGCAGGTAGAGCACCGGCACCCTACGCGCCTCCAAAGGAACCTCGGGCACCGTCCCAGCCAACACGCAGCGCAACCAGATAGCAGGGCCTGTGCGCTTCTCGGGCGCATAGTCGCCCAGCACCAGCAGCTCGCCTAGCTCGCCCTGTAGGCGTTCAATCGTGGCCTCCCACTGGCGGTCTTTGTCCGGCCACAGGATGCACGCGGGCCTGACCTCGACCTCGGGGTTAAACTTGGCCGCATTGCGGAGGCTCTTCACTAGATGTTCGAGGACTTTCATAGTAGCCCCTGACGGTCCGCTTCAGTCCACACGAAGGGTGACTTGGCTTGCAAATACTGCGACGACACGTGGTTTTCGATATAGGCCTGAAACCAGCGCGCTCTTAACTCTCGGCATTGAGAATCATCAAGTTTGAGGCGGGCGATGGTCGTATTTGCGAGCGTCAACGCCCCAGTTGATAGGTTCGGGTTCCCAAAGATATGTCCCGTCGAAAGCTCCAACCGAAACGAGTCCGGCGCTAGAAAGAAGGGGTCCAACACGTGGCTGTAGTTCCCTTTACGGGTATTCATCGTGGCACAAGCGAGACGGTAGTTGTCCCATTCGTATGCCAGACCGGCGTCCTTAGATTTCGCGATGAAATGGTCCACACTACCACCGCCCATGACGCGTTCGAAATAGACCCCCAGATATGCGCACACGCCGCTATAGGCCTTGTGAAGATCGGTCAGACATGCGCGCCAATAGGGCTCAATGGTTGTCTTGGCAGGCAGCGGCTGGTTTAGAGCCAGCCCGCACGATGCCAGGTGAGCCAGCCCTTTGACCCGGACCGCTTCTTGGAAGGAGGCAGGATCTGGTTGCAGTACCACAGGAATCATCTTAACCACCCCTGTTTCTCACCGACGTAGCGCCAACGAATCCAGAAGGGGTCGGTGTCGCCCAAGAGGCCCCGCAGTTCACCATCCAATGCGATGGCCTTCGCGTGATCGATATCCGCCTCAGAGAGGATGTCGGCCGCGCGCAGCAGGACCTCTTCGACCTCAAGGGAGCGAGCGCTACCTAAATCAAATGCGTCGCTGGTCAACCAACGCGAGACGTCGCCCAAGCGCACGAAGGGCCGCTTTTTGAACTCGACCGTTGGCTCTTCGTCGTCCTCCTCCACGAGATCGATGTCAAACCACGCATCCGAGGCCGCATCGAAACTCGGCTCGACTGAGGCCATCACGAGAGGCGAGTGGGTCACGGCGAGCACTTGGACCTCGGCGCCGGCTACCAGCGACTGCATCACGTTCAAAAGCGCCGGAATAATCCGACGTTGCCACTTCGGGTGGAGGTGAGATTCGACCTCGTCGATCAGGAAAACCACTTGGTTCGTGGTGGCTTCGCCAAGCAACTTCGCGGCCTGCTGGTGTTCTTCCCACGCCCATACCAAGAGATAGGCTAGGGCGATGATACGCCGCATTCCCGACGAGGCATGGGCCAACGGGACCTCATTCCCATAAGATGTTTTGATGGTCGGCATGTCGCGCGCATCGTCGAGGCTAATCCGAGTGAGCTCCCCCGGCTCTAATATCTCCTTTGGGTCCGGTGATAGGACCTTGAGCGCGGCGCATAAGTGTTCAAAGGCCGCACCGTCCTCCTTCTGCCAACCCGCCCAGTCGCGGATGAGGCCGTTGCATTGCCAATCGGACCAGATACCTGGCAACCCATCCCAGACTTGCGCGGGGCTAAAGACGTAGGCCGGGCGGTCCTGAACCTCCTCACCAAATTGCTGGGTGCGCCAGTAGTTGCGCGCCGGGTCCCACACCGCGAACCCACCATCAGCCATCGCGTACAAGACCAGCCCCGGGTTCGCCGGGCGCCCCGCCTTACCGGTCCAAGCCTCATCCCTTCGCGAGTAGCTGCTTGTATAGTCCACGGACTTCGACTTGCCGGTGAACGAGAACTCAAGCTTGGCCTCGCCCTCAGCCCGGGGCCTCGCCTTCTTTCCGGCCGTCAGCTTCGAGTTGACCTCGGCCGGCCACTTCCGCGTCATGGACCACCAGGCGATGTCCAACAAGAAGCTCTTGCCCAAGCCATTGTCGCCCGTAATCAGATTCAGGCGCGGTCCGAACTCAAGCTCGGCGTCAGCGGGGCCAACGTTTCTCAGTTTAAGATGTTTGAGCATTACAAAGCTCCTTTTTGTGACCGGCCAGCGGCCTTTTCGGCGAGGGTTAGGTGGTGGTCGTTGATGCGGTCGCCCTCTTTGCCGTCGTATTGTAGGCCGAGGGTATACCAGGGGGCGGACTCGACGTCTTTGCCGCGGTCTTTATCCCATTTGATGTTGGGCTTTTCGCGCAGGACGCCGGCGCCGCGTTTGCCGATGTCGTCGACCGACAGGAAGGGGCGGATGTTCAGGCGCACGCCGTCGTTGAGGTCGGGGTTCCAGCCGATGGGTTGCTGGTCCAGGGGTTTCCAGCGGACGAAGATGTCGCAGGGGGCCTCGCCCGCGAGGATGGACTCTAGGCGCTTTTTCAGGACCTCGGCGGCGGCTAGTTTGCCCCGGGCGCCGTCGACTTGGCCCTCGACGTCGCGCTTTTGGCGGGTGATCCAGTCACCGAGGTAGGTGTAGATCAGGGTCTCGAGGGCTTTGTAGTCCAGCTTGTGGTAGTTCACGAGGGCCGCGAAGCCGTCGCTTAAACCATCCCAGATGTGCCAGACGAAGGGGCGGTTATGGAAGAGCTTATTGTGTTGGGCGAAGAACTTGTCGCGCAGCCAGGTCTCCAGCGACTTGTCGGCGTGGTCGGCGGCTGTTAGCAATTGGGCTAGGACGTCGTTGTTCCAGTCGGCGCCATAGGCATCGGCCAAGAGATTCAAGAGGCGGTCACCGGCCGAGGCCTCTTGGCCCACTGGCGGAATACAGACGACGCCGTCTTTGTCCGCGTGGCCTGCGAGGGTCTTGCTGCGGGCAATCCAAACATGGGCTTCCTCGGAGAGCTCCATCGTGGCGTCGGATTCTGCCGGCCAAGTGTAGCCGACGAGGCGCGCGATAGCCACTTGCAGCGGGTCGGTGGCGGGCTGGGGGTGGCCGTGGAACAGCCACTGGGTGGGGTCGTCGGAGTAGGGTTTGGGTAGGCCATTGGGGTAGAGTTCATCAGCCTTTGCACGCCAGCTTTCTAGGTTAACTCTCAGCTGTAACAGCGTTTTTGGAGATTTTAAATTCCATGTTGGGTTAATCTTCTTCAAATCTTTCTTGAGGCTACCACTCTGTGAGTACGCTATAAGCGCGGCAACATCATCTTTGTCGTTGGGTACAATAGCAAAACAGCTCCCATCATACTTCTCTCCGCCATAAGCTGTTGTTATTGCGCCAATTTGATTTACCACCACCCCCCATTTGCCCCAAAGTGGTTTACCTCGTCTCCAGTTTTGTGCGGCATGATTTAAATGCTTTACCGATTCAGCAAGTTTCGCGATCTCACCTTCTTCCAGCTCCCAACGAATGATCTTGTCCCTTCCCAAAAACAATTGAGTTTTCCCCGCAGAACTCTGCAAGTAATCCCAGACTTTGCCGAAACTATTAACCTCCCAGAAGACAGCTTCAAATCTGACACCATCACCTGCCGACATTCCGTTTCGAGCGTCACAAAACTCGGATATCTCAACAGTTTCATCGTCATTCTCTAAAACCAAATTGGCGAGGAATCGGCAGTCGACTTGTTCTTCCCATTCCTTTTGGAAGATGGTTTCTATCCTCAACCGCATAAGTTCAAATGGTTTTTCTGAAATGGCAATATTTGACACATCCAATAACGCAGTTCGTGCACGCGAATGACCCAATGTTGAAATCATCAATACTGGCGTGGCTCTAATTCCGGAAATAAAACTATTAGACCCCAGCCTAACCATCAACTGAATATTACTTGTGTTTAATAGGTTTTCACGGAATTTTCGGTGTGATCTCACGAAAGTCCATTCGCCGGGAAGAACTAGCATAGCAGTTCCATTTCTCGCGAGTAAACTCTGTATTCTTTCAAACATGCATAATGCAAGTTCTCTCTTCGTCAATGGAAAATTCTTTTTGACATATTCCTCAAGTCTTGAATCTTGCCGCTCAAGACCGAGGAACGGTGGATTAGTAACAATAACTTGATAACGCGCATCCAACAGTCGTGCGGCATCAAGGAGCCCCAAAGCGCTCAAGGCAGAATCCCAGCGTTCTTCGCCCTCATTCGCCTTGCCCGCACTCTCGCGACCCAGCGCCGCTTTCAGCAGCTCACTAAGCTCCAGATAGTTTGCTGTAAAAAGATCGCCCTCGTGACGACTCGGGTCCAAGAGGCTACCGAGCAAGGGCGCTTGGGCGAACAATTCATGTAAGCGCGCCAAACCTTCACGCAAATACGCGGCTTTGGGGGTATCATCGGGCACCAAAGCCTGCCAGTCCTCGACCCTAGCCGCGACCTTTAGCCCACAGCAGGCGATGTTGGGCGCCGGTATGGCCCTCACGCCTAGGGTCTTGCCCGAGTCATCCGGATAGCGCCAAGCCTCTAAAGCGACCGCGAAGACGGCGATCTCGACGCAGCGCGGGTCAAGCTCTAGACCGTGGATGTTCTCGGCCAGGACCCGGTCGACAGCCTCTTTGGCGC
>Ga0105051_10008820_pt1 | contig 10124 bp, 15 predicted proteins | sample FRY02_FD_78383 | JGI IMG/M metagenome (GOLD analysis project Ga0105051, IMG submission 78383) | Freshwater microbial communities from Lake Fryxell liftoff mats and glacier meltwater in Antarctica - FRY-02 (megahit assembly) | ecosystem: Environmental > Aquatic > Freshwater > Ice > Glacier...
AGAGAGGTTTGTGGCGGAGAGAGTGTTGTGGCTCCCTCTTTGACTCTTGCACCTCATCCGCAAGCACCATACATACATGTACATGTATACACATGTACGTATATATATACATGCAAACATATGCATATATGTGTACCTATGCATATACATATACATAGAAATACACATAAATATACGTATACATATACATGCATGTATAGATATGCATAAGCATATACGTACACATACACATACAAATATATAGGTGTACACTCTCAAAAGCCCCTTCCAACCCCACAAACACTCACGCACACACTCATACGTATATGTGAATATATATACGTATATGTGAATATATAAATATACGGTGTATATGTATATGTATATATATGTATATATATAAATATACTCCTGGCGGTCTCTCCTGCTCGTGGAGGGGTTTGCAGAGGGGGCCTGTCAATTGAGGGGCTTGCGGAGGGGGGCTGTCGATGTGCCTTTGGTAGTCTAGTCACCTATTCAGATTGTAAGAGTCGCAATACAATGCAGTCTCTTCCTCGTTAAGAGTCGCAATACAATGCAGTGTCTTCCTCGTTAAGAGTCACAATACAATGCAGTCTCTTCCTCGTTAAGAGTCACAATACAATGCATTCTCTTCCTCACGTCGCAAGTCCCCACACCCTCTCCAGATGCATACATGGGCAGTCCAGATATAAGTCTGTGAACCTATCTGTTTTGGAACGAATTTGTATGTTTGCAGCGTTTACACAAGAAGACTATTACCGCTGACAAAACGAACACCACACCCTTTAAACAAACAAAAACAAAACCATCAAAACAAAGACCACACCCACAAAAGAAACAAGACTACGCTCTCAAAAGAGGTATCACTCTTGGGGCACCCCTCTACCTCGTGCCACGGCAATGTACTGGAACGATTTGCTACGCACTGCAACGCACTGCAACGCACCGCAACGCACTGCAACGCACTACAACGCGCTGCACCGCACTGCACCGTATTGCAACACACTGCAATGTACTGTAACGCACTACATCGCACGACTGCCCAGTGCACCACATTGCAACAGCCTGTGACACATGAAAACAAGAGAGAGGATGACAGAATGACAGGAACAAATGAGAGGACTGAGCGTCATGAGATGGCGCGGCATGAGATGGGTGATGACAGGACTGAGGGGCATGAGATGCGTGATGAGATGCCGCGGCATCAAGCATAGACATGAGTGAGGTGCGTCAGGCATGAGATGTGGCATGAGATGTCGCAGCATCTCATGTCTTTGCTTCAAAGTGTCTGGTCTAACCTTTAGATGATAAAATTGTCATGCACTCAAACTCCCACTTTCTTCACCAGGACGTGGCTTGGAAAAGGCAGAGTTGCCACGAAAGATTTGCAACGGTGCAAGTGATGATGCACGAGTGATGATTCTGTAAGTGATCCTGCAACAAGTCATCCGAAACAAGTCGTCCTGCAACAACTGATTCTGCAACAAGTGATCGTGCAACAAGTGATCCTGCAACAAGTAGCAAGAATGTTGACCGGGGATGAGGTCAACACAGAAGGACAAGCTGTGTATGATGCATTTTTATTCAAGCATTCAAAATTCGTGGGCAAAAAAATCTCCAGCAGCCCCTTTTGCGTTGGTAAAAAGAAGTGTTGAGACTAAGCTTGGGATCTAAACTGAACTATCTCGTTCGTGATCCGATCTTGTTCGTGGGATACCCTTGGCGCGCGACGGCAGATGTTGTTCGTGGGCGTGTCTTCAAAAAGGTTTATCACTCTCCCCCATGCACAATATGGAGAGATTTACACTGAGCAACAAAAGAAAATCACCCCCCAAAAATTTCTTTCATGTAATTCAGCTAGAATACATGTGTATAAATCTAAATCGGTAGATTGTAAAGTGTAGATACAGAAGTGTGTTGGTTGCCCAAACAATTCACAGAAAAGGGAACCTGTCCTAACACGACTTTTCGATGTGAAATAAAGGCTGGCGAAGGCAGGCTTTTCGGCAAAGCATCAGCTACCATTTTGTGTGTGCGAAGTGGGATAAGTTTGATAATATTGTCTTCGTCCAATACGCGAACAAAAAATTGGCAGATATCAATGTGTCGAGAGAGTTTTTGACGCACAGGGTTTTGGCTCATAGCGATACATGCGAGGTTTTCCTCAAAAATGTCAGCAGCTGTGGTTTGTATGTATCCAAAATCGCGGAGTTCTCTCGGAGATACACTACTTCTTGAGATTCCTGGCTTTCTGCGACAAATTTGGCTTTGGAAGTAGGAAGAGAAACATTATCCTGTCGGCGATTTTTCCAGGAAATCGGACCCCCGTTCATCATCAACATGTAGCCTGTGTGAGACCGACAATACCCGTCGGTCTCACACGATGACGTTCGTGGAAATCGGGTTTTGGGGACGGGAAACAATCATCCTTTGACAATCGGGTATTTGGTTTCATAGGTATAAGGAGTGGAGGACTATCCCAGGACCCAAATGTACGCAAAACTTCTTCGGCGTAACGAGTTTGAAAGAGTTGTGCAGTGCCTGCGATCAAGTCACGGGCAATTTCACATCCAAGGTAGTGTTCGAGAGGGCCTTCATATGTCCCATCAAAAGCCTCGAGCAACTGTTTGCGGAAAGCGTCGAGGACCGGTCGGTCAACACAGGCGATGATGAAATCGTCATTGTGTTCGCCTAGAAGGATGCGGTGACCTTAATTGTCACTTTCCACATACTCTTTTCGAATCCAACCGTTTCACATCCTTCACGTTGAAGGAAAGCGATCATGGTGGTGTGCCAAGCACGGCATCCCGTATAATGGTTTCAACAGGTGATATACGCTGAGAGGATCTTCCTCATATCCAGGTGGGGAAGATATGAATACATTTCCATTGTGACCGTCGCCGGGCAGAAGTTCGCGTTGTACGAATGCCTGAGATATGTCAACATGGTCTGTGAACATGTCAAGTTGTGTGGCTAAACTGAGAAGAGTCCGAAAACCGCTAGCAGCGGGCACAGGGCTAAAGGCGTCATCGTAATCACCAACCCCGTCAGCATTTTTCCGTTTCATGTGTTGACCTTGGACCACGAGTCGTAGTTTATGCTTGTCAAATGCCCCCCTTTTTCTCTTGATCTTGTAGTGGAAACGGGTGCTGAAAACTTTATCCTGAGGGTAGAGATAGGTACACAAGACTTTTTGAAAGACGCCCCGACTCCAAAGTCCTTGCATTTCAAGGTTTTGGCTTTTAATCTATTCTGTACGCATGGAACTACGCATGGCGTGACTATGGTGTTTGGGATCAGGAGTGGCTCGTGTATAGCCTATTGGGTCCTGTGCCGAACGAATATTGAAATGTGTGTTGAAAGGGTCTTGTTCGGATGTCTCATTGAGATTGGGGGTAATATGTGAGGCATCATTATTAAACCTCCTTGTAGACTGCTAAAGTTGGCTATCATAGCCCGTGTAACATCAGATGCAGACAAGAGGCGGACACCAATGTCGTGCAGAGATGCAGCATGAAGAAGTGTATGTTTGATAGCGGTGAGGACGCTGAGATCAGCGCCTTGCCCGAGACCGCGTTTGGGCTCGAGATTCGTGCAATCCATTTGCATAGTGGTGTCTTTGAGGGACTGAGGAGACAAAAATTCAACAATGAGGACAGCTTTGGATTTTGTTAGTTTCTTAGCATTCACACCCACAACGCGCACTTCTCTGGGAACATCAGGTTTGTAGTGACGAGGTAAAATGAACTCAACTTCATGTTTGAGGAGAGCGCGGGCAATAGCAAGCTCTGGAAAATTAGTGAGGGTGTCATGAAGCCCTGTTTGGTCTGTAGCGCGGGTGAATGAATGTGCTAAACGTGACGCGAGGGCAGAGTCTGTTGCATCGTCAACACAAATTTCAATGGGAGTGGAAGGAGTCGGATCAACATTTGGAGTAATGGCCTGTGCTGCTCGTGTTTGAGCGCGAGTATGATTTGCAAAGCCGTTTTTTCAGCCACCAATTTTTAATCATGTGCGTCATCGACGTGCATGTTAGCCAAATCTTTAAAAATAGTGGGAGTGCATCGTAACGCAGGTCGCAGGACTAAATTTGCTCCGGTAAAAAGTCTCGATTCCTCAGAATTCTCCTCTTGATTCTCAGATCTCAAAACTTTGTAAAATAATGTCAAGGTAAACCTAGTAATCTCGTGAAATGGACAAAACTCATTTCATAGGATTTTTCCTTCGAATTCTCAGGATTTTACTACACCTCAAATTTCCTTCGAATTCTTAGGATTTTACTACACCGCAAACAGCTTTCTTATAAAACCAATCAACACAAACGATTGGAAAATTCGCCCTTTTCGAGAAATCTTGTCATGACGAAAAGGAAGAGGCGAGGACAGGGTGGAGTACTGTGGACAGAGGACCACAAAAGATCGGACGCAAATTACATAGCTTGGATCAATCTGATTCAGAGCAACACAACGAATTGCGCTAATTTTGGGCTTACGAAGGCGCAGGAAAGTTACATTGATACCTCCACCGCTCAATCGACCGCCCCGGTCCTCTTTGGGGGCTTTTCCTTTCGCTGTTTGAACAACCTGAAGTGGTGAGATTCATGATTCCACTCCACAGCCCAGAGGAAAGAACACAGTAAAACGGAATTCGAGAAGAAGAATTCCAAGAATGAGTTCGGAGAATCGGAGACTTTGTACCGGAGCAAATTTATTTGTGCAACTGGCGTAAGAGACATGAAAGATCTCGGAACGGAAATTCGTCAGGGCAAGACTTATAGTCTTGGGCCAGGAGTTCAGAGCCCAATGCGATGCAGTACATACGGATGCACGGCGTGTCATTATCAGCTCGAAGGTACGTGCCTTCAACAAATCGATCGCCAAAGGATCCATTTTTGACCAAGGGGTGTTCTCGAGGAAGGTATCCTGTGACCCTTGACCCGAAAGGAATGGCCACTGTTCGATGTGAGCCTGCAAAAGCAGGCTGCATACGTGTGTTTGCGGTGGACAGTTGGCCATGTCCGTCACGTTTAGCCCACAGAGTATTTATTTTACGAGTGAAGTCAAGAGTGGCATCGCCGAGTCGGGCCAGGATCTTGTGGGCTTGTTTGCATAGACTAAAGTGACTCGGCTGTGTTGCTTAGAGAAGCCAATGGCACCCTCCATGCGTTCCTGCTAGTGTGGTTGTACACGACAACGGGTTGGAACTTGGAGGATGATGTCAATTTCCTGTCAATAATCCACCATTTCTTGTAAGTGAATTCTTTAGCATTGTCTACACGTAACTTGAAATATCGTGGCTTGCGTCCTGTGGTGACAATATGTTGTTTGAGCAACTCCACAGGAGTCCCACGTCTTGCTTGGGTATGTAACAGAGTGCTCTGTCCCTTTATCCAAGATCAGTAAAAATTATCTATTCAAAAAGGGCAGTCGGCCAAGGCTGCAGGCATCGGCCCAATCCATCATGATGCGAAAATCAGTTTGGGGAGGAGAATGGATAGCGTTCGTGTGATGGTCAGGAGGGACCGAGACAGGAACACAAGTTTGTTCCTGGAGGATGCGGAAAGTATTGGTCTCATTATAACGGGACTGGTAGCGAAGACTTTCGCGACCCATGTTGGTGAAGGTGTCAGTCGCACAGAAATCAGGTCAGATTTATGTTGAGTAGAAAGTTTGCAATGAGCTTTGGCAATCTTCTTTTGTTCAGCCACATTTTGTCTTTTCGTGACAGTAACTGCGGACGTCTTGTTGTCACATTTTCCAAGAGCTGCACGGCAAGCATCACAGGATAAAGCCAAGATATAGCGCTTTAAATGTTCGTGTGGAATGCCGCGTGCTTCGAGATTGAGGAGAAATCTCCGATTGTTGGGATGCCCATGTGCCACACAAAGAGTAATAGCTTCTTTTCGGAGTTGGCACAAGTGTTCAAAACGTTGTTGTAGTCGACCTTCAATGCGCTCGTCTGAGAGAAAAGCGGGTACGTGTGCCTCACTCCTGGAGTCGAAAACTTCAGATAGAGACGAGAAACTATGCATGCATGCAAGAACGCTTGCAGTGATGGAACTGTCAGAAAGTGCGTCTGTAGAAATGTGAGAAGATGGCAGAGACGTGTGTGCTGACGGTACTGAGACCGCGTGAGAGCCCAGTTTGGGTAAACGCCCTGTGTGGTTGACGTATTCCATATCCATAACAGTAGAGCCGTCATGGGTGGTTACCGTACCGCTATATAGGGGAAATTGTTCGGTGGAAAGAAAGCCATTACTAGCTGAATCAGAAAGGATTAAAAAAATGACCCCACAGTCAGCCTCCATAAGACGTCCAGCGGAAAAAAGACTTCTGACATGTCTGGGTCAAATACAAAGACATCTGGGATCACAAGTACATACGGTATGCCATATTGATCAACGGTTTCTGTGCCCATTGAGATACCCCTCATACGTTTAGATAGGCCGACTGCTGGTTGCATAGCCAAATTGTGTCCCGTCTTCTGTAAAATCTTGGATCGTGCACAGTTTGCACCACGTTGAGCCCCAGTGTCCATGACTGCTCCTATCAACTGTTTGCTAGGAGTGTCAGAAATAAAACTCCAGAGATTACTAGACGCACTGGAAGGTGCAGTCCAATCTTCAGATGCATAGTCTCTGTGACTTGTGCTGAAACTTCGAGTCTGTTAGACCGGACAATGATTTCGGGCTAACTATGAAAGCGCCTTTGTGTAAATAGGCGATGGAATCGTGGTGGGCAGGCGATCTCACAGCCAAATCATAGTCAGTGTGCACAAAAGGTGTACCTGCCGGAATTAAATGAACATCCGGTGTACCTGCCGGAATTAAATGAATATCAGAGTACTAATGTAAGGAACATATACCCCAGTCCATGGCTGGCAATTTTCTCTGTATTCGAAACGGGTGTCGCAGATGAGAGATAGGAATATGGATCACGCAAAATTGATCGACACCCAAATGACACAGACGGAAAAAATGCTGTGTGGTGGTCAACTAAATGTGGAACACCAAAATGAACGCGTGATGGCGTAGATGTCGTAAGTGACATGTTGTTGGTGTCAAATGAAAGATAAGATGCATTTTTTTGCTTGCGTACAAGATTGATGTTGGCTTTGCGCGCACATTTTCTGTCCAATTTGATTGTGGCAAGAAGAAAAATCTCATACATTTTAGCCTCAGAGAGGTATGTGGGAACAGAAACAGGGAAAAGAAGGGACGTGGGGGAGGGAGAGATGACAGCAGAGACACCAAAAAAAATAGGCGGTCGCGATTCACTGCCGCAGCAGTATTGTCATCCTCCCCCCCTCACTGTCCTCCTCACTACCCACATCACTGTTGGCAGCACTGTTTGCGTCACTAAGCGCTTTGTAGTGCTGTACTTGATGGCGCAGGTCATCTACTAGCTTGCGGGCGTTGGTGACAGATGCAGCTTCGCGCTTGGCCTGGGCTTCTTTAAACTTGGGATGCACTTTGACGCAATCTTTGGCCCAATGCCCCGTTTCGCCACAGATAATGCAGACGACCTCGTTCAAAGGAATCTTGTTGCGGGCAGTGCGAGGGGGCTTGAGTGCAGGGGTGGTCCAGACGCCCCGGCTGCCGCTGCCGTCGCGTCCGCCACGTCTCCGTCCACGTCCAACCATTAAACACCGCGTCTACGATCTGCACCAACGCCACGTCCTTGGACTTTACCAAAATCTCCAGTGTCTTGGAGGAGCTTGCGAACTTGTTTTAATTGAATGTTGGCTTGACGTGCTTGATGGTCCCGGGGATGCCGCGTGACGTGATCTCTTCGTTGACTGGTGTGATGATGGGGTTGATGAAAGCCGTAGACAGAGAAAGGTTGTTTTCATTCATCTGTTCAAAAGCTTGAGGTTGTCCTCCTCGAAGATATTCTTGAGCTCAATGTGGCAGTTGGGTGAAGCGATGGCGGCCGTAAGAAATGCCTTGACCTTGGAAGCTTCAATGTGATCGAGCAAGTCCTCCTTAGTAGTGGGGCCAGCGAGAGTCCTGAGGGCTTCCATTTGCTTGCTCGTGGATCCAGTGTGGGCGGACAGCGACATAGTGGTGTCGGGAGCCGTTAAAAAGTTTTGTGTGTAGGAGACAAACAGTAGCGACCTGGGAAGGAACGATCTTGCATGCCTCGACACATAGGACGAAAAAACTAATAGAGAAAATACTAGAGCCATCAACGTCGTCCTCCTACAAGAAACCATAAGTTTTCAAGGCGAGGAGAGCGGTGGGATGTCTTGTGAGAGGTCGTAAGACATCATACTTGTCAAAAGCATCTAAGAGAGCAAGCATGAGTTTGCGGTTGATATCGATGATAAAAGAAAGGCAAAACGTATCGCGAGCTTCTTCGCTAGTGATTTTCAATTTGCGTGCGCTCTCGAGCATTTGTGCATTCATATGAGCAAGGTTGCGGCGCAAGGCGACGTTGGCAGGTGTCTCAGCCATATAATTGTTCTTTCCCTCAGCTGATACGCTTTCGACTCATGTCTCGATGTCATCGGCAGAAGATGAGTCTACATGGCCTTGGGCATGCCAGACGAGTGCTGCGGCAAAGAATTCTTCGACCGCGGCAAGAACAGCCACGTACAAACCGGAATTTTGCCCCTCGTCGCACAGGACCTTGTAGGTGGCCGCCTTGGTCTCTTGAATATTAAGCTCGCCCGCAACTTTTGCGAAAGGCCATACAAATTTTGGGGATTTAGGAGCGGCCATAGTCGCAGTGTGATGTACTTACGACAGAGAGCTTGTTGCGCTTGTGCCGTGGATCTTGTGGCAAGTTGAAGCTGTCGGCGGTGCGCTTGGCAGCTCTGCGCACAGTGTTGGCTGCAGCGTCGGCGATGTCCCAAGCAGTGTCGATGCAATGCTGATCGGCAGCTGTCAGAGCTTGCAGGTTACTGAATACACGATTACAACTTGCAAGTGGCAATGTATAGCTGTTTGCAGAAGATTATCGCCTCGTTGGCGATGGCTTCGGCACAGCGGCTAAAAGCGTGTCGGAGGCCGAGAAGTCTGCGGTGCTACCAGTACTTGATGTGCCTAATCAAGTCCCTCCAAATGCCATCGTGTTCCGCTATCCTTGACTTCTGCAGAACTTTGCAATAGCCTTGTATGTGCCCTAGGCTTTCCGAGAAGGCGAGCTGTTCCAGGTAGAAGGACTCACATAGTCTGCATTCGTCTGATTCATGACACACCCATTCCTTGAAATTTGTGGCGCACGGGAACTAGAAGCTAGATGTGAGACGCAACTTCAGTTGCATAACAAGATAAGCAAACCAAGGGAGCAATGACGAACGAACCCTCTTCTCAAAGAGGCGTAGAGGCTTTCTAAACAAAAGTTTAGTCAATTTTCCTTTTGAACGCTTTGAGTCATTATAAAAACCAAACACGCAAAAGTCACGAGGTGTTGTCGGAAACAATGAACTTGAGCACCAAATGGCAGCAACCATCACCCAAGCACATGTTTCCAAACGTCATATGCGAGGGAGTGAGGGCGCTCGCGCTCATCCCTTGCCTGTGTCTTTTTCTCCTCCCACCCACCCCAGACAATTGCAATACTGCAAACTTGCAACGCAAACAAACTGATGCGTCGCGGTGACGAGCTCATTTCTGGAGAGACAGTGTTTGCTTTCTCTTGTTGAGAATAAAGCATAGAAATTGTTGTAAGAGGCCCTGTCACTTGTTCTTGCAGGTTTAAGTGAACATAGATACACCAGTCTGTTCTTTCAGCTGGAGCACTTTTCAACATTTACCGATGGACAAGATGACCAAACGGAATCAGGCAACCAGGGAATGAGTGCTTATTAAAATCAAGGCAGGAGAGGAGGAGAGCTGCAAGCGTATTTTAGACGAAACGTCTCTGAATCTCTCTCTCGTGTTGCGCCCAATTCGCAAAGAAAACTGTCACGGGTTTCACATGCATCTATCACATGCTCTCTGCGAAGTTCGAAGGTAAATTGAGCTCGTCTTAGATTGGCTGCTTTGCTCGTCATGAGATGAATTTTTGCATTTGAGATACGGAGGGAATCGAACCCGCGCGGAGCAAACCTCTCAAATCTCATAAGGTCTTCGACCTTAACCACTCGGCCGACCGTGTATATACGATTGGTACCGAAGG
>Ga0105051_10008823_pt1 | contig 10120 bp, 5 predicted proteins | sample FRY02_FD_78383 | JGI IMG/M metagenome (GOLD analysis project Ga0105051, IMG submission 78383) | Freshwater microbial communities from Lake Fryxell liftoff mats and glacier meltwater in Antarctica - FRY-02 (megahit assembly) | ecosystem: Environmental > Aquatic > Freshwater > Ice > Glacier...
CAGCAACCGTTGCTGGAACTTACTCGGTGATTGTTACAAATGGAACGTGTGTTTCAACTTCCGCAAATTTCGTGATAACTTTATTTTCACCAGTAATTACAACAACCAACAACGTAACAACGATTTGTCCCGGAACATCACTTACTTTGTCAGTGACGAATGGAACATCTTATCAATGGTTATTTAACGGTGTTGCCATTCCTGGAGCTACGAACAGCACTTATCTCGCAAATCAGGCTGGACTCTTTACTGCGCAAGTTGGAAATGGAACGTGCGTTTCCACAACGGCTACGTTTATAATAACTGTTTTCACTTCAACGCTTTCCTCAGCAAACAATATTACTACGATTTGTCCTGGCGCAACTTTGGTTTTATCAGCTTCCACTGGAGTTAGCTATCAATGGCTGTTAAATGGTGTAAACATTGCTGGAGCAACAAGTCAAACGTATTCAGCAACACAAGCAGGAACTTATTCTGTTGCGGTATCGAATGGAAATTGCTCTGTGATAACAGCGAACTTTGTCATTACTAATTTCACGCCAATAATAAGTTCAACTGGAGGTGTTGTTACCATTTGTCAAGGGCAATCTATTGTGTTAACTGCAACTACAGGAACGACTTATCAATGGTTATTTAACGGAACTGCTATTCCTGGAGAAACAGCATCAACTTTAATTGTTTCACAAGCTGGAAATTACACTGTTTCTGTTTCAAACGGACTTTGTTCGGTCACTTCTTCCGTATTTAACATAACGTTGTTTGTACCAACAATTGCAAGCGCAGGAAATGTAAATTACATCTGTATTGGTGGAAGTTTAAATCTGACGGCATCTAATGGAACGTCTTACCAATGGCAATTGAATGGGGTTGATATTTTGGGTGCGACAGCAGCAACTTATGCAGCAACACAAGCTGGGAATTATACTGTTTCTGTTTCTAATGGAACTTGTTCGTCAACTTCTATTGTAATCGTTTTAACAATTGCAGCTGCTCAAACTCCAGTAATTTCAGTAAGCACGGCTATCGGTTGTGCTCCTTTGAGTGTGAATTTAAGTTCTGTTTCAAGTCTCTCACAAGTAACTTGGTTGATTGATAATAATCCAGTTGGAAACTCTACCACATTAAATTACACTTTGAACTTACCTGGATGTTATGAAGTAACAGTGATTGGATTAAGTGCAAATGGTTGCCCTGCAACTGCAACCCTGACAAGTGCGATTTGTGTTTCTCCAGCGCCAATTGCCAGTTTCAGCTTAAATCCAGCACGATTTACGCAAGTAGTGGAAACAGTTTCTTTCTCTAACTCCTCAACAGGAGGGAATGCCTATTTCTGGGATTTTGGAGATGGAAATACGAGTACAGATATCAACCCAACTCACACTTTTGGAAATAATAATGAAGGTCATACCGTAACGTTGACCGTAACCTCTGCTTTAGGTTGTACGGATACTTATTCTGTATTTATACCTTACAAAGAAGATGGAGTTGTATTGTATGTTCCTAATACATTTACGCCAGATGGAGATGAATTTAACCAAATCTTCTTGCCAATTTTCACTTCAGGATTTGATCCTTTCAGTTATGAAATTACAATTTATAACCGATGGGGAGAAACAGTTTGGGTTTCAAAAGATGCCAAAGTCGGTTGGGACGGAACTTATGGTTTAGGTGGACGCTATGCGCAGCAAGGTGTTTACACATGGAAAATAGCCTACAAGGAAATCGAAACCGATAAACGGGGAGTAGTTACAGGATATGTACTTTTGATGAGATAGTCTGAATCAACCTAAAACCATTGCAAAAATTAGCAAGAGTGAAAATTGGATGGCAAATATCACAAGTCCGAAAATAATTCCTTTGCTACCAGAGGAAATCAGCTTTTTTAAACTAACCTTTAAGCCAATTGCTGCCATCGCTATGGTTAATACCAATTTGCCTAAATATTCCATTGCTAAAATAAATTCTGGAGAAAAGGAAAAGAAAGATCCTACAAATGAAATTATAAAAAAACCAATTAAATACCAAGGTAATTTGATGTAATCTTTCCACGATTGCATCGAATCTCGGTTTACTAAATAATTGAAGAATATAAGCGCTGGTGTCAATAGTGCCACACGCGCAAGTTTTATTGTCATTGAAACTTCACCAATATTATCCGACAAGGAATAGCCAGCGCCAACTACATTTCCAACCGAGTGAAGTGAACCACCAATCAATAAGCCTAACTGATTATTTGAAAAATGCAAATAGGGTAAAAGCAAAGGTAAAACAAGCATTCCAATAGATCCAAAAAGATTGACAACCGCCATAGAAACTGCAACGTCCTCTTTGTTTTTTGTGACCGAGGGAACTAATGCAGCAATGGCAGAAGAACCACAAATTGCTGTTCCGAAGCCAATTAGCCAACCTGCAGAACTTGGGCATTTAAAATATTTTGTTAAGGTAATAACGGAAACTAAAACAAGAAAAACTGTTGTCAAAACAGCTAAGAAACTTCCAATTCCCAACTCAGAAATGTTGACATAGTTGATACTGAAAGCTAAAAAGAGTATTGATAATTCTAGCATTTTACTGCTCGTAAATGTCAATCCAGATTCATAGCTTGTAGGAATCGTTGAAAGATTATTGATTAAAATACCAATTAGTAACGCCAGCAGAATACTATTCAAATAACTTGATGTAAAATCTGAAAAAAATAATGCTGCCACTCCGACTGTGACACTTATTATAATTCCTTTCAAATTCTTGGTTTTTGGACGCATTTTACTTTTTGATTGATCCCGTCCAATTGGAAATACCACCTTCCAAATTGTACAGTTTTTTAAAACCTTTTGAGGCCATAAATTGGGATGCGCTTACGCTTCTTCCACCACTTCGACAATAGATAATATAACTTTTTGATTTATCTAATTTAGTAATCTTAGATTCAAAATCATTTCCGTTATAGTTGATAAAAAGGTTCGCACCATTTATGTAACCTTCACTTACTTCCTCAGGATTACGAACGTCAATAATGAGTGTGCTTTCCTCTTTCGCCAATTTTTGAAATTCGGTTTGTTTTATGTTTTTAACACCTTGAACTTGTGAATTTGTCGTGCATGAATTGATTAGCGCAAGAAATAATATTCCAAAACTTACTAAAAATGTATTTTTCATGGTTTAATTTATTTCGACAAAGGTATTATTACCAATTGCGAATAAAAGCAACGAATGTTACAAAGGAATTTAGTTAAGTTGTAATCTACTACTCGAACCAAACTTTATCGAAGAATTTTTTGGGACGATCGGAGTGCATGTATTTATTGCCTCCGTAGGTTTTAACTACAGCGAAAAAGCCAGCACTAATTTGAATTTGAACCCAACTTAGTCCTTCGGGATATGAATCAGAAAGTCCAACAAAAATCTCAGTTCCATCATCCAGTGTTTTGCGACTAAAAGGCGAATTAGGTGGACTTGCAATGTAAATCGCAGCCATTTCCTCAAAACTTAAACTTTCTTCGTACGGAATAATCTCAACTTCGTACGTGTTTCCTTGACCAAAATCACAATATCTCAAAAACAAACTTCCATCTTCTCTTCTATCTGAAAAAGGTTTTCCAGGAAAATTTGCTATAATTCCCGAGGTTTCATCCAAAAACACGTAACTCCGTTTTGCTTTTACTGCTTTTTTTGCGGGAATAGGAATTTCGGAAATACTCCACAGCACAGGTCGTAAACGATAACCTTTTGAACGCAGCAAGTTTATAATTCCTTCCGAACCAGCTAAATGTCCTGCACCAACAGCGCAAAGCAAACTTGTTTTTGATTTCAACATAGAATCCATTTTGTTGGTCATTCCAATGTTTCTTTTAATTATAAGTTTGTTGTATAAATCTTTTTGTGTCGACATATTTACGCGCATGAATCGATCGATTGCATTAATGTCTCCTTGCAAATACAAGTCAATTAATTTTTCTTGAGTGAAATTAGAAAACTGAGTATTCACTAGGTTCCGTTGTGTAATTGGAATATCTACACTCAATTCCATCTGATTTTTTATTGATTCTAATGCTAAAAATCTCTTTCCAGAGTTATAACAATACGCCTGAAAGTAAGCATCTAAAAACTGAGGCATTCCATCTTCTGAACCGTAAAAAGTGGACGAAGCCTCATTTGTTGCAGTGTATGGAACACCATTTTTATCGTAAAGCGTATTTGGGGTAGATTTCCGAGTGTCTAACTCTTTGAATAAAGAAAAAATATCTGTTTCCAACACAATCATGGATACTTTTTCAAGTGCCACGTACAACGTATCAGATAGGTTAAAAAGCGCTTTATTATTCGAATGAAGAGTTCCAAAAAGATAAGATTTCTCTTTTAAACCATTACCTGAAATCTCCCATAATAATTCTTTATCCTTATCCACAATTTGCGCATGCGACCAATTCAGTAAGACTCCAATAAATAAAAATAAAAATGTAATTTTCATACGAAATCCAAAGTTACGAATTTAAAATAAAAGAGCATTCGCGTCTGCGTGCAATCCCACTGCAATAAATAACAAAACTCAAAAATTATCAATTTTAAATTAGGTGTGTTATTTAAATCGTCATCCATCATTAATTCTTCCTTTCACCAAAGTTGACCTTCCAAAAGGGACAAATGGTTTTTCTATTTTAAAACGCTGGAAAACAAAATATTAACATTTTTTTAGCAACTCCAAATCTAATGAGATGGACTTGTAAATAAGAAAAAATTAAAATCTCATAACGATTTAGAGTTTTAGTTTATTGAAGTCCGAGAGACCATCCACCCAATTCCACTAGCAATAGGCACAATATTTCGCAGTTTCATCATGTGCCATTTCAAGTTCAGGATTGTAAAGATCATTAATTATTAGACTTGTTAATTCAATGAAAGCATCGCAAATATCTTGCGTTGTTCCTTCCTCAATTTTTAGATTAAAAGTAGATTTTACGTCAACGAGCGAAATGATTTTTGCTTCGGACGGAAAATGATTGAAGCGTTCTTTGAAAAACAAGGAATAAAGCGAAAGTTGCAAAGCGTGTTTACATGCTGCAAAAGACTTTTCTAAATCGTCGGAGTCGAGTTTGAAATTGACATCTTTTTCAGAAACACGCCCACTTTTATAATCGATCACGCGGTAATTTGAACCCACTTTATCTATACGGTCAATGTAACCACTAAAAAGAATGGTTTTCTTCTTACCTGCTACTTCAATTTCAATTTCTTTGGAAAGCTTTACTTCTAGCATTATAATGGCAATTGGTTCAATTGTCTTTTTTACAAATTCTCGTTCTTCTAGCAAAAGATTGCGGGTTATTGTTAGCGCCATTTCGTAACTCAATAAGTTTTTCCCCTTCAAGAAAAGTGATTCATCGCCATTAAAATGTTTCATAAATTGCTTGTGCAAAATGTCTTTATAAATGTGAATCATAGTGTCAATTCCAGCTAAAGATAATGAGGAAGGAGTAGGTGTTTTTTTTATTCCCTCCGCGGTGTAATGAGCGTACGGTGCGTATAATTCTTCTAAGGTGTCGTGAATAAATGTACCAAAAGTGTTTGCTTCTAATTCTTCTTCAACATCTTGATCTTCGCCTAAATCTGCGAGGTAGCGGTAATAAAAATCTAGTGGACAAGCGATGTATTTATTAATTGCAGAGGCTGAAAGTGAACGTTCAAAAAAGGTATCTAATCTAGCAATGATTTCAGGAGTTTTTTGAACCACATTTAAAGCTTGCATTTTCTCTTTTGGAAAAGGAACGTTGTAAAAATGACGATTTATCTTGATTTGTGGATTCGTTCGTGTCAATTCTAACTCCAATTGTGTAATGTAACGGCTTGCTTCGTTACTTCCGATTTGTTCAATTGCAGTGGTGTAAGTAAGGGTTAGTTTTTTGCAATTGTGTAGCATACGGTAAAAATGATGCGCATAAATTCCTTGTTTGTCGCGCGTGGAAGGAAGACCTAAACCATAGCGCAAATCCATCGGAATGATAGTTTTGATTGGGTTGGTACTTGGTAATTTCCCTTCGTTTAAACCAAGAACTATTATGTTGTCGAAATCAAGTAAGCGTGTCTCAAGCAACCCCATGATTTGCAGTCCATTAATTGGATTTCCGTGGTAAGCAATACTTTTTCCATTCCAATGCTGGAAGAACAATAATTTAAAACTTCTTAAGTTAAAGTAAGGAATTTTTTCACTTAAAATTTGCTGAAAACTTACTAAAGCCTCATCAAAAATCGCGAGAATGTTGCGTTCAAATGCGGCTGTTGACGGTAAAAGATTTAATAGAAGTGAATTAATGTTTCGGATACAAACCATTGCGAGTTGCCAATCGTTTTTCCAATCTGTATTCATTAATTCAAGTAATTCCAAGACGTTAGCATCCAAGGTAAGGTTTGAAATATTTTGGAAAATTTTGTTTCTTCGTATTGTATCTTGCTCCACTTTCACTAAAGCTTGTTTTTCTTTCAATCCAAAGGATGAAATGGTGAATACATGGTTGATAATTCGCTGTAAATCTTTGTGATAGATTGCTTGTGTTTTAAAGCGTCCTTTGTTCTCTTGAATTTCAAAGAGCAATTCTACCCACGTTTTAATCGGTGTTTGGTTCAATGGCAAACCAAGAGTAATATTTGCCTTCCCTACGTTTGCAGGTATATTTTTGACCATTGAACTAATTAAACTTTCATCTGCTAAAAGAATCAGCGTATTGTTGATTTCGTCTTGTGTGAGTTTTGCCAATTCTGTCGCTGCAACTTTCACTTGTCCCGTGTGTTGTGCGCATTCTATTACTTCAATTTCAAGCTGTTTTTGAATTAGTTCGTTCTGAACAAATGTAGGTTTTTGAATTTCTAGAAATTGTAAATCTTTTCGGATAAATGCTCCAGCTTCGTGTGCTAGATTTTTGAAGTAAAAATCATCTACATCGATAATAAAGTCAGCTTGCTTAAGATTTCTAAGTTTTTTTATGATGGTTAATTCTGAGGTTGAAAGGGCATTGAATCCAGCAAAAATAAAATGTTTTCCTTCCCGATTTTTGATGAGGTTGATGTCTTCTGCAATTTTCCGATAAGCCAACGCTGGTGTGATAAAACCATTTGCTTTCACCTTCAAATGTAAGCCTTCATAATAGGTTGGTATGCGATCCCAAAACTCCATAAATTTCAATTGAGAGGAAGAGTATTTTTCTTCGTCAATACGCCATGATTCTAATTCTTTAATTGCCTTTAGGTTTTTAAATACTTGTGAATGGTCTAACATATAACGGTCTAAATCTTCAAAATCACTTAACAACATAGTTCCCCAAGTCAGAAAATCTTCAAACGTTGCGTCTTGTCCTTCGGGTGTATTTTGATAAATCTCAAAGAGGTAAAGGAGCAATCTTGTTTTATCAATAAGTGGTGGCGAATAGTTTTTTACCCAACGGTCAATTGTTGTGATTTGAGGAGAAAAAATGGGCTTTTCGTAAACATAAAGTAGCGATTTCACCAAATATTTAGTGGCGCGTTCAGAAGGCAAAACAATAACTAAATTGCGCAAATTAAAATCTTGTTCTTTGATATAACTTGCCAGTTGATCTATGAATTTCATGGTTATTTTTGGGTTAAAAATGTCAAGTAACCTGTGCGATTAATACTTTTGAATAAAACATTTGGGTAGTAAGCAGCAAAAAGTGGTGGGTTTTTTATTTTCTTCTTTTTATTTAAAATAAAGCGGTAAGCTGTGGTTTGATTTTCTTTCAATTCAATGAAATCGATTTGTTGACGTGTGTGACTTCTCCAGAAAAAATAACTATGATTTTTGCCATTCATTTTGTTCCATTTGATGCGTTCGGCTATGAGCCAATTTTTCCAAAGGGCGTCTTCATCAATACGCATCGAAAGCGGATTAAAGTTGTTAATTAATGCATTGCGAATACCGTTGTCAGCGAAATAAACGAAATGCAGTTTCTTTAACTCGTATTTTTGTTCCGTGTGGTAACTAGGCAATAAAAAGAGAATATGTGCTTTTTGCAATAATTCTAAATAGCGCTGAACGGTTTCATTGTCTACTCCAATTTTTTCTGCAATTTGATTGTAAGAAACAGCTTCACCAACTAAATGAGCAGCAATTTGCAAGGTACGCATCAGAGCTTCTTTTTTGTTAATACGGTCTTCCACCCCTAATTGCGTAGCGATTGTTTCCTCAACTAATTTTAATAAAATTTCTGAAGCATTTTCAGGAAAATCAGCAATTTGAGGGTAGTTTCCAAAAATCAAGCGGTGTTCGATTCGTTGGTCTTCGCGCGCCATTCCGTAAATTTGGGTAAGCTCATAGTAAGTTGGTGCAGGTAAATAGAAATCCAAACCTTCCCATTTCAAAGCCTCTTTTAATTCCTCAATAATTGGTGGTTCAAAAGCACAAGAAAGGATAACACTCGCTTTAATATTTTCCGATAAAACTTCGTTTAATACATGTTGTAGAGACTCAAATAGTTGTGCGTTTCCAAGAACCACAAATTGAAATTGATTGAAGTACCAACAGATTTCTTCTTCCGTCAATTGGGTAAATTTCTTGCGAATTTTTTTGTTTTTGAAGTCAAGCACATCGTATTGAACACCAATTTGTTGCAAGCACTTTTCAGCAAAAGACATTTTTCCAACACTTGGAGGGCCAGAAAGCAAGATGATTTTATTGGTTTTAAGTTGAGTAATAAAGTTAGATTCTATTATTCGTTGCATGTTTGTTTATCTTTAATTTTTGAATTTAAAGATACTACTATTTAGAAAATCACACACTCAAAAACGCTAAATTAAAATATTTCTTGCGAAAACGGAGAAAACAAGTAGCGTTTTTCTGATTACAACTGATTTTTGATTAGATAGAATTGCTTACCTAAACTACTTTAGGGAAAAGTTGAGGATTGGTATTTTCTTTTGAATTCATATCAGGGAATGAGTATTCAATAGTTTAATTTTTTAACCATGAATTACCCGAATTTATTATTCAGGACAATTAAAAGAATCTTGAGTATCCGTTTATTACCAATAATAATCTCTCATTTAAATTTTAGTTGATTTTACCAATGTTCGATTTAAATTATAACTATCAGCGAAATTAATTAGCCTTGATTTTTTGTTTCTTTTTGATCAATCAAAAAGAAAGGCAAAGTTTGATAAAAAGTTATTTGTTGTTATAAGCAATATGAAATCGGACACTAAAATTTCCATCCAAAACTATCAGCGACATTAATTGGCATTGAATTTTATGGTTTTAGCTCCTGAAATGAAACAGGGGAATTTTGAGAATTTCTGTAAGAACATTCGCTAAAATCCAGTTTCAGAAAGGAGTTAAAATTGTTCGCTACGAATTATAAATAGAGGATGAAAAGTATTTTGCGAACAAAATTAAATTCTTAGCCTTGATTTTTTGTTTCTTTTTGATCAATCAAAAAGAAAGGCAAAGTTTGATAAAAAAAGTTCGTTTCTGTTCTCTGTGGTACGAAAGCAAACATTCAAAAAAAGCAAACACTAAAACCCCTTACATTCATTAAATTGACTTTTTTAAACAACATCTTTCTTATGTTACGGAAACGTTAAGTTATCTCAAAGTCATTTTAATACAAGCTTAACTTTGAGTTAATTTCAATATTACTTTAGTGGTGTTCCTTTGCAAAGAAATTAAAAACTAAAAAAATGTTGTTTTTCAAACGCTTATTTTTCTCACTATTTTTCTTTATTGGATTCGCTTTAAACGCTCAAAATGCGTCAATTTCAGGTAAAATTCAAGATTCAAAAACAAACGAAGCGCTCTTTGGTGTAAAAGTTATTTTAACTGGAACAGGAAAAGGCTCAATCAGTGATGGTGATGGAAATTTTTCAATTAAAGGCTTAAGTCCTGGAAAATACATATTGGAAATTAGATATGAAACATACAATAATTTGATTTTACAAGATATAAATATCAAAGCTGACGAAAATTTGAAAATTAATATTCCGTTAGATAAAGCAGTGATGGAATTAGGTCAGGTCACAGTAACAGCGAAAGTAAATAAAGAATCAACTACGGAGCTATTGAGACTACAAAGAAATAGTGCAACTGTTGTCGATGGAATAAATTCCGAAACATTTAAAA
>Ga0105051_10008828_pt1 | contig 10118 bp, 4 predicted proteins | sample FRY02_FD_78383 | JGI IMG/M metagenome (GOLD analysis project Ga0105051, IMG submission 78383) | Freshwater microbial communities from Lake Fryxell liftoff mats and glacier meltwater in Antarctica - FRY-02 (megahit assembly) | ecosystem: Environmental > Aquatic > Freshwater > Ice > Glacier...
CCCTCTCTCGTGTTTCTTGCTCTTGCTCTGGGGAGATTCAGGGGCGTGCGTGCGTGTGCCTTTACCTGCTGCATTTTGGCGGCCAGTGCAGCGGGGACAGGTGCTGCGCACGCTGCCTGCAGGTTGTGCCTCGTTGCGATTGCCTCTTGCTAGCGCGTCCAGGCCTGCCAAGTCCCCTTGAAAGTACAAAGCAAAGTGTTGTGCCCATGCGTGCTGGTGATGAGTGCTGCTGCTTGCTGCACTGCGTGCTGTTGTTATGCGCCAGTTGTTGCGGTGCAGGCAATGGGCACACGACACACATTGTGTCTTCGAAATGAGCACGGCGCTTGTGTGTGCACCCTTGTCTTGCTTGGCAAGCCACCGCGCCCATGTTTCCCCTCAATTGACCCGTGCCCCCCTACTCCGACGAACGTTTTGTGTCCCTCTTCTCACCGTGCCCTCGCCCACCCCCACCTCCCCCTAACACAAGGACACGGCCCCTGCACGTGCCGCCCCGGGCCTTCTTCGCTTCTTTCCTCTTCCGCGGCACCATGGCCGGCGGGTGGACCATCTTCTTGAGACAGTTTTCGGTACGTACGTGCTGGTGCAACGGACATAGGGCTGCGATGAGGGAGTGGCCATGCCTGCGTGTGCGCGATGTGCCAAGCCCGAGGCTCTGCTTTCCCATATGCATACAGGCTTGACTAGCTCCCCCTTCCCTCACTCCCTCCCTCCCTCCCCACCACTCACCCTCTTCCTCTACCACCCCAACGCACCCCTTCCTCCCTCCCTCCCTCCCTCCCCCAGGTCCTAACATGGAAGAACAACATCCTGCGCCGCAAGAGCTGGAAGTCCTCGGTGGTGGAGATCCTGGTGCCCGTCGCCCTTATTCTCGGTATGCTCGCCATCTACAACATGATCAAGCCTCAAGTCATGATGGAGATGGTGCCAAACGCCACCCGGTCCATGCGTTTCGACCACTTTTATAGCAGCAACGGGCAGCCTCAATGTGCCGGCTACGACGCCAACGTTTTCTGGCGCTGCCCCACGCGGGATTGTGAGGAGGAGGCCTGCGACAAGCTGGCTTTTGCCTTTGCCCAGTCCTCGGCCACCGACACTGCCGCAGCGGCGGCGGCGGCTGCTTTGCGGGTACAGGTGCAGGCCCTGACGGACGGCAAGGTCGACACCCTTGTCTTTCCTTCCGAGGCGGATTTGGATGCCTATATTGCTCAGCCCAAGTACGCGATCAGTGAGGACTTGAACAACATTGGGGTGGCGATTGTGTTTGACTCGGGCGCGCCGGACTGGCAGTATCACCTGCGTATGAACCGGACATTAAACGAGGGCTTCAATTACAATTTGCCGCCCACCACCCTCGCCACGGACAGCCTGCTCAAGAATCCCTATGATTGGCCCAAGGCCTGCTCTCGCTGCTCCAGCCAGTATTTGCAGTCGTGGTATCAATCCGGGGCGTTGGCGGTGCAGAATTTGGTGGACTCGTTTATTATCTCTCAGGCGGCGGGCACGCCTATCCAGCTCACGGCTTCGGTGGTTGATTTTCCCTCCCCCGGGTATACGGACACGGGGTTTTGGGGGCAGGTGCAGTCGTTCTTTCCCAATTTCATGATTATTGCCATTTTGTTTTCGGTCTCAAATGTGGTGCGGAGCTTGGTGATCGAGAAGGAGGCGCGGATTCGGGAGGGGATGCGGATGATGGCTTTGACGGACTCGGCGCTGTATGCTAGTTGGGCGTTTCATTTTGCGACGACCTTTACGATTATCGCGGCGTTGATGGTGCTGGTGGGGGGGAAGCTATTTATGTATTCCGATAAGGGCTTGGTGTTTGCTTACTTCCTCCTCTTCTTCTTCGCCACCACGGCCTTTGCCTTTTGGATGTCCACGTTTTTCAGCAAGAGCAAGACGGCGGCCATCTTGGGGGTCATGCCTTATTTTGCGGGCTACTTTATCACCATGGCCTTGAAACCCAACTCGGGCCGCAGCGTCAAGCTCTTGGCGTCATTGCACCCGGCGGCGGCCTTTGCGTTGGGCATCACGGCCTTCACCGAGTACGAGGACGCACAGCAGGGGGTGACTCGCTTTACCTACGCCACGTCCGCCGTTGGTAACTATGCTTTTTCGGATGCTCTGGGCATGCTGCTGATTGATGTCTTTGTGTACGCCTTTTTGTTCTGGTACTTCGACAAGGTCTTCCCCAACGAGTTCGGCACGCACCTCCCGCCCTACTTCCTCTTTATGCCCTCCTACTGGAAGGCCAGCTGCTGCAGCTTCTTGAGGGGCGGGAGCGGAGTAGCCCCTGCGTACGCGGGCGTGCAGGACGTCGAGGCGGCCTTGGCTCAGGAATTGACCCCGGACGTGGAGCGGGTGCCCGACGCGTTGGCGCAGCAGATCAAGGAGGGCAAGTGCATCTTTATTCGGGACATGTGCAAAACCTACGCGACCAACACGGGGCCCAAGCACGCGGTGGACCACTTGAATTTGACTATGTACTCGGGGCAGATCACGGTCTTGCTCGGGCACAACGGCGCGGGCAAATCTACCACCATTGGCATCTTGACGGGGCTGACGGCGCCGAGCGCGGGTGTGGCGGCCATCAATGGCTTGGACGTCTCGCGGGACATGCAGGAGATTCGACACAATTTGGGCGTGTGCCCGCAGCACGACGTTTTGTTTGCGGACTTGACGGTGGAGGAGCATTTGACGCTTTTTGCGAGCTTCAAGGGCATGCCTCGGGCCCAGATCCCGGCGGCGGTGGAGACCATGATTGCCGAGGTGGGGCTGACGGAGAAGCGCAAGGTGGCCAGCAAGAGCTTGTCGGGCGGCATGAAGCGCAAGCTGAGCCTGGGCATTGCCTTTATTGGAGGGAGCAAGGTGGTGTTTTTGGACGAGCCCACGAGTGGCATTGATGCTTATTCGCGCCGGTTTGTGTGGAACGTGATTCGCAAGCACAAGGAAGGCCGCACCATCATCCTCACCACTCACTTCTTGGAAGAGGCCGACATGTTGGGCGATCGTATTGCCATCATGGCCAAGGGCAAGCTTCGGGCCTGCGGCTCCTCGCTCTTCCTCAAGAACCACTTTGGCGTTGGCTACAACCTGACGATTGAGAAGAAGCCGGCGGCGGAGGCGAGCCGCATCCAGCAGTACGTCCGGAACAAGGTGGTTGAGGCCAAGATATTGAGCTGTGTGGGCGCCGAGGTGTCGTTTCAGCTGCCTCGGACCGCCACGGATTCGTTCAAGGCGCTGTTTGAGGGTCTGGACAAGCACAAGGAGGAGTTGGGGATCGAGAACTATGGCGTGTCGGTGACCACGTTAGAGGAGGTGTTTCTCCGCGTGACGCGGGGAGACGAGACGGACGTGGCGGGCCGAGCGGCCATCTCGGTGCGTCGTTACAGCCTGGAGGAACGCCGGCAGAGCATGGAAGAGTCCCGTCAGCGCCGCCTCAGCAGCACGGGTCTGGGGCTTGAGCATGGGGCCGCTTTGGACAAGAGCCTGCCGCAGAACAACAAGTCCCTGTCGATCAAGGCCTTGGATGTAGGGGACGCCAAGACCCCCCCGGCGGGCAATGGCGCCGCTTGCGCAGGGGACGAGGACGACCTGGCCATCGACTACAGCAACCATTGGCGCTTCTTCCGTCGGCACATGTACGCCTTGGTCGTCAAGCGCTTCTTGTACTTTAAGCGAGACAAGAAGGCGTGGGTCTACCAGTTTATTTTGCCCGCGATCTTTGTCCTTGTTGGGTGTTTGCTGACGAAGGCCGGGGTCAACAGCATCTTTGCCGAGGAAATGCCGCCCCTGTCGCTCGGCCTGGCGGCCTACAACCCTGGGATTCGGACCAACACCAACCCGCTGCCCTTCAACGCCGACGAAGGCCCCTTTGGGTACACGGTCTGGGAGGGCAATACGTATCTGCTGAACCCGAACGTCGTCGGCCAGGCGGCCATCATGGCGGCCATTCCCGCGGGTCCGACCCTGCCAACCTACACCTTTCCGGCCAACTCCGTCCAGAACGTCCAGAACATGAGCGCTAGCCTGCTTGCATCTCGTGGGGACTGGAAGGCGTCTCGGTACGGCGCCCTGTCGTTTGCTGTGGTGGATGATGCGCAAGAGTTCAACTACAACGTGCACGCCAACTACACGGGGGCCCACGCCTCGGCTGTTTTTACGAACCTGGTCAACGGCGCCATTTTGCAGCAGTTTGCGCCCGGTGCCAGCATCCGCACCACGGTCAAGCCGTTGGGGGTCACACGGAACGAGGTCGCCACCGCGTCATCGTTTGACGGCTTTACGATTGTCATTATGATCATGCTGTCCTTTGCATTTATCCCGGCCGCGTTCGCACTCTTTGTGGTGCGCGAGCGCGAGACCAAGGCGAAGCATTTGCAGCTCGTGTCAGGAGTGTCGATCTTCTCCTACTGGCTCTCGACCTGGTTGTTTGATTTTGCCAGCTACCAGATTCCCTTGTGGGCAACGATTTGCATTCTCAAGATCTTTGACGCCAAGGCATTGATGGACGGGGACGCGTTTGGCGCGACGGTGGTGCTGATGGAGCTGTTTGGTGCCTCGGTGACGGGCTTCACCTACCTTACGTCCTTTATGTTTGCCAAGCACTCCATGGCCCAGGTCGCGACCATCTTGATCAATTTTATGTTTGGGCTGATTCTTGTGATTGTGACGGTGATTATGACGTTCATCACGCGCGAGGTGGCTTGGAAGCTGGTGTACGTGTTTCGGCTCGTGCCTGCGTATGCGGTGGGCAACGGCTTGCTCAACGTGGTGTTTGTGGACATGTTTTCCATGCTCGACAACAAGCAGTACACGCCCTTCTCCAAGAAGATTGCGGGGTGGTCCATCATCTACATGAGCGTGGAGACGGTGGGCTTCATGGTGTTGACCTTGCTCCTGGAGTACCTGATTCGGCGTCCGACCGTGGCCAAGCTGCTGGGGGGCGCGCCCTTGTCTGCGGCCATGGATACGAGCGTGGAGAAGGACGCCGACGTGCTCAAGGAGGAAGCGCGGATGCACCTCGAGACTGCGGCTGCCGCGGACGCTGGGGAGAAGGAGGAGGACGTGGTGATTATCAAGGACATGACCAAGGTGTACCCGGGTGGCAAGTTTGCGGTGCGTGGCATTTCCCTCGGCATCCCTTATGGCGAGTGCTTTGGCCTGCTGGGCGTGAACGGGGCCGGCAAGACGACGACGCTCAGCATCTTGACTGCCGAGTTTCCGCCGTCCTCGGGGCAGGTGCGGTTGGGCGGCTACGACATTGCCGAGAACCCTGAGGTGGTGCGGCGCTTGGTCGGCTATTGTCCTCAGTTCGATGCTCTCTTTGACCAGCTGACGGGCCGGGAGCACCTGGAGTTGTATGCGCGCGTGAAGGGCTTGGACGAGGCGCAGGTGAAGTCGGTGGTGACGCAAAAGGTGCAGCAGATGGATTTGGTCGAGTTTGCTGGGCGGAACGCCACTTCCTATTCGGGGGGCAACAAGCGCAAGCTGAGCGTGGCCATGGCCATGATTGGCTCGCCCCAGATTGTGATTTTGGACGAACCTAGTAGCGGTAAGAGACAAAGAAGAGCGAGAGAGAGTGTCGGGTCAAAAGAGAGCGAGAGAGTGTCGACCTGTGCTTATTTGATATTTTTGCAAGTACAATTTCTCACCCTTCCTCTTTCTCTCTCCCACCCCACTCCGCAGGCATGGACGCCGTCGCGCGTCGCTTCATGTGGCAGGTCATCAGCGACATTACCACCAAGCGCGGCGAGTGCTGCGTCATCCTTGTCTCCCACAGCATGGAGGAATGCGAGGCTTTGTGCACGCGCATTGGCATCATGCTCGGAGGCCGCTTCCGATGCCTGGGGCCGGCGCAACACCTCAAGTCGCGCTTCGGCATGGGTTATCAAGTGGAGATTTCCGTGGCGCTGCCCCAGGGCGTCCTCCTTGCCGAGGACGAGGTGGAGGGGGCGACGAGGGCGCTGTTCCCGATCAACGACACCATCCTCGCCCGCCTCCAAGCCACGGCGGCGGGCTTGAAGACGGATCGTTTCACCATGCCGCAATTGACGACGGCGCTGGCGGCCATTGACAGGTCGGCGTGGCTTGACAGGCTGTCGGGCACGGGCACGGGGGCGGACGTGTGGCAGACGGTGTCGATGTCTGGTAGTATCGGCCTGCGGGAGTTCGCTGCGTGGTGCCGTTTGGAGGAGCGCGTGGAGGGCATTTTGAGCTTCGTGGGCCAGCACTACCCTGACGCGGTTTTGCGCGAGCGCCAAGGGACCAAGGTCAGATTCGAGATCGCGTCCAAGGACACGACGACGGGCGCGCCTCGCCAGCTCTCGGACATGTTTGGCTTGATCGAGGAGCACAAGGTCCGTCTGTACATGGAGGATTACAGTGTGTCGCAGACTTCGCTCGAGCAAATTTTCACTTTCTTTGCGGGGCAGCAGGAGGAGGAGAAGGGCGCAGCGGCCGGCATTGTCTCGGGAGTTCCTTTGTTAGCGCTCGGGGCGGCGACGGCGCAAACCACGGCAGGGCAGGGAGAGGGGAGGGCTGCGGCTCGTTTCGGTAACAGCGGCGGGGGCTCCAAGGTCCTGCCCTCGGCTACGGTGGTCTAGGTTGGGGAGGAGTTGGTGATTGTGTGTGTGTCGAGCTATAGGCAGTGTGTTCAATGTATTGAACATGCATAGAAGGTAGAAGAGGAACTGTATGTGGGAGGAAAGGACGCACAGAGAGAGAAATTAAAGGCAGAGCGGGTGGTGAATCAAATGTCATTCCGGGTGTGGAGGCTCAGAGAAAATGTACGGCTATGCGCCAAGAAATAAGTGTGGATGATACAGAATTAAAAAAAAAGGAGATCAGAAGTGGGTGGCGACCCAAATCAATAATATGCTCTTGGGTGTGTGTAGTCCATCAGTGGAAACCAGAAAGAGGATGGAAACGTGTATGTATGGGGAGAGAGGAGTGGGTACCCCCAGAGCAGAAACTGTCCCAGAGTACCATTTGTATGTACCAATGTCAACAAAGTGTACAACACGGAGAGACGATGCGATACCTCTTTCAAAGCTTTGTTTCTTTTGCGGCTACGTGCCCACAGAGCCTGCCTGGCCCCTCTTGTGACAAGCCTGGAGGAGCTAGAAGCTAGCAAAAGCCATCTCGTGGATTCGAATCTCCATATTATTATGTTGGCTGGCTTATCCGCTCGTTTTGATGCGTGACTGCCTGCGCTTTCAAGCACTAGACCACATCGAAATGCTGCTCTGCTCTTTTGCTTCTCTCATTCGGCGAGGCATGACGACAAGAGGAGATCTGTATGGCTGAGGCTGAATGCAAGGCATTGACTGTCCCGGACGAGCTGAGGCCACTCCACTCCCACCAGAACGACGTGCCTATACCGCTGCTTCATGTAGGCATGGCAGAGCAGAAGGGGTGCTTGTCCACGGCTCTTTTGTCCAGGTAATCCAACCTCCCCACCCTTGCTGTGAGACCACCCACCCTTGCTTGCTTCACCAGCAGCAGCCCGCCACACACAACACCAATAGACGAAGGCTTGCATGAGCACAACAAGCGCCTTTGCTTGCTGGCATGCGAGCACGTTGACCAGCGACGCGCTGTTGTCCCTCGCTGTTGGCCGACTGCGATGGCCTCTTGCGGCCTCCCCCTCTCCCAACCTTTCTCCTCCCTGTGTACATGCCGCGGCAGAAGGGCACGGATGAGGTCCAGCATTCATTTCACGCGTGGATTGTCTGTCTCAGTGAGTGAATCCAAAATAATGTATTCAAGAACGGCTTCACGTATTGATGACGGATTCGAAAATGTGTGTAATGAATGCTGACCTGGCGGAGGGCACGGACGAGGCAAAGCATTCTTACACCCGAAGATCGACTAAAATGAATGAATCCCACGGTGCTGCACCAGCCCAAGCGTGTGGCGATTCCCGCCTACACCTTCCCCTCCCCTCCCCTCCACCCTCCCCTTTCCTCTTCTTTCCTCACTCCTTGCTTCGAGGAAAATACGTGTGCACCAATGATGACATCATTTTTATAAGAGTGAGAGGCAAAACGCCTCGAGGACACTTGATATATCTGAAACACAATGATAGCTCTGAAGGTCACACGAAAGCAAGAAGCAAAAGGAGAGGAGGATGAGAAACGGGGATGGGCAAAGGGAGACTGGCAAGAAAGGGCCCGTCTTGCAGTTGCCTTGTTGCTTTTTCTTCTTTTCGTTCTTCGTTCTACACTTAACTTTACACGCACACATACACTTGCTTTCCTCACGCCTTGCTACTGCTCTTCTTCTTGATCTTGGGAGCTTCGGGCGCATCGCTGCTGCTGCCAGCGCCGTTGCTCCCTCCCTTGACCTCTCGCTCCAATCCCTCAACGGCGGAAAAGAGTTCGCTCTTGCTCATCATCGCCCGCGTCCCCAACAAACGCTGGGCCTTTTCCACGGCCGTCCCACCCGCATGCTTTGCATCAGTGTCATGTCGATGCTTCTTGTGAGGCTTCGCCGTAGCAGCAGCAGCAGCAGCAGCAGTCGTAGGCTCTTCCTCCCTGCGTCGCGGCACGGCCCGCTCCTGCTCCTTGGATCTGCTGCCGCTGCTCTTCCTCTTGCGCTTGTCACCGCTATCCGTAGTGAATCCCTCCTGACCCTTGTTGCCACCGCCGCTTCGCTTGATGGCCTCCAACACAAACCCCAAATCCGCCCCTCCCTCCCCCTCCCCCTCCTTTCCCCCCTCCTTCTTTTTCTCCCCCTTTTCCTTCCCCTTCTTCTTCCCCAACAAAAGATCAAGAAGCGAGTCATCCCCACCATCCCTCTTCTTCTCCTTCTTCTCCTTCTTGGGTTTCCGCGCCTTCTTCCCTCCTTTCTCCTCCTCCTCTTCTTCTTCCTCCTCCTCCACCTTCACCTTCCCCTTCCCCTTCCCCGCAACCACCACCTCCCTCTCCAGCATCTGAAACAGGTCATCCAAAACCTGCTTCTTCTTCTCCCCCTCCCTCTGCACCTCCTCCCATTTCTCCCTATTCCCCCTAAACAAGCTCACCCCCACCACACCCAACGCCCTTCGACCAAAATGACCCCCCGCAAGCCTACTTTCCGCTTGCATCATTTCTTGAGCCACGGCTCGTTTTCCTTCCAAGCTTAACCCACCAGTGGTAAAGCATTTGGTTAACACATGGTACCCTACCGGATGCAAAGCTAACGACGCGTAATGCCCTTGCAATTTCTCTGCCAGACGATCTGCCCACTGACTAGTACTACTGCTGCTACTGCTGCTGCTGCTGCTATCTATCTTACCACTCTTCTGACTCTTTTTCGCATCTTCAGCTACCGCTGCTGCTTCTGCCGCTGCTGCAGCCGCTGCAGAGGAGAGGTCCAAAAGAGGGTCAAGCAAGGTGCGACTTCCCACATTATCCTTCGCAATGGCCACAAGACTCTCACGAGGCAAATCTAAGACAGCCTGACAAAACACCCACCCACTCCCCACCTCCTCCCCTTCCCGAGCCGGGAACCGCATGACACATTCAAGCAGTCGTGCCCCCGGTACATTTAAGTGCAGGCGCCCATCATCCCTCCCACCACCAGCACCACGTCTTCCCTCCTCCCCTCCTCCCCCCCCTCCTTCCTGCCCAACCTTAAGCGCCAACAGCGTCTGCACCGCCCTTAAAGCAGCCAGCACACCCTTCCCTCCCTCCCCCCCTTCCTCCTCCCCTCCCAAGGCAAGCAGCAATGCCTTAACCAGCTTCTTCTCCCCCTTCCCCACCCTCAGACAAGCCCCCGCCAACCGCCACAGCACTCCCGCCCTCCTTTTCTCCCTCACCTGTCCCAAGAAAGGTCCTAATTCCTCCAAAACTATATTTAATTGTTTGGGGCTCTCCGTGCGTTGTAGCCATGTTTGTAAGACGAAATTGGCCACGTCATCTTCAGCGTATTCAATCACTTTCCCTTTCATACACACATCAAAAATCTGGACGGGGACTGTGTGTGGATCGGTGTGCCAGAGCACTGCTTCTAAAAAGCGGCTGCTCAGACTCTCGCCGGCCATGGCATAAATGACCTCGGCGCATCGGGAGGGTGTGTGGGTACAAAGGGCTTTTTGGACCACTTTTTCAAAAAACACACCATCGGGAGCAAGG
>Ga0105051_10008832_pt1 | contig 10117 bp, 8 predicted proteins | sample FRY02_FD_78383 | JGI IMG/M metagenome (GOLD analysis project Ga0105051, IMG submission 78383) | Freshwater microbial communities from Lake Fryxell liftoff mats and glacier meltwater in Antarctica - FRY-02 (megahit assembly) | ecosystem: Environmental > Aquatic > Freshwater > Ice > Glacier...
GACCGGAATATCCCTTCCCAAGTTGCGTCCCCGCAGAGCTTGAGTCCGTTTTTCCCGGCACTTACGAGAGTACCACGTTTCAACGTCTGCTGCCAAATCATTGGACGCAGGAGCGGATGCCTGAAAAATCCATCTCTAAACTGAAAGTGACTTCCAACCTTGATGTTTTCGCTCAAAAATGCCGTCATTTGCTGATGCAAACTCGGTTTTGAGCGGGTTTGTACCCACGGATTCTGCGGAAGAGCCAGAATTCGTAATCAGTTGGTCAATCCATAAGAACGATCGACAGCGATTTTGCGAGATCGCGAAAGGCTTGTCTGACGGCCAACTCGCACTTTGCGTGGTTAAAGAAGCACCTCCAACTCCCCCATGGCATCCCGTCTCATGACACTCTTGACCGCAGGAGTCATCACCGGCTCGATTTCGGGCGGAATAGCGATCTTCGATGGTGGAATCGGTGCGGTCATGCACCCATTGGTGCCGAAACTGGCACTTCGTATCCAGATCGATTTCTCGAATCCTGAGTCCAGCCCGTGAACGGTTACGAGTGAATCTTATAAAAAGAGAAGGCGCCGAATCTAATGATTTGATTCAACCGTTAGGAATGGATCGAATGAAACGGTTACGCCGCAATCGCTCACCTGAGTGGGGTTCGGTTTGAGGCGAGGTTTAGCGATTCATGTTGAAAAGGTGCATTGCATTCCGACCGCTGATCGTCTCCTTCTCAAGCAATGTCGCGGCGATCTGCACGACCGTTTTCCAAGCGGTTTCGCTTTCCAGCAAATGTTCTGTTTTTGAGAGAAGACGCCGTTCCAGTTTTTCAGCACGAGTTATATCGCCGGCCCGAGAAAGAGTGAGTTGCCGGATGCTGCGAAGATCTTGCCCTGCGCCTTTCCAATCGTATCGACCTGTCAGCTTTGCCTCGGCGGCAACGCCTGCGAAAAGAATCAATATTTCGTCCTCGAGCCAATCCTGAGACGGTTGGAACCGACCTTTTTTGACTTCACAGGCGCCTAAACGAGTCTTATTGGGAATGATGCTAATTTTGTGTATTGGTCGACCCACCGAGATTGCAATGACTGCGTGACCTGCTTCGTGGTACGCCGTGATGGTTCGATAATCCACCTCCATTTATGCTCGCTGCTTCCCGAACTTGATCGTTTTGATACCTTCGCGAGCGTCATAGCAAATCAACAACGCGTGGGGGGCTCCGCATCGCCGGATGATACTTCGAAAAACCAGATGCTCATCAGGCCAAGGATAGGCGTACACAATATCGAAATCTCGGAGTTCGCGATCGAAGTCATCGTAAGCAGCCGCGGCATCGCATACGGTGCGGTGGAACTCTTCGCCGTCTCTTGAGGATTCCTCATAGTCGCTGGGGATAAAGCTGCCGCAGGCAAATTTAGCTTCGCTGTCGAACTGGTCCGCTAGGCAGCACGCGTGTTCCACCAGTTTAGGTTCGATCTCGATTCCATATGCGTCGAAGCCCATTTGATCAGCCATGATCGTGGCAACGCCAAGTCCTGAACCCCATTCCAAGAACGTTAAGCCGCGACGTTGATATTTTTTTAGCGAGTGATAAACCGCTAAATAATCCGCGCTAACGTAGCCTTCAAACGCCGGTTCATTCTGGCGTTCTTCCCAGATGGCAGCCGCTTCCGCCCATAGTGATTCGAATCCGGTTGGTTCGGTGTCTTGTGCTGTCATCAATATCTTCGCTGTTTGTTGTGTCTGCCGTCCGCTATGAAAGCCACGTCAGAAACTTGGGTAAGACCACGATTGCACCCACAAAAACTGAACCCACTGCTCCGGCCAGGACGGCGGCAGCGGCCATGTGAAGTGATTCTGCGATCCCTGCATCATGTTCGGGATGCAGGGTTTTGACCAGCCGTTCAATGGCGGAGTTCATCAACTCAAGTGCGATGACTAATGCGATGCACAGGATCAGGACGCACCATCTCCAATCTTCAAGTTTGAGAATCGTGGCAACCATCACGACCAGGGTGGCGGCAAAGAGATGAACCCATAGGCTTTCTTGATTTTGACACGCCGCTTGAAAGCCAGCGATTGCATCCGCTAAGCGTTTTCGCCATCTCAACCACGGGCTGGAGGGCCGATGGGATGGTTCGGTAATCGTCATTCCAGTCCTTCGATGCCCGGTGGAGGAATTAGTTGGCCTCCGAGACTTCCGATCGTGCGGGAGGGCCAAAAACGCGGTTCGATGGCAAACACGAAGCCAACGTTGTCGCGGCCCTCGTCGATGTCCAAACCCAATCGCAGCAGCAACGATTCGCCAATGCGCGTCAGCGCCACGGTTTGCCCGACGTTACCCGTGTTTCCAAAATCATAGGTGCTGGCAGAGGTAAAAATCCATTTCTCATTGAGCCGATAGTCATAGCTGCTGCGGAGCACGGTTGCGCTAATGGGGCCTTCCAGCGACATGAGCCCGACATAGACGTCTCCCACACCCGGTCGACTCGTGCGAACGCCAGCGCTGACCGACCGAAGTCCTTCGTCGAAGAAGTCTGCGTAGCCATCGCTCAGCAGCGTGACGCGATCGCCGAGATGATAACGAAAGTCATACGTCGAGGGTCCAATCGATTCCCCAAAATTGTCTCGGTCGGGGTCGGCGAACAAGGTTGTATCAACATCAAAGCTCATTAAATCAACGATGCGTTCTCGGCCTGGCACTCCGCGTTTGGTTTGCCAACGTTGATGCACGCCAAGTTTTGCTTGCAGCGCGTCGTCGGCAATCACTTCGGATGGATTGGTTATGTAACGCTGCAGACCTTGGCGATACGCATAGTTGCGAGGGTCGAAGCGAGCGGGCAGGCCACCGCCGAAGGTACTGAAAAAGAATCGGCGGCGAAATTCTTCTTGGGCGTCATCGTCGAGCGGATCATACAATGGCAGTTCATCCAAGTCGGTGTTGCTATCCGCATAGAAGTACTCGCCCGTGAACTCAACTTTGTGCGCGAGGCCACGAACATTGAGCAGGCTACTTTGTACATTCGGGTCGACTCGCCACATCGGCAAGCTTGTTCTTAGGCCACCTTGTCCGATCAATCGCGTCAGCGATTCGCCGCTGACGTCTTCGCCATAGTGCGAGGCTTCGCCAGACAGGAATGGCACAATCTTCAGCGGACCAAGTTCAAGCGGCATCGCAATTTCTTGTCGCGTCGATGCGATAATCCCTTGCGATTCAACTTCGCCTGGAAGCGGCGTTTGCGTGATCGCATTCTGAGCCGGATCGATCGGTGATTCCGCCACCTTTAAATCTGCGTAACCGATTTGATTATGCATCGACCATGTCAGTCGATCACCCAATACCGATCCCCCTAGCAAGTAATGATCGAAGGAGGGCAACCGCTGGGTATCGGTGTAGAACGGATTCGCATTGGCTTCGGCGGAGATCTCGAACAGGTTATTAAAATAGTATTTTCTTAATCGCAGCGATGTATCGTGGTCTTTGTTGCGATCGTATTCATTCTCAAAGTATTGCTCCAAGAAATTGCGGTCAGAAAGGTATCCGACTTCGGCGATCAATTCATAATCATAAGGCAACCATTGACGATGTCGCGCTAGGACTCGCCCGCGGTATTCTTTCTCTGGCACGAGCTCGCGGCGGTCGGCACCCAAAATGTCCAGTCCTGTGTCATGAATCCCCCACGCATCGATGAATCCTGATGTGGGGCCGGGAAGTCCGAGGAAGCTGGGTCGATTATAGGTAATTGCGGAACCGATGGCTGGCCCGCGTTTGCTTAAATAATCAGTTGAAAGGGTCCAGCGAACGCCATCTGGTGGATCGTCAACACCGAGCAACTGGAACAAGTCAAAATCAATGAGCGCTTGGGTACCGAAGATACTGTCGTTCTTGATTTTGATGCCGGTGACATAGAACGTTGGCACGGTCACATCGCTCCTAAACGTGGGCCAATAAAGAACGGGCACGCCACCCAGGTATACAAAGCTTCCGTTACCGCTGACGACCCGGTCGCTGACTTCGATCGGCGCACCGGTGATCGGGTCGATGGCTGCTTTGGTTTGGTCGGAAAACCGAAGTTGTTCGGTTTGAAGCCAATATCGTGGGACTCCCATGCGGCTTGTCGTGATGGCGGCATCGAAGGCGATGAATTCTCCGTTGGCAACTTGTTGCAGGACGTCTGCTTTAAGTCGAACCAAGCCTTCGTACTCAGGTACCGGCGTAATCGCTTCCGCGGAAAGCACCATGCCGTATTCGCGTGTCGCGTTGTAGTACATCGAATCGGCGTAAACGACGCGGTCGCCTTGTCGAAAAACGATGTTGCCTTCGAGATAAAATTCGCCCTCGGCTTGGTCCATCGACGTGGTGCCGCTGAACAATCCTGTTGCGATGGGTAACCATCCCACGACCTTGTCTGCGGATAAGGAAACCGTACCAAGGGCGAGTCGTTCGCCACCGGGAAGTTGTGCTTGGACATCGCGAATGAGAATGGTGACGCCACCGCGAGCGATGACAACCGTTTCGCCGGTGTCGGGTCGATTTTGGCTTTCGATCTGAGCGGAGTTAGCCGTACCGCGAGAAACGATTTCGAGAGCGCGAGTACCGCCGCCAAGGATCAATTGAAATCGGCTGTCATTCGCTCGCGGTGATGCTGGCATCAGCGGTACGTCAGGCCCGATAATCGGTAGGTCGGGCGATGAAGGCGACGGCCATGACTCTTGAAGCGGTGCGGGCAACGACTCCGCTTCGAGCAGCCCCAAGTTTTCTGCGGGCGCGGCGTATTGAGCAGGCGCGGTGTATTGAGCAGGCACCACCCAGTTCGGATAAAGCGTTGCGATTTGTGAAGGCTTTTCGGTCGCGGTCCCGCGGTAGAACGGCGCGTCGATGGTGGGTTCAAAGTCGAGCGTCCACTGACCTCGAACGGGTCCGCTGATGGTTTGACCCGAGGAGGCTTGGACGCGTCCGTCCGCCATGGCGACGACAACCCAACGCGTCGCGTTAGGTGCTTTGGCAACATGCAGGAGAAGGCTTTGGCAGCTGAGGACACCCTCAGGCGAATCAAGCCGGCAGCGTCCTTCGAGGATGTAATACTCGCCGGACGTGTCGGACCATCGTTCGACGGAATCACCTCGCGCGTCGAGTCTCGCTGTTGCGGAATCACCTCGCGCGTCGAGTCTCGCTGTTGCGGAAGTTGACTGCGGAAGCGGTTGTTGCGATTGGGTCGGGTTTGGCGCGAGGCCTGTGATGGCTAGCAAAGCAAAAAAGGAAATTTTCGAGATCCACCGGTGCGCAGCCGCGACCAGCCTCTTCAGATTTTGTCCTCCAAAGCGTGTAGCGTAAGTTCGCTGATGGATCAAAAAAGTCGGCAAATTGCGGCGTTTCTTTCGACTGTCAGGCGTAATTCACCATCCTCGGAGGACGGCTACCTCTGGGGGAGTCTACGAAAGCAATCTTGCCGCTCACAAGGCGAATCGAGCTCAGGAAATTCTGAGAAATCAGGTCGCTGATTGATTTTGGTGCGATGCTTGCAGCGATGAAAGCTGAATGGTTTTCGCGTCAAATTGGCAGATTGCGAAAACCAAATAGCTACGGGCTTAGTATTACCTTCCGTCGTTTCGTATTAGGAGTTGCCGAGCGATTTGCTGGGCAGCTTGTTTTCGGAGTAAATCAGCATGCACCATTCGTGGAAAAATTTAAGTGTCGTTTTTGGCGCCGTGCTCTGTGGGGCATTATTGATGGGCATCGTGATGAGCGTGCCTGCTCGAATGAACTCTGGGATCTATGCGGAGCAAGTGGCCTCATCAACCGAAGCGAAACAGAATTTAGACGCGGCCGAGGGGCTCTCCTCGGCGTTCCGGAATGTGGCCGAAGTTTTGAAACCCAGCGTCGTCAGCATCAGTACCCGGACCGTCGCCAAGCGTGGGCAGAGCGGTCGTCGTGGCACGATTCCACCCGAGTTTGGCGGTCAGCTTCCGCCTTGGCTTCGAGACGAGTTGTTGCGACAGTTTGAGACGCCGGAGAGTGGTATGCCCGAGCGTGAGGGTAAAGGTAGCGGTGTAATCGCTCGCGCCGATGGATACATCTTGACCAATAACCACGTTGTCGACGGTGCGGACGAACTTCTCGTTGAACTGAGCGACGGTCGTAAGGTTGAAGGCAAGGTCATCGGCACAGATCCTGCAACGGATTTGGCGGTTGTCAAGATTGAAGCGACCGGTTTGAAGCCGGCTGTTTTCGGTGATAGTGATCAAATTCAAGTGGGTGACTGGGTGCTTGCCATCGGCAGTCCCTTCGGTCTTGATCAAACGGTGACCGCGGGAATCATCAGCGGCAAGAACCGTGTTCAGGGCATTGTCGGTGGCGGCGACGGATACGAAGACTTTTTGCAAACCGACGCCGCGATCAATCCTGGCAACAGCGGTGGTCCCTTGGTAAACCTTCGTGGTGAACTTGTCGGCATCAATACCGCGATCCTGTCTCGCACCGGGGCCAGCGCCGGGATCGGTTTCGCGATCCCTGTTTCGATGGCTGAGCCAGTGTTGGATTCGATCATTGATTCAGGTTCCGTACGCCGCGGATTCCTCGGAGCCACGGTCGGCGATATCAATGCGGAAATCAAAAAAGAGTTCGATCTCAAGATTGATAGCGGTGCGTTGATTCGCGCGGTTGTTGATGGTCAGCCCGCCGCAACTGCAGGTTTGCAGCCTGGGGACGTCGTCACAAGCATTGATGGCAAAGAGGTGTCCCGTGGCACTCAGTTGCGGAACATCATTGCTTCCAAGGTGCCGGGTTCAACGGTGGCATTGGTGGTTAATCGCGGCGGCGAGACCAAGAAACTGATGGTCAAATTGGAAGAACGCACGAAGGAAAGTCTTGCAGCGCTGAGCGGCACCGGAGCTGACGAAGCGATGGGAGCGAAGTTGGAGCCGCTTGAGGAGGAGATGGCTCGCAATCTCGGCCTCAACGAAAATGCGACCGGTTTTGTGATCACGGATATCCAAGATGGCTCGCTAGCCGCAAACAAGGGCTTTAGTGTCGGAGATGTGATTGAACAGATCAACGGTCGGCCGTTCGCTAAGGTTGACGAACTGAAGGCTGCGCTCAAGGATCTTGAAGAATCGGGTCGGGCGATTCGCATGGTGGTTCGTCGAGGGGGCTCTCGCGCCCTGGCGGTGATCACGGCACAAGATCTTGGCGAGTGATCCTTAAATCCGCGTCGGTACAATTCACGGATTGAATGAAAATTGAAGAGGCGAGCATCGTGTGATGCTCGTCTCTTTCTCATTTGACTTGGTCAGCTCGTCATTTTGCGATAAACTCTTGCGATGCCGACGATAAGACAACTACCGCCCAATCTCGTCAATCAAATTGCTGCCGGCGAAGTGATTGAACGCCCCGCCTCCGTCGTAAAAGAGCTGCTTGAAAACAGCGTCGACGCAGGGGCTCACCGGATTGAAGTCACCGTCAATGGTGGAGGCAGCGAATTGATTCGCGTCGCCGATGACGGCTGCGGAATGACCGCTGACCAACTGCCCCTCGCGATCAGCAGCCACGCGACCAGCAAGCTTCCCGATGATGATTCGCTGTTTCATGTCCAAACGCTTGGGTTTCGTGGTGAGGCGATTGCATCGATCGCCTCGGTGTCGCAATTGACCATTCGCAGTCGGACGCAAGCGTGTGATGTCGGCGCGGAGATCATCGTTCGCGGAGGCGTTGTCGAGCCACCAGCGCCTTGCGGCTGTCCCGTTGGGACGGTTATCGAAGTCCGCAACTTGTTCTTCAATACGCCCGTCCGACATCGCTTCATGCGATCGGCACAGACGGAGAACGGACATATTGTGGAAGCGTTCACCAGATTGGCGCTCGCAAATCCGCATGTGCATATGGTTTTGCGGAACGGTGAACGAATCATTCACGACCTGCCGCCGACGACGCAGTGGTCACATCGCATCGCGGCCTTCTTCGGAGATGAGATCGCACAATCGCTCATTCGCATTGACAGTGAAGATTCCGAAGTCAGCGTTTCTGGCTATGTGTGTGATCCATCGGTCAGTCGCGGTAACGCGCGAATGCAGTATTTGTTTCTCAACGGTAGGCACATCCGCGACCGTGCGCTTCAGCACGCACTTAGCGAATCTTATCGCGGTCTGTTGATGGTGGGGCGTTTTCCCGTTTGCTTCATGCAGCTTTCGATGCCGCCAGAGTTGATCGATGTCAACGTCCACCCCACCAAGCTTGAGGTTCGTTTTACGGATAGCGGTCGCGTCTATGCAAGACTTTTGCAAACTTTGCGTCATCACTTTTTGTCGACCGACATGACCATGCGTGTTGGTCCTCCCGCGAGTCATCCACAAGCCAGCGCCGAAGGCCAAGCATTCGACTCGCCAGGTTTCTCATCAATCGCCACCGCGACGATGCCGCAAACCGAATCGATCCATCGACAAAGCGTGATCGAGTGGGCGCGAACCGGTGTGGATCAACCGCTGCGCGGACTTCCTGGTTTGCTTCCCGAGTTTCGACCGTTCCCGGGATCACGAGATCCCCTGACGGGATTGCCGACCGGTGGCATCACGCCAACCACATCGCCGCGTGACCTTGCTCCTTGGGAACGCGATCCTGAAAGCTCCGAAACTGCGAAGCATTCGAGGGGTCCCATTGGCAACGAAGAGTGGCCCATTGACGATACTCAACAAGATTCCGGCTCGTCTCAACAAGGCGTGATTACAGCCTTAGGTTTCCAAGTTCACAATCGTTACTTGGTCACGCAAGACGAAGCGGGAATGGTGGTGATCGACCAACATGCGTTGCATGAACGCGTCATGTACGAACGCATTCGTGAGAACGTTCTGGGTGGAGAAGGGCGATTGCAAACCCAGCGAATGCTTGTGCCTGAACCCGTTTCGTTGACACCTGCCGAACGCTGCGTCGCGCTTGAATCAAAAGAACTATTGAACCGAATTGGAATCGAGATCGATGACTTCGGTGGCGATACGATTTTGATCAGCGGCTATCCCGCGATGCTTGGCAAGACACCGCCTGCGGAACTTCTTCGCCAATCGCTGGAATCGATCATCGCCGCAGGAAAGCAGCCCGAAGTAAGAGACATTCTTGATTCGCTGCTGCACCAGATCGCTTGCAAGGCCGCGATCAAAGCGGGCGATCGATTAACGCCCGAAGAGATCACAAGCCTGCTCGAACAACGAGAACTTTATCAAGACACACACCATTGCCCGCATGGTCGGCCAACGGCATTGTTCTTCAGTCGCGCTGAGCTGGATCGGATGTTTGGACGCCTTGGCCCCCGTGGCCGCGCGATGAAATAGTGACGCGGCCAATTGGTGAAGCGTCGCTTCCGCAGTCCGCAGATTGTGGATTCAATTGCCTTTTTATTTGTTTCCGGCCGCCAGTGGTATAGTAAACCGAACCACGTAGACGACGCCCGCGACGTTCTTATCACGAAAGCGTATCCATTGAAAAAAATAGTGTGTGCCATCTTCGTTGTCGGCGTCGGACCGATCACGTCGCTGCTCTCCGCCGAGGAACCCAAAACGATCGCGGGTTGCGATGTGGCGAGTTATCAATCGCAACTCAAAGACGACAATCGTGTCATCCGACTTCGCGCCGTGAAATCGCTCGGTGCCTTTGACGACAAAGCTGGCCCCGCCTTACGGGAAGCACTCAAGCACGAAGACGCCGCCGTTCGATATACCGCGGCGGTTCATCTCGGCCGGATCGGCGGTGACGCCTTGAAATCCGCGGTCGATCCGTTGACAAAACTTCGCAGCGACAAGGCTTCGCTTGCGACTCAGCAAGCTGCCGCTTTCGCGCTCTGCCGTGCTGGTAAGATTGATGAAAACCTTCCCTTTTTGATTGATCGACTCGCTTATCCCGAACGAGCGATGGCCTGCAGTGCTGCGGAGTTGATCGGAATGATCGGTCTGCCAGCCATCGCGGCAGCGGAAGCATTAGAACAAGTCAAACGCGATAACCCACCGTCGGGCCAAGGTGACTATCACCTCGGCGGTGCTGCGGGTCACGCGCTTCTAAAAATCAAACCTGATCAGCCTTAAGTTTTCGATCTGCTTGGATTTTAGTGGCAAGGGTGAGGTTCGATTTCGGTCTTTCGACCTC
>Ga0105051_10008834_pt1 | contig 10116 bp, 8 predicted proteins | sample FRY02_FD_78383 | JGI IMG/M metagenome (GOLD analysis project Ga0105051, IMG submission 78383) | Freshwater microbial communities from Lake Fryxell liftoff mats and glacier meltwater in Antarctica - FRY-02 (megahit assembly) | ecosystem: Environmental > Aquatic > Freshwater > Ice > Glacier...
ATCAAGCTCCTGGCTGAACGCTGTCGAGGGCTTCTTCGCCAAACTCACCCGCCGCCGGTTGAAGCATGGCGTCTTCCGATCCGTCGATGATCTCAAGACCGCATCACCGGTTGGCAAGCCGCATCGCACCACATCATGTGCCGCCGGACCAAAAGGGATAAGCCTTTGGGCTCCTTATGGACGGTGCATGGAATGATGGAAGTCATGGATGTCGTTGATACCGGTCGACGTCGGCGGTTCAGCGTTGGTGAGAAGGTTCGGATCGTCGAGGAAAGCCTATCAGGCCAAAATCTCGCTCGGGCGACGGCGCGGCGTTATGGGATCGCGTTATCCGGGCTCTATCTCTGGCGACGACAGTATCAGCGCGGGGAATTGGGTGGCCCGGCGCCGCGCTTTCGTCCGGTCGAGTTCCCGCCCGAAACGTCTGCGGCAGCGGCAGCGGCATTGGCCGGACCCGAAGGTGGCGACAAGATCGAGGTCGTGCTGCTGAACGGGCGGAGGCTCGTGGTGCCAACGGCTGTCAGCACTGATGTTCTGGCGCGTTTCATTGCCATGGTGGAACGGGCGTGATCGCGTTTCCGGCAGGCACGAAGGTCTGGATCGCGGGCGGTGTGACGGACATGCGCTGCGGGATGAACAGTCTTGCGCTGAAAGTGCAGGCGGGGCTTGAGCGCGACCCATTTGGCGGCGAGCTCTTCTGCTTCCGGGGGCGCCGCGCCGACCAGGTGAAGATCCTGTGGCATGACGGCGTTGGCATGTCCCTCTATGTGAAGCGCCTTGAAGCGGGCAAGTTTGTCTGGCCCACGGCCGGCGTGGGCGAGGCGCTGGCGATCTCGGCAGCGCAGTTGGACTACCTTCTTGATGGCATTGACTGGCGCAATCCGCGCTGGACGCAGCGACCGTCAAAAATGGGATAATCGCGCGGAAACGCCTGTTTTTGTTGGTGATATACTGCTGGCATGGTAGAAGTGGCGATGTCAGATCCCACCGCCGAACTCACCCTCCTGCGTGCCGCGCTCGTCGTGTTAGAAGCGCGTGCGATGGCGGCTGAGATCGAACTTTCAGCGGCAAAAGTCGAGCTGATCCAGCACAAGGCGGTGGTCTCCACCTCGGAAGCGGTAATTGCCGCGCTCAAGCTGGACATCGCTATTCTCAAGCGCGAACAATATGGCCGCAGCGCCGAGCGCACGGCCCGGCTGCTGGATCAGATGGAGCTTCAGCTTGCAGAGCTGGAGATCGCGGCGACCGAGGATACCATCCGGGCGGAACAGACCACCGCGAAGACGACCAAGATCGAGGGCTTCGTGCGGCGTCACCCGGTCAAGAAGCCGTTCCCTGCGCATCCGTTGCCCGGCAATCGAATGCATGCATTCGATGAGAGGGTGCCGCGCGAGCGTGTCGTGATCGACGGCCCCAGCGCCTGCACCTGCTGTGGCTCAAGCCGCATCGTGAAGATGGGCGAAGCCATCACCGAGACCTTGGAAGTCGTGCCACGGCAATGGAAGGTGATCCAGCCTGCGGATTTCGCGGAGAATGGGCGCTGATTTCGTGCGATTGTGGGCACGCGTTTCACGCCATGCTGGGCAGCCATTTCATCGGATCGTGGGCAGGCTGGCCGACGCTTTCATGGAGTCAGGCTTGAGCGATTTGGTCAAGCGTTTTTGTGACGGCGGAGCGCCTGCGGAGGCTATCACCTGATAGGGTGAGGCGGTGTGCGTTATGAACGAGGCGGTCGAGGATGGCGTCTGCGAGGGTGGGGTCGCCGATGGTCAACAGGGAGTTGGCTTGTGACGATGGTGGAGGCGCGGCCGTGGCGGTCTTCGAGGATTTCCAGCAGGTCGCGGCGCTCTGGGGCGGTGAGGACGGCAAGGCCCCAATCGTCGATGATCGGCACGTCCATCTGGGCGATGGTTTTGAGGATGCGGCCGTGGCGGCCATCGCCGCGGGCAAGCGCGAGGGCTTCGAACATGCGCGGCGCACGTTGATAGAGGACGGGGCGCCCATCCCGGCAAGCCTTGTGACCCAAGGCGCAGGCGATCCAGCTTTTGCCCAAACCGGTCGGGCCTGTCCTTCTCGGCGATGCAAGCATCGCCTGTCAGGCAACGGATCAGCAGGTTTTCATGTCGCGCGATCCAACCGCCATCCGCCAGGTGGGCCATGACGCTGCGGTCAAGGCCACGGGGTGCGCGCAAGTCCAGATCCTCGACGCTGGCATCCTGGCGCAGGGCTGCGAACTTCAGGCGCGCTGCCAGCTTTTTGCCGTCACGTTCGGCGGCCTCGCGGTCGACCAGCAGGCCAAGACGCTCTTCGAACGAGAGGATGTCGAAGGCGGTCGACCTGCGTTGTTCTTCGAGCGCCGATGCAATGCCGGTCAGGCCCCCAATCGGAACGGCGGCCAGCAGTCGGTCATGGGTGGGATGGGTCAGCATTTTGGTCCGCTCGACGTGGTAATGGCCGACGCCACGAATGTTGGCGTGCTGGAGGGGGGGAGACTTCTTCGGAGCCTTCAAGGAAGGCCCGGTCGAGGCCGGTCTTCAGGATGGAACGGATGGATGTGCCCGTCTTCGAAAGAATGGGCGAGCACGGATGGTCACTCCCCGCTGGCAGGCCGCATCGACGCGTTCCGGCCCGTAGGTTTTGACCAAGGCCAGCACACCCAGACAGGTGCGGAAGCCTTGCTCGGGATGCGGACGATCGGCCATCACCATCTCGCAAAAGGCGGCCACGGCCGGGCCGGTCTTGGTCGCTTGGGCCAACATTCTGGCCCGAATCCTGAAAAGATGGCGGTCCATTCGGCAAACCGGCGATGCGCAGAGGGCATATGGTCGGCCACGGTCACATGGTTGCGCCGCCCCGGGGTGCGGACATGGCTCGCAACCCGTCGACCACGATGGAATATCTCGACTGTCTGGCCGCTTGTGCGAACATCGACCTCCTGTTTGATCAGAGCGAAGGGAACGGAATACCAAGAGTTGTCGACTTCGACGTGATAATCAGGTGCAACACGGGCGCGTTGACCCATGCCTGAAACGGGCGGGCGAAGACATAAGGCTCGGGCGGCAGGGTCTGCAGGTTGGGCCGGTCCAGCGTGGCGAACAGATCGGCGCGGCTGGCGCCATAGCCGCGCATCACGCGCATGTTCAACTCGTCCAAGAGCCGCCGGATCGCCACGTTCAGTTCGACCAGAGAGAAGAACCGATGGTTCCGTAGTCGGGCCAAAATCCAGCGTTGTGCGACCTGAACTGCAACCTCGACTTTCGCGTTCGCCATCGGGCTCGAACCGATGGCGCCTCGATGGCTCACTCGCGGGGTTTGCGTGGCCGCGCGGGCAAGATCGCCGTACCATAATGCGCCGCCAAATCGGCATAGGTCCGGTTCAACCCGGGATCGAACCGGTCCGCCTTGATCACGGCCGACTTTAGATTGTCGGGCACCACCGCCTTCGGTACGCCGCCCAAGAAGGCGAACATCCGGACATGGGCAAGGATCCAGTCCTCCAGCCCCTCCGAGATCACCGCCTCGGCATAGGTGTAATTCGATGCGCCCATCGCCGCCACGAACAGCTTCATGGCCCGCGCCTCGCCTGTGACGGGATCAATCACATCGATCGTGTCGCCCGCAAAATCGACGAACACTTTCTCCCCGCCCACATGCGTCTGGCGCATTGCGCTGAAAGCGCACCACAGGTGCGACGTCGACCGCACACGGCCCTTCCAAGCTTCGTAATGCGTGCAAAACCAAGTATAGGCAAAACCTCCGGGGTGCGCGGCACGGTATTCTTCCCAGAGCAATATCCGTGTCACCCCAGGGCGTCGCATCTCGCGGTCAATCTCCGCCCAGTCGGGCAAAAGACGCTCCGTGTTGGGCACCGTCGACGCGGCCGGAAACAGAAGAAGTCCAAGGCTGTCGTCATCCAGCCCTTCCGGCAAGGGCCAGGTTAGCCCTGCATGACGCGCCCGTTGAATATAGCTTCCAACGCTCCCCTTGCTCAGACCGAGGGACGCGGCAATAGACCGTTCGCTCAGGCTCTGCCCAAACTTCAATCGCAAAACATCCCGGATCCGGCGCATGTTCGATCGTCCTGTCGGCATCAAGCCACTCCTTCATTCCTGAAGGCGCAACTATCCTCAATTTGCCGACCAGACCTGCCCGAGATCCCGCGAAATCAGTGCCCAGCTTCACGCGAAATGGCTGCCCACGATCCCGTGAAATCGATGCCCACCATCACGCGAAACACACATCCAGACCGCCAGAATGCTTTGGGCCGCGAGAAGTTCACCTGCCGGGATTGCGAGAAGATCAGTCAGCCCCCTGCGCCCTTCCACCCGGTGTCGCGCGGCTGGGCCGGACCGAACCTGCTGGCGATGATCGCCTTCGAGAGCGAGCCTTTGTCCGCCATTGGTCCGAGGACAATGGCGAGCGGCCAACACCAGCCACTCAACCGCCAGGCCGAGCGCTATGCCCGTGAAGGCGTGGACCTCAGCCTCTCAACGCTTGCTGACCAGTTGGGCGCTGTGACCGAGACGCTGCGGCCGTTGCAGCTTCTGATCGAGGCTCATGTGCTGGCAGCCGAGCGCGTGCATGGTGACGACACCACCGTGCCGTTGTTGGCACGTGGCGGGACAAAGACGGCGCGCCTGTGGACCTATGTCCGCGATGACAGGCCGTTCGGCGGCACCGCGCCGCCTGCGGTGTTCTTCCGCTTCTCCACCGACCGTGGCGGCGAACACCCGACAGTGCATCTGAAGGGCTGGAAGGGGATCCTTCAGGGTGAGGAGGATCAGCAAACAGTCCGGGGGACTGTTTGCCCGACGAACGCCTATGCTGGCTACAACAAACTATACGATCCGACGCGATTGCCCGGGCCGGTTGCCTCGGCACTTTGCTGGAGCCATGCCCGCCGCAAGTTCTTCGAATTGGCCGATGTTGAGGGCAACATTCGCAAGGGCAAGTCCCCCAAGGAGATCTCACCCATCGCATTTGAAGCAGTGCAGCGCATCAACGCGCTCTTCGACATCGAGCGCGAGATCGACGGCCAAGATCCGGCCACCCGGCTTGAGGTGCGGCGGCGGTTGTCGGCACCCCTCGTTGCAGATCTGGAGCACTGGCTACACAACCAGCGGGCACTGCTGTCCAAACATGCCAAGGTCGCGAAGGCGATCGACTACCTGCTGTCGCCGGGCCATTGGCTGGGCTTCACCCTCTTCCTCAACGACGGCCGGGTGTGCCTGACGAACAATACCGCCGAACGCGCCCTGCGTGGGGTCGCTCTGGGCCGGAAGTCGTGGCTTTTTGCGGGATCCGAGCGCGGTGGGCAGCGCGCAGCCTTCATGTATTCCCTGATAGGGACGGAAAAACTGAACAATGTCGACCCCCAAGCGTGGCTCGCAGACGTCATCGCCAGGATCTCCGACATCACAGTCTCACGGCTGCCGGAACTGCTGCCTTGGGCCTGGCAGAATGCCGTTCCTCAAGTCAAGGCTGCATGACCGCGGCCTTCAGCGTAGGCTTACGGTCGAAATCGAGCGAAAGCGGCATGACAGGCCTGGCTGTCGCGCCGGAAAACCCGCACACGGGCCGGACAGGGCAGAGTTGCCGCCCGATGAGTGTGTCGGAGGGTCGTCGTGCGGCGGCCGATTCAGGCGAACCTGCCCTCGAACGGCAGGCCACAATGTCAGTTAAACCGAATTTAACATTTCGGCCCCAAAATCGACTTACAATATTCTTAGAATTTATGCGTATCATCCGCTTCATGTCTGTCCGCTTCATGTAGTACATACCGAAAGAAGGCTCATGCCGACCATCATTGGAACACTGACGATTGGCGACGATCGGATTCTGGGAAGCGCGGCGGACGAAATTGTCATCGTGCCCAGCAACAACGCCAATCTGGCCGACACGGACATCATCAGCGCCGGAACTGGTGTCGATACATTGCTGTTCCAGCGCACAACGGACATCTCGATCAACCCGGCGCGGCTTACCGGGGTCAGCGGGATCGACGTGTTTGATGTGACGGCGGCCAGCTCTGCCCTGCTTGCCTTCGACGATGCGTCCCTGCTTCAGTCGGATATCGGCACGGTCACGATTCTGTTCGACTCCGATCCTCTTGCCTTGGATCTGCGCAGCGTGACGCCCGGGCGCGGCGGTATCTTGCTGTTGGGCACCGGCACGGTGACGCTTTATGATGCAGTGCGCCAGAGCGTGACCGTCGCCGATGGTGTGAATGGGACTATCCTTGGCGGAGCCAATCGCGACAGCTTGACCGGCGGCACCGGCGGTGACCGCCTGACCGGCAATGCCGGCGACGATGCGCTTGTGGGCCGGGCCGGGGCGGATCTGCTGACCGGCGGTGACGGGCAGGACCGGCTGGACGGTGGCGCGGACAATGACACCCTGCTGGGCGGGGCAGGGTTCGATCTGCTGACCGGCGGCGGCGGGGTGAACCTTGTGACCGGCGGCGAGGGTGCCGACACCTATGTGATGACGGTCGGCGAAACCCTGACCATCACCGATTTCGACATTGCCAACCCCTATGAGCGCATTGATCTGCGCGCCTTTGCCGGTCTTGATTTCGCTGCGCTGACGCTCGCTGCCAGCGGTGCAGGCACGATCATCACCCCGGCGCGGGGAAGCCCTCTCACGCTGAGCGGCGTGGCGGTGCCCAATCTTCAGGCACGGATGTTCGTCTTTGATGGCGACGATGTCGTCACCCTGGCCGAAGGCTTGGGCCGAGCCCCCGATTTCGAATTTACCGCCGGTATCGACCGGTTCACCGGCACGGCAGGTTCCGATGTCTTCGAAGCCCTGGGGCTTCTGACCAAGCTGTCCGAGACGGATGTGTTCAATGGTGGCGAAGGCACTGACATCCTGCGCATCTGGGGCACTGATCGGTCGCTGGCGCCCGCCCGTCTGGTGGGCATGTCTTCGATCGAGGTGATCGATCTGACCGGCGCCACCGGTTCCTCGGCCCTGACGATCGATGCGGCCATGGTGGCCCGATCGGGTTCGGGCATTCTGACCGTCCGGCACGGGGCGGCCAGCCTGTTTCTGGACACCGAACTGGCCGGGGCGGCCAGCACTGTGGTGGTCGAGGGCACCGGCCAAGTGAGCCTGCGCGACTCCTTCGAGCAATCCGTTACCGTTTCGGATGCGATCGCGGGCAATCTGGTTGGCGGCAACAAGAATGACGAGATCCTGGGTGGCAAGCGGGGCGACAGCCTGGCGGGCGGCGAAGGCAACGACACCATCTTCGGCAATGATGGAAACGACACACTGCTGGGTCAGGACGGGGCCGATACGCAGAGTGGCGGCGGCGGCATCAACATTCTGACTGGCGGAGCGGGCACCGACCGTTTCATCGTCACGGTGGGCGAAACCTTAACCATCACGGACTATTCCGTTGCCGACACGCTGGAGCGAATCGACCTGCGCGCCTTTGCCGGGTTGCGCTTCGGCGGGCTGACGGTCACCGCCAGCGAGGCCAACACCGTGATTACACTGCCGCAGGGTGCAAGCATCACCCTGCTGGGCGTTTCGACCGCCACGGTCAACGCAGGCATGTTCATCTTCGATAACGAGGTTCCTGCGGCTTTCTTCGCGCTGACCGAAGACGTGGACCGTTTCACCGGTGGTGCCGGCGATGACGTGATCGAGCTTGTCGGCAATATCATCAAGCTGACCGACACCGATCGGATAGACGGCGGGGCCGGAATCGACACACTGCGGGTGATCGGCGCGGATCGGTTGCTCAGCGAATCGCGGCTTTCGGCCCTGACCTCGGTAGAAGTGATCGACCTGACGATGGCTACGGGAAGCCACAGCGTCACTGTGGATGCGGGTCTCGTCGCCCGCTCCGGAATGGGAGACATCACGCTGCGCTTCGGTGCAAGCCAGATCTTTCTCGACAGTGCCGGTGCACCGCTGCCGGCCAGCGTGATCGTCGAGGGCAGCGGCCTTGTCACACTGCGCGACATTCCGGGTCAAGTTGTCACCGTCTCGAACTTGGCCGCCGGCAATATCTCCGGGAGCAACAAGGATGACCGGATCGATGGCGGGGCCATGAACGACACGCTCGCGGGCAATGCCGGTCATGACATGATCAATGGCAAAGGCGGCAATGACATGCTGCTGGGCAGCGACGGCCGCGATACCATCGTCGGCGGGACCGGCAACGACAGTCTGTATGGCGGTGCCGACCACGATCTGCTGGTCGTTGATGGTGGGGTCGACCAACTGACCGGAGGCGGGGGCAATGACGTGTTTCAGATCCGCGCCGAGACCAATGGCACCGTGATCACCGATCTGGACAGCGCAAACCTGCTGGAGAGGATCGATCTGACCGGGCTGATTGGATTACGGAACATCGGCGATCTGACGATCGCCGATACGGTGGCTGGGGCACGGATAACGGCGACGGGGCTCAATGTGACGCTCATGGGTGTTGGGGCTGACGAGCTGGACAGAGGCAACTTCCTGTTCGCCGGGCAGAATCCGCTGGTCTTCAATGTCGATGCTTCCACGCCCACGGCACGGCTCCAGCAGCTGTTGAACGATGCCCCTCCTGGAGCTGTCATCAATATGGCCGCCGGAGTCTATTCCATCACGGAATCGCTGCTGATCAACCGCAGCGACATTTCCCTGATTGGTGCCGGGGAAGGTCGCACCATCCTGCGTACGGAGATTCCGGCCGCCGAAGCCGCCTCGACGATCGAGGTGCGCCCCGACCAGATGGCACGCCAGATCGGGGTTCTGGTTGGCGATGCGGTCAAAGACAGCACGACGGTCACGCTGCAGGCCGGCCATGGCATGAAGGCCGACGACATCCTTTATCTCGCCCAGGCCAATGATGCCGCTTGGCTGGCCGAAACGGGTAACACCGGCTGGTTGGAGCCTGAATCGACACCGGATACCGCCAACCGCTACTTTCTGCGCGAACAGCACTCGCGGATCCTGTCGGTCAATGGCAACACCGTTACCCTGGCTGATGCGCTGGCCTATACATTTGCGGGCAATGTGGCGACGGCGGCCCAGTCGACCTTCCTGTCAGGGGTAACCCTCAGTGGGTTCACCATTCAGGGCACCTTTGGCACGCCGGATCCGTTCTATTTCGAAAACACTCTGGCTGGATGGGATTCCATCGCCGCGCTGGAATTTGACGGGGTCACCGACTCCACCGTCAGCCATATCTCGATCCTGGATCCTGCGGCACATGCGTTCAGTTTCCAGCGCAATTACAACGTCACCGGCGACAGTCTGACGGCCATTGGCGCGCATAACAAATCGGGCAGCAGCGGCTATCATTTCTATCTCCAGGAGTCGTTCGCCAACATCTTCACCAATCTTTATAGTTCGGGCGCGCGCCATGCGGTGCTGACATCCAGCTACAGTGCAGAGCATTACAACAATCTGCATTTGCTGTTTACCGATCGCGACATCAACTTTCACGGCAGCCCCGATGCCGGCAACACCATTGTCGTTGACCGCTCGGCTCAGAACTATCCTCTGGGCTCCGATCCGCAGTGGAGCGCTGTGCATCCGGGCATCTTCCCGCTGCACCCCTATTCGACAATCACGGCGAATGACGTGACCTTCAAGATCGCCCAGACCGGCGAACGTGCCGACCGGGTGGTTGCCCATACTTCGGGGGGCAATATCTCGACTGGGATTGGCGGCGATACGATTATTGGCGGTGCCGGCAATGATACGATCGACGGTGGAGAAAACAATGACACGTTGCAGGGCGGCGCCGGGCCCGACCGCTTCATTCGTCAATTCGCCGATGGTTTCGATCTCATCACCGATTTCCAGACCGGCGCGGCGGGAGATGTCCTGGTCATCCGCGGTTCGGCCTATACCGCCTTCGGCCAGATACGGATGACTCAGGTCGGCAATGACACGATCCTGGAGTTCGGCCCGACGGGCAGCATCCGGATGCTGAACACCCGCGCCTCAAGTTTCGTGCCCGGGAATTTCGTGCTGGAGACGGACACCCAGCTTGGCCAGACCATTTCGGCCGCTGCGACGCAGTTCTTTGTCGTCGGCACCGACAAGGGCGATACGGTCATCCTGTCGCGCGCGCATATCGACACACCGACAGAGGTGCGCGCAGGCACC
>Ga0105051_10008837_pt1 | contig 10115 bp, 6 predicted proteins | sample FRY02_FD_78383 | JGI IMG/M metagenome (GOLD analysis project Ga0105051, IMG submission 78383) | Freshwater microbial communities from Lake Fryxell liftoff mats and glacier meltwater in Antarctica - FRY-02 (megahit assembly) | ecosystem: Environmental > Aquatic > Freshwater > Ice > Glacier...
ATCTTGATGACTATGTAAACGTGAGATCAAGACGTTTAATGCCTCCATTATCGCCAGATTAACTACAAGTTTCGGATAAGTATCGTTGGCTGGAGCATGGTTCTTAATTTTTCTATATTCTTCAAGAATTTCATCTTCTAAAACAAATTGTAGCACGTTCTCACCTTGGTAATAGTCATATCTTTTACTAAAAATGTTTATCACATTTGGATAAGTATTGGATAGCGGATTAAAATAATTATTGAGGTGTACTTCGTAAACTTTGGCCGACACTTTATTCACGACCGTATGAAACGGCCTATCCTTGGTTTTGCAGTTAATAAATGTGCTCTTGATTAATTTGGATGAAATCCTTATTGTTTTATCAAAAAAGTAAGTGTACGTTTCACTATAATCCATCCAAATTTAAGTTTATGCGGTTAGCGGCTTCTATTTTATTTTTGTCCATTACCTTGGTGTAGATCTGGGTGGTGGACAGATTTTTATGTCCCAAGAGTTTGGATACGGTGTAAATGTCAGTTCCATTGGCCAATTGCAGGGTAGCGTAACTGTGCCTAAAATTATGGAAGGATATTTTCTTGTGTATACCGGCATCTTGGATCCATTGGTTAAGAGGCCTTATTATTTGGGGATATTTAATTCCTACAAAAATTTCAGCCTTTTTGGTTTCTTGTAGTTTAAGAATGTTATAGGCCATCTCTGGAATGGGATGATTGTTTATGTTTCCTGTTTTTTTCTCTTTTAACCGAATGTAATACCCTTGATGGCTATCCTTTAGTACATTCTCCCATATGAGGTTGATAATATCTGAAAAATGAAACCCAGTCAAGGCAGCAAAAATTGCCAAGTGTTTAACCTTTTCAATTTTTATAGGGGTTTGCCAAAGGTGGGTGAGCTCCTCCTCTGTTAGGTATTCCCTATGGGTTTCTTCTTCCTTAATAAACTCGGCATCTTCCGCTAAATTGGTCAGCAACAGGTTTTCCTTGTAGGCTTTCTTTAATACAGCGATAAAATGTTTGTAATAGGAAGAGGCGGTGTTGATAGCTAATTTTTTCTTGCCACTTTTTAGTTTATCCGTGTTCAGCAAATAATTGCGGTATTGTCTTAGATGTTGGGCAGTCAGTTGGTGCGTTTGTACTTTACTTCCAAGAAATGCCTTTAAATGCTTTCCAGAGGCCTTCCAGGCAAGGTAATTGGAATGGCTGCCTTTATTTAGACGTTCTTCAACAACAGTGTCATAGTAAGCTGTAAAGTTTACACTTAGGTTTACATTTTCTTTTAGCCCGTATTCCTTATCCCTTAATTGCAATAATCTTTTGGCCCTGATCAGTTCTGCAAATTCAATGGTTTCCTTATTATGGCTTTTTTCCAACTCATCTTTTGGCTTGGCATGGATTTGTAGTTTTAAAAATTCACGCCTGGTTTCCCTACCGGTTTTGGGATTTATAATAGGAGGGAAATAATCCAAATACAGGCTATACTTATTGTTCGCTAACTTCTTTTTTCGTACAGTCACATTTGCCATATATCCACTTTGATTATTAAAATTGGGTTACCATTTTTTCAATTGCACTACGCTTTATCCTTATTAGTCGGTTAGAAAGATTTACGGCCTCCAAGCTGCCATCGTTTATTAGTCTATATGCTGTTCTAGTGGAAATGTTGAGTAGGGTAGATGCTTCCCTTACGGTAAGGTAATCTTTAACGGCCAAGACTTCATAGGGCTGTAACTTTAATTTAAAGGTCTCTTCATAGGAGGTCTTTATTTTCTTTTTCCGTTGCCTGACCTTATACGCTCTTTTCGAACAAACAGCTCCGCAATATTTGGTTACAGTTGTCCGTGCCACAAATACTTGATTGCAGTTTTGACAAATCCGTGAAACCTTAATATTGGAGCTCATTTAATGCTGAAAAATGGTGGTAATAAGGGGAAATTAATGGATATAAGATCACTTAAGTGTAATTAGTCGCCATCATTTCCCCTTTTTATTTCAAAAGTAAACAATAAATCCATTTGAGGTACAATAGAGGTACAATAGAGGTACAAAATATTGCAAAAAAAGACTTAAAAAGAGAAACTATCAAAAAAGTTCAAATTAAAAAACCCAGTATTTACTGGGTTTTATTGTGTTTTGATTTGTGATATTTTGTATTGTTACTTTCCTATACAGAAAGTAACAAACCCTTATTGTACAGGGGTTCCCGCGTTTTGAGGTACACATGGGGTACAAAACTGCATTTTTAGATATTGAACAAAAAAGACATCTTAGTCGTTGTCAGCCGTTTAACTAAAATAAAGAGTTAATTGATATAAATCATAGATTATGCCTTTTGAGCCGATTAATTATCTTAATCGGCTCATATTTTCACTATATTTGAGCCGATAATAACTTTTAATTGGCTCATGCAATACAATTGGCAACATAAAAACTGGCCTGAATTTATATATGACGCATCAAAAATTGATGATATCGTTTTGGAATTTGCTTTGGAAACTGGTGAAGTAAAAGGGTTGATAGATGGTTTAAGTAAAGAAGTGCAACAAGAAGCCATTATTCAATTTATGATCAATGAGGCAATAAAAACCTCGGAGATAGAAGGGGAGTATCATAGCCGCCAGGATGTGATGTCCTCAATTCAAAACCGTTTGGGGATTCATTCCATATCAACTAACATTAGAGATATTAAGGCTAAAGGTATTGCTGAGCTTATGGTAGAAGCTCGTGAAGATTATGCAATGCCACTATCGGAAAACCTAATTATAAACTGGCACCAGATTCTATTTTCAAATGCACGAACTATAAAAGGTGGATTTTATAGAACATCAACGGAACCGATGGTTATTATTTCGGGGAGCATAGGTAAGGAAGTTGTTCATTACGAAGCTCCTCCTTCTGATATAATTAAAGGAGAAATGGACCAGTTTGTTAATTGGTACAACTTGTACGTTATAAATTCCAATAATATTAAAGAGAGCTTAATTAAAACAGCTATTGCACATTTGTATTTCGAGTCAATACACCCGTTTAAAGATGGTAATGGACGTATAGGTCGTGCCATTGCCGAAAAGTGTCTCTCGGAATCAATAGGGCGCCCTCTAGTTTTAAGTATTTCCAGCTCAATTGAGAAAGATAAACCTGCCTATTACAATGCTCTTAAACAGGCTCAAAGAACTATGGAGATTACTGACTGGATCTGTTATTTCTCCCTAACTATATTGAATGCTCAAAAACAAGCCAAAACGATTATCAGGTTCACTCTGGAAAAGGCCAAATTTCTGGATAGATTTAAATCACAATTAAATGAACGTCAATTAAAGATAATTACGAAAATGCTAGATTATGGCATTGAGGGATTTAAAGGTGGGATGACGGCAAAAAAATATATGTCCATCGCCAAAACTTCCAAAGCTACGGCTACCAGAGATTTACAGGATATGGTTGAAAAACAATGTTTATGCTTAATGGGGGCTGGACGGGGAGTACATTATGAATTGAATTTAAAAAAGTTTTGAAAAGGGTTTGGCTTCATTTTTAGGTAAGGCTACATTTAATTTATAATTTTATATCGATTTAGTGCAACTGGAAATTTCCTGTCAGTTCTTACTTGAAAAGGTGAGCTTTGACGTATTGGTAAAAAGATTAGATTTATAATTCTCCCCAAAATATACAATTTGTCCAAGTAGGCTTTAGTAAAGTTTCTCTTCTAAGGAATCCCTCCATTGAATAAAACCCTTTCTATCATCAGAATAATCATGGATAATTCGGCTAAAGTTTATGGGTTGAGATTCCAAATAAAACTGCCTGCCCTGATTTCTAATCGTATTCAATGCCGAATCGACCGAAGCTAGATGCTCCTTTAAGGGTGAGATATTTTTATCGAAATGCCAAATGTAAGTCGCTTCCTCAGTATCCAAAGTTTCCAAAATCACATGGAATTGATGATTGCCCAAAAGCAAGAAAACAAATGAAAATGGATGAAGCACAAATCGAAGCTTTAAAATCGAGTGCGCATGATTGTTGGCCAGATAGCGTAGCTGGCGAAAATGTTTTACACTTCTCTTAGCAAGGACTTCCTCCAACAATTCTTGTTCCGATGGGTAAAGTGCTTGAATTCTTTCTTTATCCTGTGTAATATCAGATTCCTCTTCAAAGTTTGATTTTTTATTAAAAAAACTTTTCTCTAAGAGTCTGAATCGTACACTTTCCAGGACTTCACGGTTTATCCTTTCCAAGTCTCTGGAAATTGCCAATTGTGCAACCAAAACATTATTTTCAAATTCGGCGGATACTTTTATTTCTACGGTTTTAGAATCCATTACTTTAGTAAAATATGGCTTGAGCACCTCAAACTCCGGGCGTATATAATCATTCTCAATTTCGAATTCTAGTTCCTTTTGTAACTTGAAACTTTTATGGGTAAATGCAATTGTGCCGAAACGAAAATCGAGCTGCTCTATAGGTACTTTTATAGTTGCCGTCATTGAACTACTTGCTTGTGTCTTGGAAATGGCGGTGGGGATATCGTCAAATAAGGTAGCCTGTCTATCCAGGTTTCGGTAGTAGGTATTTCTCTTGAGAAAAAGCCGATTGAGGTATTCAATCTTATAATCCCTGTAGTCATAGATCAACGGGGCTATTTCGGAACGCTGTACCCTTCCTATATATTGAATCAGTTTTCCTTTGAAAGAAAAGGGGTAGACCAAAAATAGACAAGTCACGTTTTTCAGATCAGTACCTTCTCCAAAGAATTGTCCCGTAGTAATCAGAATCTGATAGTTTCCTTCGTTGAGGATTTTCCATTTTGAACTCCTATCGCTTTCTGAATCATCCCCGCTTAATGAGACAACTTCAAATTGTTGTTTTAAAAACTGATATAGCGTGGTAATATGTTCTTTTCTTTCGGTAATTACGACGACCCGTTTTCCAGCATACACTTCTGAAATGATATCGCTGACAATGTTTTTATTACGAGCCGAATCATGTACCAGAACTTTTGACAAGGTTTCGAAGGTGTCTGTTTTTGAATTAAAGGGAACATCCAGATTTGTATTCCTGATGATAACCCTTGCTTTTTTGAAAGTTTCTATATCCTGGGGTTTGATGTCGGCTATCAATTCTCCTATATGAGTAAAAATAAGTTTGCCGTCACTATTTTTTCTGAAAGGGGTCGCTGTCAGGCCGTACTGGTAATATGGGAAAAGTCTGGAAACGGTAGCTGCATAGGATTGGGCGGGAATGTGATGACACTCGTCAATGATAACGGTCTTGAATATTTTTGAAATTTCAGGATTATCTATTTTTTTGCCCAGACTTTGGATCATTGCTATTGTAACTTGCTTTCCTATTTTTACTTTACCCTGACCTATTTTACCAATTTGGGTTTTAGGTATTTTTAGAAAAGCCTCGATACGCTCCATCCATTGGTCCATAAGCTGTTTTCTATGAACAACTATCAATGCGGTTTGGCATTTCTCAGCAATTATTTTTAGACCGATTATTGTTTTGCCAGATCCAGGAGGTGCAGTAATTACTCCAAAATCTTTTTTAGAAATAGCAGATAGTACGATTTTCTGGTGTTCCAGTAATTCAGTGCCAAATGTAAACGGTACGTCTTCCGATTTTTTTCTTTTGTCCTGAAATTCAAAATCGATTTTTTGTTTGTTACAAAATCGCAGTAATTGTCCGATAGTCCCTCTCGGTAGAAGAACTTCATTTTTAGATTCGGAAACAAGATTAAAATATCTATTGGTACTCCACGTTGTTCTCCCTATCTTTTTCTTTATGAAATAGTCGGGATTGGCTACGTTTAATGTATCCTTTATGAAATTGACCAGTGGCGTGGTCAACCCGGTCTTATTGATTCGAATTTCGTTATCTAAACGGATGACAAGTGTATCGCGGGAAAAGGAGTTTTCCAATTCGTCCGCATCGTTTTTAACGATTGAACGATACAATTCATCAAGTTCGGCGGTTTTTATCTTTCTGATTTTCTTTAATAAACTCCATTGATTCTCATTTGGAACAAGCGTGTTGGGGTCGATAAAACAACTTTTGCCTTCCTCTGCGTTCGGTTTATACAATGGCAGGGCTATAAGGTTGCCCAAACCCTTTCCAGTAAGAAAATCCTGATTGGGGAACAACCTATCAAAACTTGAAGTCTTATCGAATATGGAAAAGGTTCCACTTTCTTCGAGCAACTGTTTAAAAACTAATCTACTTTTTATAGCGGGATAGGGTGCTTCAAAAAATATCCAAACATGTCCACCGTTTCCAGAACGGGAACGCTCTAAATATGCCGGTATATTGTTGGATTCACAAACCGAGATAAAATTTTTGCATTCCTGTTGCCAATTTTCCTTATCAAAATCCGCAGCTATAAACCAGGAGGTATTGTCTTTTAGTAAAGGGTAAACTCCAATCAAATGTTCGCCTTCTAAATGTTTAAAAACTTGATTGTCGTTTAAAGGCAAAAAGTATTTTTCGGTAAAATCCTTAAATGTTCCCCCATTGGTTTTATGTAGCCTATATCGGTAGGGGTCGTAAAAGTAGGCGGGCATATAGCCACTTTTGTTTCCTTTCTCCCATCTAATGGCAAAAACATCATCCCTTCCTCTGAATAGGGACTTAAACAATTGAATATGTTCTTTATTTTCCGATTCCAAGGCTATTATGGTTACTTTGCAATTGGAGTAAAAATAGCAATAAATTAATGACTATAATTTGGGCCGTTGTGGTGCTAACTGTGCATAGGCAAGATAACTGCTTGAAGCTTGTTTGTACTCCTTGCGTTTATGCGCGGTGCTTAGGGTGTTGGAAAACCGTAGGTTTTTCAACTTCCACAGGAACATGGAATTGTAATGAGAAAGCCCTTTTACTATTCATATCAAACAACCGTCAAATAAGATTGGGAAATATTTTTACTCTAAATGTCAAGTTTTTTGCGCAAAAAACTTGACATTTAATTTGTTTTGATATCTTTGTGTCGTAATGACCACTGCAAAAAAAATAGCGAATAAAATAGCGGAACTATCGAGGGATACAACTTTCGGATATGCAGATTTATCTATTCTTCCAGAGGAATATGTAACCGCTGCAAAGGCCTTGGAGCGTATGCAAAAAAAGGGAATTATAAAAAAACTGTCAAAGGGCATTTTTTATAAACCCAACATAACTGTTTTTGGAGAACTAAAGCCAAGGGAAGAGGAAATACTCAGACCATATTTATATGAAGATGGTAAGCGAATAGCCTATATAACCGGAACCTCTTTATATAATCAGTTGAACTTGACTACCCAAGTACCGGCAATGTATAAGATTGCCAGTGCCGAAAAGCGTATTTACATCAACAGGGGAAGAATCAAAGCAAAGCCGGTAAAAAGCTACGCACCAGTAACGGAAAAAAATTATAGGATGCTGGGTTTTTTAGATGCCATGAAAGACCTTAACAATATTCCAGATGTAAATAAAAAATCTGCTGTTCTTATTTTTTTGAGTCGTTTAAGAAAAATGACATCCAAAGAATTGGATGAACTTATTAAATATGCGCTCTTGTACCCACCACGGGTAAGGGCTTTGTTAGGTTCATTATTAGAAAAACTCGATGAAAAAATCAGCACAAAAAAATTGAAAGATTCCCTTAACCCACTTACGAACTATACTTATAATTTACGTGATTCCGACTTGACAACACGACAAAACTGGAATATTATATGAATCTGCACCACAATAAGGAGCTGTTCACAGATGCGATTACAGCAACTGCTCAACGCCTGGACATTTTAGAAATTTATGTGGAAAAAGATTATTGGATATGTTATGCTCTAAAACTTATTTTTGAAGGTGCTATTAAAGACGAAGTCATTTTTAAGGGGGGTACCGCTTTGTCGAAGTGTTATAAATTCATCGAACGTTTTTCTGAGGATATTGATTTAGTGGTTTTAAGAAGGGATGAGGAAACAGGAAATCAATTAAAGAACAAACTTAGAAAAATTACAAAGGCAATAACAGAACCATTTGTGGAATTAGATATTGATGGTATTACTAATAAAATGGGAATGATTCGAAAGATAGCATATGACTTTCCCAAAGTCTTTGAGGGCGATTTCGGACAAGTTAGGGACAATATCATTGTTGAAGCTACTTGGTTGGGTCACTTTGAACCTTATTCAGAAAAGACGTTAAATACCTATATCTATGATATGATGGTTGATAATAATCAAATGACATTGGCGGAAGAATATCACCTATTACCGTTTGAAGTACTTGTACTGGATGTAAAAAGAACGCTCTGTGAAAAGATAATGAGTTTGGTTCGGTTCTCACATACCGAAACCCCAATAGAGGATTTGAACAACAAAATTAGGCATGTGTACGATATTCATCAACTATTGAAAGATGAAACTGTTCACCAGTTTTTTAATTCGGAAGCTTTTGATAAGATGCTACTAAAAGTAGCAAATGACGATGTAAAAAGTTTTAAGAATAACAACGACTGGTTAAAGTACCACCCAAAAGAAGCATTGATTTTCAACGAATCCGGAGAAACTTGGAAACAACTTAAGGACACCTATCAGAGTAATTTTAAGTTTTTAGTGTATGGAGAGTTGCCCAATGAAGAGGATGTATTCCTAACGATTATTAAAGTGTCAAAGCGATTGGCGCAGGTAAAATGGGAGGTAGTATTTTAGGGATGTACGTCCCAAATTATTACCCAAAAACTTTGCGCTTGGATCCTGTCCGATTTTTGTAGTATTCAGGCAGATAAACGTTAAGCAAAAATCGGATAGGGCGCAACCTACTCTTGATCTTGGTTTTTCTCTTTTCCGGACCATCCTAGAAACCCCTTATAAATATCAGGATGTTCCTTAAAATACCCTTTCAGCTCCGTTGAAATAACCGATTTCCCTTCTTCGAAGGCTTTCACTTTTTCTTCCCCCAACTGTGCCACCTGATAGCCCAAATAGCCAGAAATGGATAGGGTTATGATAAGAACCAAACTGACCATGAACAATAGCCATTCGGGGATGATTTGCGACTTCTTCAATTGTTCCTCTATTTTGATTGTTCTTACATCCTGCTCTTGAAAATGAACTTCCTGCGTTTTATTGAGTTCCTTCAGGTCATTTCTAATCGAGGAAATATCCTGTACCGTTTCAGAACCGGTGAGTTCCTTGCTCAACGTCTCCAGTTTCATCAACATCTGTTTCAATCCTTCCAATTCGTCCGTCAATAGTTCCGTAATCTCGTCCAGCTTTGCCATAACTTTTTCTTTTATTATTAATATCCTATCTCGAATCCCGCACTTTTTTGGATAGCCTGTTTGATGACCTGTTTCGCCAATCTTAGCGCTATATTCCCACTGAGCTGAGTGGCCTTTCCCATGAGGCTTACAGTATTGCTTTGGCCTTGCAGGAAGCTCCTCTCCACATGTTTTTCTATTCCCATCACCAATCTGCTGCCGGACATGGAACGGTGTACCTCGCTTCCTTTTAGGTTGTGGCCTTTGTATTGGAACCGAAATCCTTGCAGTTGATTGGACTTATTGATGCTGGGGATGACTACTACGTTTTTTTCCTTCATAAGCTTGATATAGTTATCCAGGTCTTTGGGGCGTTGTTCGTTCATCACTTTTTCATGAACATTTTTAATCTCCTGTCTTATATTCAGTAACTGTTCCAATCTTTCCAGTTGAACTTCCCGTACCGTGGTTAGCCCCATTTTCTCTGCTACCCGTTCCGCGGCTAGCTGACTTCTCTTCCCGATAAAACTGTCGTTATAGGCAGTGCCGTTAAAATCGATCCGGTTTACGTACACATGAACATGGGTATGCGGTTGGTTCCTATGTACAAAGGCGATGGCCTGATGTTCCTGTAATTTCATTTCCTTGAGAAACTTTGCAGTCATCTCGTTGAGCTCTTTGGCTTTTAGCTGTTTTCCATCTTCAATAGTAGGGCTGATGACAAAACTCAACGTATTCTTTTTGCATTGATAGTTCTGGGATTGGATGATGTTGAACTCTTTGGTAATCTGGTTTGGGGTTTGCCCAGCCACGTGATTGGAGTATACGACCTCTGCTTGTTTCTCCTTGTTCCAGCCATAACTCATGGAATTTCC
>Ga0105051_10008839_pt1 | contig 10114 bp, 4 predicted proteins | sample FRY02_FD_78383 | JGI IMG/M metagenome (GOLD analysis project Ga0105051, IMG submission 78383) | Freshwater microbial communities from Lake Fryxell liftoff mats and glacier meltwater in Antarctica - FRY-02 (megahit assembly) | ecosystem: Environmental > Aquatic > Freshwater > Ice > Glacier...
ATGACAACATTGCCACACAAATCGACGCCCTCCTCGTACAGCTCCGTGGCCGCCTTGTCACCGGTGGACTAGACACTGGATCGATTCTCAGCATCGGCACGTCAAACGTCAATATCGACTGGGGACACGCGCACGACATCTCCGAGTGCGACGACATCGAGATCATGACCCTCGCCGCCTTCTACGATATCCTGATCCCAGGCGCCACCAAGGACCTTCTCGCCAGCCTCATGGAACTCCTCAAGCAAAAACAGGGCCTCGGAGGGAAATCTTCTTCTCGCCACTGCACACACACCTCCAACTCGAGGGCCGCCGGCTCTCGTGAATAGACCGAGGCCATTTTGGCGCCAAAATTCTAGGTGTGACATCCATATAGAACACCTTCAAATTGCAGTGCGACGGCGGCTCTCGTCACCGCAAATTCGATGCGAATCGGGGGGAGAATAGTGTATCTTGCTAGATTACATGTCGTTGTTGAATAAATAGTGGGGCTCCACGAGGCGGCGTGTTGATGTGTACGACTGTTGCCGATGCTCCTCGTGAGCGCTGTAGACGTTACTCGTGGCAATCGTGTGAATGCACATCAATGATGTCTACCCGGCGTCGTATGTGTCTAATGTGAGTAGCAGCGGGATACGTTGGACGGTGATGGTGTATGTTGTATCTATTTGGTGCGTGGGCTCTATATTGACAGGAGACCACTGCAGAAGTGACTGAAGCTGTTGCATTTTCGCGCCGACATAGCGCAATGTGAAAGGGTTTAGCGTGCCGTGCCCACTGGAGGGGTGGTAGATGCGGACCTGGTCGCCGGTGGTCCAATTCACTGCACTGCGCAAGATTGAGCGTACGCTACAGGGAGAGGGTCTTTGCAGGTGGAAGCGCACATTTGTGTTTACCCCCTTGCTGAGCGCAATGGTCTGCACCGTGCACATTCGCCGTGTGCTACTATTCGCACCGCGCATTTCGCCAAAATATAGCGGATCCGAGTACTGGGTAGCTGTACATTCGCTGCATTCCAGGGAGCCCGGGCTGCTTGTATATGTGCCGCGTTCGCACGCTGTGCAGTAGGTGTCGCTCTCCCCAGAGTGTCCCTCAGAGAGAGGGACACGATGCGCCCACCCGACCTTGCACTTGCACTCGACCTCTCCCCCACTGGCCTCGGGTGCATTGGAGTTTGCTGGACAGCTTCGACATACACCGGATGTGGCACCCACTGCCCCCGAATATTGGTCTGCCAGGCAGTGGGTGCATAGTGCATCTCCTGGGGCAATCTTGTACTTGCCCGCGATGCACAATGTGCATGACCCGTTGACAGCCTTTGAACGACCTGCAACACACACACAGTCCGACACCGAGGTACTCCCTTGCAGGGACTCCGTGTACAAAGGACAGCTGTGTACGCACGGCAGAGTGCCCGGCTCTGCTTTGTATTTTCCAGAGAGACACAACACGCATGGCCCTCCGTCTGGACCAAACGAGCCAGCTGGACACGAAAAAAAACACGCACTCGGAGATGTACTCCCCGAAAGAGAACTTTGGACCCTTCCTTGTACATCGAGAGGACACAGCAGGCAAGCCGCTTCTCCAGGGTCTTGTTTGTATTTACCCGGCTCGCACTGAAGACACACACCCCCGTTTAGCCCCAAGTAGCCCGCATTACAAGCGCAGTGCACTACGGAAGCACTGCCTGGCACAGAATCAGAGCCAGCAGGACACGCAAGGCAGCTCACTGCAGAAATCGCGCCCTGGACCGTCGTGTATGTTCCACTGGAACAGTTGGTGCAGGCTTGCGAACCGAGCTGAGATTTGTATGTCCCCACACGACACAGGTTGCATATTCCGCCGTCAGGGCCAGTCGAGCCCAGAGCACACCTGCAAGCCGCGATGCTGTTGCTCCCCGCGGGTGATTCTGCATTTGCAGGACACCTTTCGCAGTAGTCAGTAGTACTGGCGAACTTGTATTTTCCGGATGCGCACTGTGCACATGCACCCCCATCGAGCCCCGTGTATCCAGCGTTGCAAGTGCAGTCTGTTTGCCTGGTACTTGCTGGTGGAGAATTGGAATTCTCAGGACAGTCTTGACAGGATCCTGCTCCTGCGCTGGAGGAATACTGATCGTGTAGACAGTGGACACACACACCATCGCCCCCTGCATACTTGTGCTGCCCCAGCGGACACGCCAGACAGTTGGACGACACCATGCGCCAGTGTGCAGTGAAGCCCGAGGGGACTAGCCGTTTGGTGGGCATCCAAAATGTTACCTGGAGAATGCCAGTGGAGGAGGTGAAGTTTGTATCCTGTACCATAAAGTCAGGACCGCCATTGTAGTCCAGCTGTACGGAGGTCAGGGTGCCGTATAGAAGGGCGATTTGTGTTGTCTCCATACACGGTGGCACGCAATTGCCGAGCTGGACCTCGTCAGCCATGTAGTTGGGTCCCACATTCAAGGCGGAAAACGACAGCGAGATGTCACTGGTGGGATCATTGGTGGTGATAACCCAAACGCAAATGCCCACATCTTCCGAGGTATCCCCAAACTTGTCTGGGCGCAGGCCACCATCCGAAATATCCCCGCGTACTGCGCCCGACAGGGGCGTGCAGGCACACCCGCCATAACATGTTAGGGTTGCTGAGGTCGGCGCGAACCCGGGACTGCATGTGCACGACGCTGCGTCGCCGGAGTCATATCCACCTGGCAGACACGTGCAGTTGTCTCTGCTGGTGCTGGCTTCGGGAGCACTGGATCGCAGCGGGCAGTGATCACAGTCCACCCTCCCTGCTTGCGCCGAGTACTGCGCCACCGGACACGTGTCACACACGCTGTTGCCACGCGACACCTTGTGTTTGCCGGGCTCGCACCGCGTACAAGGCCCCCCGTGGGGTCCCGTTGCGCCAGGATCGCACTGACATGCCACGCGCTGCGAGTTCTGAAGTGTAGTGGTGGCACTCCAAGAGGGACACGCGTCGCAGAGCTGGGGGCCCGTGGTGTTTTTATATGTTCCCAGGGCACACGGCTCGCACGCAGCGCCTTCAGCATGGCCCATACCGGAGGATATAGCAGTGAAGCCTTCCCGACACACGCACGGGCCGTTGGGTGTGGTGGTCGTTTTCCCCGCAGGACACAGCGTGCATGGCATGTTGCCTGGAATCCGTTTAAACAGCCCCAGCGCACACGCGGTGCACGGGCCAGTATCTCTGCCTGCCCACGTCCAGCCCGCTATGCATTTGCAGTCCTGGACGGATACGCTGAGCTGCGAGGAGTTTGTGTTGGACGGGCAGTTGGTACACAAAGCCGAGCCGATGGTGTCCTTGTATTTGCCGATACCACATCCCACACACGCATGGCCTGCCGCGAGGGTCCACCCTGCGTTGCAACGGCACGCCTCGATGGTGAGGCTTGCAACTGGGGACACGGAATTGACACAGTCGAGACAGTACTTGGCGCCAGCGGTGTCGCAGTCTGTGCACCTGTACTGGTTCGCTGCGCATCCCACACACTCGCGATAGATCCGGCGCTCGTCGTAGCGGTCGCTGTCGTCGAAATAGCCGGTGTTGCACTTGCAATCCTTGATGCTTGTGGCCGCTGTTAGGAGCGAGTCAGAGTTTGGTGGGCATGCTTTGCACAAGAGCGACGCGATTTCAGTTTTATACGTTGCGGGCGGACACGGCGAACACGGGCCTCCACCCGCCCCGACATACCCAGGCTTGCACAGACACTCTTGTCTGGACAGAGCCGCTGGCTTCGGTATTGGCACGATGGGGGATATGTACAGTGGCTCAGGGTCCTTTGTGGTGGTGTTGACTGGACACGCCAGACACTCACTCGAGTTCATATCCTTGTAAGTGTCGAGCCCGCACGACAGACAGACCCATTCCGCTGCGTCCGAGCGAAAGTACCCGGCGGCACAGGTACAGTTGTCCCGGGCCGTACTCCTGGAGTACGAGTACGAGTGTGGGGGGCAGGCGGTGCAGTCGTCCTGCGTGTTTGTGATGGTGCCATTGAGTTCCCCCGCGCGTCTGTAGCTGTTGGGTGCACAGGCGCGACACACAAAGGTGTGCACCGGGGCATACGCGTCTACGATATCGTCAAAGAATCCAGCGTTGCACCAACACACAGAGCCGACACGGGGCCGGCAGTCACAGACGCGCTCGTATGCGGAAAGGTGTGGCGGGACCGCCGCTGCGCAGTCTTTACAAACCGTGGCGCCTCCCACGTCGGCGTATTTCCCTGGCCCGCAAAACACGCACGCGGCAGAGGTGTTTTCCCAGGTTCCTGTCGCATAAAACCCAATGTTGCAGTAGCAGAACGGGTTGATGCCAAATGCGTAGGAGTTTGCTGGACAGTCTACGCAAGCACTGTTGATGCCTCCGTTTTTGTAGGTGTCGGGTGGACACGACGCACACGGGCCGCCCGCGGGTCCTGTTGTCATGTGCGAGCAAATGCAATCCGTTTTCACGGTAGACCCGACTACGCTCACGGAATTCGTTGGGCATGCTGTACAAGCCGCCCAGGCCACGCTGCCCTTGTAAGAATCGCGGCGACAAGGCGCGCACGATGCATTGGTCACCGGCTCATACCCAGGCCAACACTCGCAGTCGTGGAGGGACACGCTTCCCATGCCCGACGTAGACCACTGCGGACACGCTGCACAGAAGTTGTCGCGTACCCAATACGTTGCAAGCGGACACGCAAGGCATCCCGAATAGTCCGGCGATTCGTACGAGTACTCGCCCACTGGGCACGCCTCGCAGCTTGCGCTACCGGCGGCACGCTTGTACTTCCCAGCAACACACTCCGTGCAGGGCCCACCGTCAGCTCCTGAAGTTTCAGGTATGCATATACAGTCACTGCGTTGGGTTGAGCCCGTGGCGTTCAGGGACGACCACTGCGGACACGGGAGGCATGCAGCTTTGCCAGTGTCGTTCTTGTATGTGTTGAGCCGACACAATGTACACGCCTCGAAAAGTGCACTGTAGTACTTTCCAGCCGCGCAGGGCACGCATACAGCCTCACCACCAGCGGGGACAACCGATCTCACATCCCCATACTTGCATACGCACACCCGCCCCTCCGGAGAATACCACAGATGTTCGCCTACGGGACACGGCTGGCACGAACTCGCCCCTGCGTCTATCGCCAAGGTGTTTTCTGGACACGCCAGACAGATGGAAGTCCCCACGGACGCCTTGTACGTGTGCGGTGCACATGGCTCGCACGCTGGTGTGATTGGTTTCTCCTGGTACCAGGACGACTGAAAGAATCCAGGTGCGCAATCGCACACGGCACTTCCCATTTGCGAGCTGGTGCGCACAGCACAGGGCGTACACGGGGAATCCCCCTTGACGAATTTATATTTCCCAGCGGGGCATTGCTCGCAAATGGGCATGCTGGCGTTGTTGCCAGTTTGCATCTCCGCAGTGTTGAACAGAAACATCCCGGAGCTGCAAAAGCAATCCCCCACTTGCAAAGCCCCCTGCAAGCTCTCTGTGTTCCCTGGACATTCCGTGCACCCCGTAGCACCGACCACGTTGGAGAATTTTCCGGCGGCACACCGTGTGCACATCTCGAGTCCGCCCCCGTGAAATCGTCCTGGCCCGCACAGACACTCTGCCTGTTCAGTGGCACCAAGCCCATAGGTAGTGGAGTGCGGTGGGCATACTCCGCACAATGCCAGCCCCGAGAAGTTCTTGAACGTCCCGAGTTCACACGGCAAGCATTCGGTCAGACCGCCCGCCACACGATGTGCTGGGAGGTGATACTCGCCGGCGGAACACGTTTCGCACAAGACATTAAAGTCATCAAATGTAAATGCTTCGAAATATCCAGCATTACACGTGCACCCTGTACGCGCCGCAGTACTCTGTGTATTCGCATGGCACTGCCTGCACACCGCCATGCCCGCGTAATATTGATACTTGCCCGCGACACAGTCAGTGCACACCGCAGGGGCTCCGCTCGCGCCACCGATCCCGTACGATCCGGCTTCGCACGCTTCACATGCCCCGCTGACCGATGGGCCCTTGAATCCGGCGTTGCACGCACAGGCCCCCGTGGACTCCCGTGGTGCGTCCGAGTTTTCAGCGCATGGCACGCACTGCCCATCCAGTTGTCGAGAGGACCCGGCCAAGCAAATGCAGGTTTTCCTGGAAGTAGACGAAACAGTGTTGGTCGGACACACATTGCACGTTGCAGGTCCTTGCGTATCCTTATACGTTCCAAGAAGGCATTTTTCGCAGGTGATCCGTCCAGTCCAGTCCGCGCTCTGCGTCTGCGTGCTTCCAAAATCACACATGCAGCTAGCTATGGACTCGCCGTTGCTGGGGGCTGTCTGGTACATCCCACAGAACAGACACGAATTCTCGTGAATACCACCATCGTACCAATACTTGCCCGTCTCACATGCTTCACAGGATGTGCTGGTGCTGGAGCGAGCCAAGGCATGCTTGCATTTGCACAGGTTGTAGTCGGGGGGGGTGGATATTTCGTCTGGGCCACAGGAGACACATTCGCTGCTGCCACCAGACCCAATCCACCCTGGTTTGCAGCGGCAGTCTGCGATGGTATAGCTGCCGCTGGGCGAATTCGTGTTTGCCGGACACGCTGTACAGGCCGCATTCGGAGACTGCAATGTGGACTGGTTTTTATAAGTCCCGCCTTCGCATCGAATGCAGGGCCCGCCTGGTGGGCCAGCCATGCCTGCGTTACAGAAGCAGTCGTGTGCGGTCAAACTGACATCTCGCAGTAATCTCACGAGAACCCCGCCCTGAAACAGCAACTCATAGTGAGTGTGTGTGCCGTGTGGACATGATACGCACAGATTCGTTCCTGCACTGTGGTATGTGTCTGGTGGGCATATTGCACAAAAGTCTCCGTTGACGACGCCGGACACATAGCCGGGCTGGCACAAGCAGTCGTTTCGCGACGTGCTACCGGGCGGGGATCGTGAGTTTGTTGGGCACACGGCGCATATAGCATTCTCCTTGTAGGTACCTGCCATGCAGTCGCCGCCGCATTCTCCGGTGGGTGTTGTCAAAATCCCGAAATTGCACAGGCATTGGGCGACGGAGACGCTGCCCTCGGATGTCGTGTGCGAGTACGGGGGGCACGGGCTGCACGGCTCCTGCGCAGTGGAATTCTTGTGCGTGTCTCGCAGACATGGCACGCACCTGAAATTACCCTGGTTGTCGAAATTCAGTGGAGAGTGTCCGGGCTCGCACAGACAGTCCCTGTACGATATGGCTCCCTGGAGCGAGACAGAGTTGGATGCACACTGCCGGCATCGGGCCGCGTGTCGATCAAAGAATTGATAGGCGGGGCAGCGTTCGCACACAATGCCGCCGGTATCTTCCGTGTATCCCGCGCGGCACTGACAATCACCGTGTGATACGCTGCCCGCAAGCGAGACGTAATTATCGCGACACGGCTGGCATTCGCTGGACGCAATGTCAAAGAACTGACTTGCGTTGCATCTCCCGCACACCGAAGCATCAGCACTCCGGGTGTATCCGGCGTTGCAGACACAATCCCACGCACTGTAAGTGTCTACCGCGGTATGACTATGCGCTATGCAGTCGGAACACGCGGTCTTGGCTGCGAATGGATTATACTTTCCCGAGGGACAGGAAACGCACAGTTGCGTCCCATTCGCATCGTTGGCATCCATGGAATCCCTGGCATACGTGCCGTACGGGCAGGGGTGACAGTCGACGTACTCCAGCAAGGTAGAGGCGACATACCCCGCATTGCATTTGCAATCGTACCTCGACACACTCCCCGTCACGGTGGAGGATGAATGCGGAGGACAACTCCAACAATCTACAGTCCTCTGGTACTCTTCGTGGTATGTCCCGGGAAGGCATATTTCACAGGGCCCCCCGTCTGGTCCGCCCGCTCCTGGCACGCACCAGCAGCCCAACACTGATGTTCGTCCCAGGCCCTCCGTCGTCGAACGCACTGGACACGCCTTGCAGGGGAGCTGCGCGGGCGTGCTGTAAGTGCCTTTTGCGCACTGGGTCCACCCCCCCCCGCTATCTCCATATCCAACGGCGCAGGTACAACTACCCGCGAACACGCATTTTGCAAGAGAAGTCTTGCCCCTGGCACATTCTTCACAAAAGTAATGGAGTTTGTTGTGGTCCCAATCCGGGTCACTGTAGCAACTCTGCCACATTCGACAAATAGGAATATAGGATAGGAGGTACTTCCCGGCGACACAACCCTTGCAGACGCCAGCTTGGTCGAATGCCCAGTCTTTGCAGAGACACTCTGTCATGCCCAAGGAGGCTGCATTGTAGTTCGGGGGGCAGCTGGTGCAATTCCCTGGGCCAGGCGAAGCTTTGTGTGTTGCAGCGGGACACGCAGAGCATGCCCCTGAACTGCCCGTGTATCCTGCATTGCACACACAGGCCGCTATCGCGGTGCTGTCGTACGGCGAGTTTGAATTGTCCGGACAGCGCACGCAAGAAGGACAAGCCCCGGATACTGCAAGACTGCCGCTTCCACATCCACCATACGCTCCACTCACACACCTACACGAAGTACTGTCGTGGCTCTCTGAAAACAGGCTGCACATGCACGCGGATGCTGTGGATGTACACGGTGTGCATATGCCCGTCGCCGCGTCCAGTATGAACCCTGCTCCACACACGCACTGCGTTATACCAGTACTGCCCGCCCAAGAATCCGACCTATGTGGACAGACCGAACAGGTATTCGGTACCGTACACGCAGATGCTGTAGGTGTGATGTCGAAGGGACCGATAACGCTTCTCCGGTCTTCCGTCACGAGTCCTCCCGTGAAATCACTGTTAAAGTCGTGCAGTAGTACCCATGCATTCGTGTCCAGTGTTTGGGTCTCCAATGTCCACGAGATTGGATCGCCATAGTTGTTTTCGTCGGAGGTTACCCACTCGTATTCGCTTACCACAGCAACAGTACATAACTCCAATACAATAGCTCTTGGTCCATAATCACGAATGCCGTTCCACATTGCGTGGCTTGTCGTAATGTCGTCGTCTGTCAGCGTGGCGCAAGAGAATGATTCGTGATCTCTGCAACTACAGACGTTGAGCAAAGTGCGGCCTTCGCCTGATGCTTGGAAAAATCGCATTTCTGCTAGATGTATATACAACTCCCAATCATCACGCGTCTGCCGCACCGTAAAGCGGAATCTCTTACTTTGGACCGCTGAACACGAACTGTAGTTGCCTGCTCTACACACGCAAGGTCCGGTGGCATGGATACATGAATGACACTGCGCGACGAAACTATTGACAAGACACAAAAAAAAAATCAATCGTTTCGTTCTAGTCGAGCGTAGCACCAGGTGAGCCTGCATGCGTCCTTTTAGCGATTGTACTGAATGCATTTATATACGTATCCAAATCCGCACCACAATTCCTCCTATGACGCACTCTAAAAGCACTACGCGGACCGTATCCAAACACACACCCGAGCACACAAGGGGACCCGTTTGAAATGCCCCGGACAGGCATGCCTACCTCTAGAGGGAATATTTTATTGGAAACCAGTAAACAAAATCGCTGCTGTCACGTGGTCTCGACTGCACTGTGTATTGTTCTGGCGATATGCCGTGCGCATAATTAGACCACAGGTACCTTCAAAACACATAGTGCTTCGCAAGCGCCTGACACTGCAAAAACTACGGCATGCGCACCTGCATAGACCGAGTCCAGAAACAATTCGTGGCTATGCTAGATATGTCCTGGGGATACTGGATAAAGCAGATGTCCACAGCTTCCATCTTCTTGGACATTCGATGGGTGGCATGATCGCACAAGAAATCGTATCCTGTGCACCTGACAGAGTGGAAAAATTGATTCTGTACGGCACTGGGGCTTGTGGGACAATGCCAGGCCGTTTTGAAACCATACAAGCCTCCAAGGCACGTTTAAATGCACATGGTGTGACACACTGTGCTCGCCGTATTTGTGCCAGTTGGTTTGTACAGGGGGTTGACTCTTCTGCATACTATGAAACTGTGAGAATGGCTGAACAGACACGTAGCTGAATTCTCGCAGACTGCATGTTTACGGGGGACCGTTGTTGCCAAACAATTTGGCATTCCTGAAGATAAGGCACCCTATGCGTCTA
>Ga0105051_10008845_pt1 | contig 10107 bp, 8 predicted proteins | sample FRY02_FD_78383 | JGI IMG/M metagenome (GOLD analysis project Ga0105051, IMG submission 78383) | Freshwater microbial communities from Lake Fryxell liftoff mats and glacier meltwater in Antarctica - FRY-02 (megahit assembly) | ecosystem: Environmental > Aquatic > Freshwater > Ice > Glacier...
ACGCGACGCAAAGGACGCGGAACGTGACGCAAAGGACGAGGAACGCGACGCAAAGGACGCGGAACGTGACGCAAAGGACGAGGAACGTGACGCAAAGGACGAGGAACGCGACAAGTTGATTGCCACACTACAGCGCGCCTCTTGCAATGAGAAGAAGAGGCCTGCTGAGGATCAAGGCGAGGGCACCTCTCAGAAGAAAATGAAATCGGAGCCTCGGTTCATCAGCAAAACCGGCGCGAATAGTTTCATGTGGAGGAGATGCATAGATGGAGTTAAACATGAAAAGCGCAACTTCAAGACCGTAGAAGCGGCGTCGAAGTCGATGGCTCTGTATTTCTAGAACATGGACTAGAGTGAAGAGTGATGCACACTTTAGAATCTTGAAGATTTTTCCCCCGGCACAACAATACAAATACAACCCCTTGCGTGCATAACAGAGTGTTTATTCTTACATAAAATGGATCGACACATTTCTCGACTTCATCGTGTAGTAAGCATTGGTTGAAAATACATGGTGTGCAGTGCACTCTTGTCAGTTACGAAATGAACGCACGTTGGTGCGAGGCGCCGAACTGCTAGACTGTGTTTTCCACAATGAGTTCTGATTTTAAAATTTGTTTTATTGAAATTAAAACCAAATACGAATTACAGCCCGTGTTCGGCGACGAGCACTAAATGAATTTTGCTAGTGTTTCCAGGCATGATACTTGTCATATCCTACGCGATAACTCTAAAACCATTTTGGTGTATTATGATCCCAGTCAAGCAAGTCTCGGAACATCTGATCAAAGTGTTCGTCAATTGCTTGCCATACAATTTTTTCCTGCAACTGCTGGTTGGAGAAAGTGTCCCACTCACAGGTGTCGTATGCACCAATGAGCGCATGCCTCGCACTTTCGATTGCTTTGTTCGATTGTGTGCAACAGTAGTCCGCGCTCATCTCCCCAAGTGCGTCTTTGAGTACCTGCATAATGATTGCCTGTAGCGAGTTTTGTGCGAGGCCATCTTGCATTTCAAGGCCATTGTGCCGATAGTAATGAACATTGCTCCAGATAGACCTCGTGCCAAGAGGGCAATCAGCGTCGTCCTCGGTTGGCACCGGTGCCACTCGCGTGTCAGGGGGGTATTTCTTGTCGAATATGTCGCAGACGTCCTGCAGCAGATCGGCGTCGATTAACTTGTACCCTGCACCTGTTATCGGGGGCCTGTGATGTGCGAGAAGAGCCTTGAGTTCATTCACTTGTCCCTGCAGCGCGAGTGTTTCGTTTTGCGAAAACACCTGCAATGCATCTTTACACGTCAGCCCCAATGTAGCCGCGTGCATGTTTGTAAATGCGCAAAGGTACACACATGCACAATGTAAAAATTTTTTATATAAAGGATCCATTGCAAAATGAAAAAGTCTAATTCGGGCAATTTTCAGCCCCGCTAAGCTGTATATTTTATGCGGTGTCCTAGTGAAATACATTATGGCGGTACGACCACATCGTGCTGTACATGCCAAGAAGAACCACCCGAGCTGCCAAAAAAGTTCAGGGTGTTGATGGTGTTATGGTGTAGAGAAACATTATAGAAACTGTTTTTGTTGGGGCACCTCTGTAGTGGCACCAATCACGAATTACTGCGTGCATTCTCTTGCACAGACTCCCTCATTTTTGGCTTTTGTAACGCTATTTCCGGCATAAATCCGAGTTCACGTGTATAAAGGTCCAACGCTTGAAACTTTACAAGACACAACACAATGCAAGCACAAGAGTGCACGACAAGCATGCCGAAGAACAAAACACCCTCGCTTTCACAAGCGTACTCGGACACCCTGTCTGGATTCGGCACAAACACGGAAGCGCAAGAGCTGCTGGCTGAAAAAGAGCGTGCCGAAATCACCAAAGAAATGACCAGCGGCATACGCAGTTTCGCGCGGAGCATGTTGATGAATGACAAAAAATTCCAAGACAAGATGCGTGTCTATGTGAAAAAGACCCGTGGCAACAGCACGTTCTTTGACAATCGGCTGCTTTTTGACGCGGACGATGGCATATGGTTGTTCATGAACAAAGCTCGACAATGCACTTTTTGTGGACACATACTGGTGAGCACTGGCCACAACGGTAAGATGAAGTCGTGTGTGACATGCAAATCGACTTATTACTGCAGTAGGGCTTGTCAGAAGCAGCACTGGAAAAACGGACACAAGTCGGTTTGTCGTCCAGTGCAGGACGGGCAAGGCATGGAGATAGTGCTGCGTATGTGCATACAAGCTCTCTGTTTCATGCGTTTCACCAAGACTGCGAAAATCGGGTCCGAAACAGTGTCGCTGGTGTGTGAAGAGGTTTTGAGGTATGTGTTTTTGCCGAGAGAAGAGGCAGAATCGCAAAAGTTTGTCGATTTGGCAAAGGAGAAATACCCCGCGGACAATAACCGCGTGTGCAATCACTTCCGCGAAAAAAACGAGTGCAGTCGCATTCTGTGTCCGGTATGGGACACTGCCACTGACAATTTGGCGTTTGTTCCGATTTCGATTGATTTCATGTCGAATGGGCTTGGCATCGCCGAGGCCACGGTTGTATCCTTCAAAACAATGATGGCGGCAAACGACAGCGTGTACTTCGTCCTTGTACTTGGCAAAAAGAAGGGCGACCTTGCAGTGGCTGGAGGCAGCTCGTTCATCGTTGTTCCCTAAACGGCGCAAGAGAGTCACAGTGTAGGAGAGAAATGTAATGGAAGCACTACATTTTACAGTTTTGCAATAAAGGACTGAAATGTAGAAACCCCACCTTGTCTCGCGTCATTTGTTTGCGATTGCGGTAACTGCATGACACTATGCGGCCGTGCATGCAAATGAACGCGGGAGGTTGCTTTTCTTTTGCCCAAAAATGTAGTTGCAATCTACGTATTTTGCAGCCGCGAGTGCGCCAACACAACCGATATAAACGGCGGAACACACAGGTGCTTGGCAACTGGCGTGTGCAATGGCATCCGACATTGCAATCAACCTCGAATACGTTTGCGCGATTTTCGAACACTGTGTAAAGGAAGACATTGCAACTTGGAGCATCTCAGACGGGCAGATGGTTCACACACACGATTGGGGCGACCAGATATCAATCTATGGCGCCCCGTTTGCTGATTTGCTTGGGATTATTGCAGAGGAACAAGTGGTGATTGTTCCCATTGACGCGGGTTACATGCGACAGTTTCCCGATGCAAATGAGGCGGAAGAAGTACGACAAAACTGCAGGACGGTATTGTGCACCAGAAGCATGCCGCACAACCGTGCACACTGGATCATGCGTCAGATTTTGCAAAATTGCCACTGGCCCCAATATCCCAGAACAGAATACAACAGCAGAGAATGCTTTCCTACACAAGCGCATATCGACGCGATGATCGCCGACCACGCCGAATTTGTGCAGTGGGCATTCGAATGTGGTTTGTCGGTAAATGACGATGACGACGACGCTGATACCTACCGAAAATTTAAATATGTCCAACAAGGACTGTTTCCGCACGCTGTCGGCACGATCGAAGCGTCTGTTAGAAACATAGACCAATACTTTCGCACACGACATTACGACTCTTACCACTTGGTCCAGCATTTGCATTTGCCAAGAGACAATGGCATGTCACTCCGTGAAGCACAAATGCACGAGTATGCTATGTGCCAGCAACTCCCGAAGTTGTTGAAACAGAACAGAATCCCTGTGCATGAAAATATGCACTTGATCTTGCGCGATAGGGATTGGTGGACCGTCAGCTGCGTGCGTATATTCAAGAAACCAGCGACGGTGCGGCACCAAAAACGCATCCACGACGAAGTGCGCATTGACCGCCAAATACACATGAGCAACTTCTTTTTGGAACATGCCGCGCCTTTCTTGTGTTATAAAGGAATCATACACAGGGACACTGTTGCCAACATCATGAAGTATTGTCCTGTCGCTCGCCCCTCCCTGGAATGATACATCCACTCGGACACATCCGTCCTGTCCACCTTGGACGATTTGAACGGATAAAAAACAGCAACGTGACACGCGACATTCAGCACCGTGCGGCCGTGTGTTGTTGTATTTTGCATGTTTCATTAAAACGCGATAAAACGGTAGCAACCGAAGAAAACGCGGCGCTGTGCGGTTTTCGGTGCGCAGGTTCAAGGCATGTCACTATATAAGTAACCCCTGTTGCAAGTGCATTCCTACCGCATTTCCACCTGCTGCACATCGACAAGACATTGATTTGTCCCGAGAGAAGGTCGCAACTGGCGATGGGTGCCAATGCATCCCACGCTGTGGCGTCTGTGTTGCCAAAGTGCATACTGCCAACGCAGGCCCACCCTGTCGTGTTGGTGGAGGAGGAGTATGCCGTCGAAATCAAAACGGTGACAGCGGCCGAATTTCACAAGCAAACTCCTGCGACGCCGTCGCTCACAACGAAGACGACGACGGTGGTCAACACTGGCGCTCCCAGGAGCAACGCCAGGGGAAAGAAGCGCAAGCACATTGACATGTCAGAGGACGAGGCGAGGCCAGTTTCCAGCACGGAATACCACGGCCAGCCCCGTGCAATCAAGCGCGTCTGTACGGTCATGCCCACCATCACGGAAGAGTGCTAGAGGCGAGACAGTCGGCGTGGCGTTTGGAAAAACGCATTCACATGTAAAAGAGTAGGACTCAAAAAAAAGGATCGGAAACGATCTCGAGGAGCACAGTTGGCTGTGGTATTTGGGTTCAATTCCCTCTCTCCTCTTTCGTCCACGAGTAGTACACGGATCTGTCGCAGGCACAGTATTACCGCTGGCACAGACATACAGATACGGCGCTGTTTACACCGTGTCGTGTCTCTGGTTTGGTTTTGCAGGGGGGTGGGGTGGGGGTGGGTGATTTTTTTGTTTTTTTGACAAAAATACAATATTTCTCTATATAAAGCCGACAGATTGTGCCAACGAAAATCACGACACTTGAGAAACATGGGCATGCGCAAGGTCAAGGTCGCTTGCAAGAGAGACAACGCGACGATGCGTCAGGCGCATATTATCATGAAGCGTCACGAAAATGGCATGTCCGTCGAGGGATATATGCAGCAGGTCGAACGCAAGTCGAGCTACAGCGCCGCGAAGCGCGAGTACACGGACAGTTTGCAGAAAGAAGCCCTCGACATCCGTGCCACAGACGAGCTCTATGTCGACATGTTGACAAAGCAAAACCACATGCTTCGTGCAGGTGCCATCATGCTAGTTGCAATGATCAATGAGGCCAGCGTGCTGCAGAAAGCCGCTTCCATTTCCGAGAAGAGGGCACAGCGCGCCGATCTTCACATGGACAAGGAGAAGTACACCGGGGCAACTTTGCTTCTCCACAAAGAAGGTGCGGCAGCTCAACAGACAGTAAACTCGTGGAGCGGCGAATACAAAGTCGCCGACGCCAAGCTGTGTGTTTTGTGGAATGTGCCAGTGCTGCCACGCAATGCAGCGTAGACGAATCAGTGTGGATATGTGCATGTTATTGGAATAAAAACGTTTCTGCAAACAACTGTGTAGTGTCGTTTTTCAACACCGTGTAGTGTCGTCGGGTTTTTCATCGGTTAACAAGAGCGGATGCAGCGAAGTATTTAGCGTGATGCCCGGCACGATATTGTGATTGTGAATGGCATCCGTAATACAAGCGCGGTCTATGGGGTCCGTATCTTTGATGTTGTGATATTGTTTCAACACAACACCCGTTTCCTCGTGGGTGTAGTTGTGCTTGTATGTGGCGGCGAAGTTTGTGCCGAGCACACCGAGAAAAAGCACGGTGATGCCGGCGCAGAAAAACGCCCAATTCCAGCTGTCAAAGTGTGCCGTTTCGTCGTAAAAGACGGCGCCCGTCGCGATGTTTCCTATGTACCAAAAGACGTAAAAGTTGGGAACATGGAAGAGAATGTCGTTGACGGCGAGCGAAGTGTTGATGAGGTAAATCTGCAGCGGCAAGGACACGGCAAACACCACCACAATGACCAGGACAAACGGGTCGTTGTTGAACTGGTCATTGCCTGAGATGCTCACAAACAGCAGCCCCGACAATGCTTTGCCAAAGAGTGCTGAGAAATTTCCGACGGCGGAGCCCACCACGACGTACAGCAGCCGGATGTATTTCCCTGGGCCACGCAACTTTGTGTTGGTCTTCTCACAGATATGGGCGCGGGCGCGTGCGTCGACGGTGATGATTGCAGAGCACGCAAAAATGAAGCAGCTCAGACACACTAGCAAAGCGACGACCTTGGGCTCTCTGTAGTGGTACACAAGCCGCGCCAGCGTCCAGTCGTTTGGCGTGTGGTCGGTACCAAGCATGATCACAACAATGCCTGCAACGATCAACACGATGGACATAATGTCAAATCGCGTGACAACTTCCTGCAGCACTAAGTGTGCAGCCAACGGATTGACCACCAACGACCAGCTTCCCAGCAACGCCACCATTGACAAAGGGGTCATGCCCAGCGCAACAAAATCACACACGTTCCCGACAAAGAATAAGCTAAAGCCCACTATCCACACGCAGGAGTACGTGTGTATCTGTTGTTGGCAGCTTGACTGCCGCTGCTCTTGACATGCTGCGTCCTTTGTGATTGCCTCTGACAGTATGCTCTTGTTCTCTCCTGGCTCCATTTGCACTACTTGCGAGTTGACACGTAGCTTGCTGTCCAGTTTCCACAGACACAGTCCGAGTGACTGCATAGACGCACCCAGGAGCGCCAAAACGACGCCAAACACAAACTCGGCAGAGTAATAGCCCATGCCAGTCTGGCGGCTTTCTTCTGATGTATGTGCTTGCATGGACAATGTGTGGCAGCGCAAGGGGCGCTGTCCTGACCACACGGCGAACTTGAGTTGTGCGCATGTGTGCGGTTCTGTTTTTATATACAATGCACGCTTGCAAGTTGTCAATTTTGCTGTTGCGAACAGGGCAGCCGAGCTCACGCCTGGCTGCATTTCGTGAATGTGCGTTAATCGCCCGCAATGCCACATAAAATGTGTCTTTTCGCAGCAACATTGTTTCCGAAATAGACGGCGTCCGGCAGATTCCGGTCAATATATAAACGCTAGACTTTGGTGACAGCCACAGCACGATGCCAAATTTGTTCTGCGACAATGTTTGTTGCGTTCGCAGTCTGGCAGAGCGTTCTTCGTGGGTAGTGTGCCGTGGGTGCGAAAAAGCCGTGTACTGTAGTGAGGCGTGTCGCATGCAAGCACTGGAATGCGGGCACCGTGAAAACTGCCCAAAATTGCTCAACATTAGCAACTACACACGGATTGCACAGGAACACGTGCAAACTTGGACAGAGGTGGAAACGCTGTTTACGGAAGGGAATTACGTGGGTTTCCTCGCGCACACCGCAAGCATTCAAGAAATGGCGGACTTTTGCTTGGTCACTAGCGCCATCCAGCACAATGACATGAACGCGCACAACGCGATTGTAATGTTTTCGCGGCTCGGAGAGTGTAACGAGTGGTTGCTGAATATGGATTTGGCGCTGCGCTTCTTTGAATTTGCGCACAAAATACATGCAAGTGTACCGCCAGGCGGCGAATATGAATGCAATCGAATGGCTGTGATGGAAAACCTGGCAAGAACGTACCGCCGGCTCGGACAGCCGCAAGAAGCCATCAAGCTATACATGCAGTGCATCCAACTTCGCCCTGAGGCCGCGCGAAAAAGCTGGTACTATGGCCAGATGGCGCGCTGCACCATGAACAAAGGGCTGTTCCAGAGTGCACTGGCGTGGGTGGTGAAGGCCGAGCAAATTCTGGAAGCGATTCCATCTGACGGAATCGAGGACTATGACAAGTTGAGACAGATCAACTTACACTTGGACATCAAAGCTCAGTGTTCCATTGCTCTAAAACAGTACGACGCAGCCGTTCTCTTTTCGACACAGCGTGTTCTGCAGATCTCAAAAGACGAGGACCCACAGAGCATTGCTTTTGTTAAAGCAAACGTGATGCTCGCCAGCGCCTTGACGCACAGTTCGTCTCCGAGATTGGATCGCTGTGAGAAATTTCTGCGACTGGTGCTCTGCATGTGCACACCCGCGCTTGCCGACCAAGATGACGAGCTGCGCGACAGAGCGAAAATTCAGTCTCTTCGCTGCGACGTTCTGCTGCACTTGTCCTTTGTGTTGTACAAACTAAACAAAACGCAGGAGGCACTGGTGATGCTGCGCAAAATGTTACAGGAGTACCTGGACCATCAGGGCTCTCTCTGCGGCTATTGCAAACAAAACAAAGACAACATAACCACGCGTATGCCGCAGTGTGGCGGATGTCGTGTCGTCCGGTTTTGTAATCGGGAACACCAGGAAATGGCCTCGGCTCGCCTTGCCACACAAAATGGCAGAATGCTGGTAAAACACAGCAGGTTATGCGGGCTGCTGCATTCCTACCGGCGCAAATCCATGTCGTCGATTGTTGGTGAGACGGATGCGGAAAGCGAGCAAGCGCAGCTGGATTTTTTGCGCACTGGTTTAATTGCGCCATCACCCTGACAAGGCGCTCAAGGTCGCAACACGAATCATTATCGGCCCTGTGCGGATGTTCTATTTCGGAAGAAATAGACAAAATGTACTATAAAGCCCCAGGCTTGAAAAACATTTTTCGTTATTGCAAAACATGCTTCCCCCTGGGTGGGTTGAAAGACACAGCAAGACGCACAATCACGTGTACTACATGCATGTTGAGAGTAATGTTGCGAGCTGGGTGCACCCGGCGACAATGTGCGCAACAGAAACGGCAATGGCGCCTGCATTACCGACGGTGCCGGTTTTGCCGACGGTGTCCATCGTGATGCCTATGGCAACGGTGCCGCCGGTACGTACCATAGCTGTGTTGCCAAACGACACGGAGGAGAGGGTGACGACAGTGTCGGGAAAACAGACAAAGTCTGTTGCTAATGTGGCGACGTTGCCCGCAAATACGATCAAAAAAGCAGGCATTGCAAAAATTCCCAAGATGTTTCAAGCAGGCAAGATGACCAAGATGCCATTGCTGGACAAAATCGTCAAAATTGCCACCGCCGCCAAGAAAAATATTACTGCCAATACCGCCAATATGGCCTCTGGCAGCAACTCAAAATCGTGTCGCAAGAGCAAGATGACCGTCACGACGACCACCACCTCTACGGCAACCATGCCAGAAATCAAAGTAAAGCAGGGCGATACGGATATGATGGAAGTCGACGCCGATCAAGCCGTCGAGGCCGTCAAGACCAACAATGCCGGCAAAGTCGGTAAGAATGGCAACGGAGACAAGAAGAAGGCCAAGCGGACAGTGCGTCCTAAAATCGCAAAGGCACAAGATTGTATTGTGTCGGCGGAAATTGTCGCCAAGGACATATCGCTGCGCCCCTTTGAGGGAGCAGTAATGCACGACCTTGGAGGCGGTTGTGCTGTGTTGACCTTCCACGACCACCCAATAGAAATGCTACTACCAGCAGCCGTCGAGTACGTGTCGCGAGATGGTGTATTGGAATACGACCGAACGTTTACCATGTTCAAGACCAAACTGTGCACTCGTCGCCGTGGCGAGGGCTTTTTTTCCGACGACAAGGTTCCGTTTTATGCGTTTTCAAAGGATCGGGTGGTGGCGCAACCGTTGCATCCCACCTTGCGTGCACTTTTGGACCAGGTCAACTTGTTTGTGCCCAATGACCCGTTTTACGGCGTGTTTGTCAATTGCTATCGGCCCAACGAGAAGGACGGGATCGGCATGCATTCCGACAAGGACGTGCAGGACATGGAAAACATTGGTGTTGTGGCAATCTCGTATGGCGCCCAGCGCATCCTCACTTTTCGTCCTGTCGATCGTAAAAACACCGCACTCAAGGAGTTGAATCTTACGACGAAGCATGGACAGACACTGATCATGTACGGTCCGAAATTCCAGCGCATGTTTGCGCACGGCATTGCCGCTTGCAAAGGCAATACCGAGCACGATTCGGCACACAGCACGGTTGCCGACTGCCAGGGTCGGTATTCCTTCACATTCCGTCGCCATACCAAGGCGGCCAAAAAATTGCACTAGGATACGTGGCAGGGGCAAGGAACGCAGTTTGAAATCGTCGAGCGTACAGAGGTGTG
>Ga0105051_10008850_pt1 | contig 10103 bp, 11 predicted proteins | sample FRY02_FD_78383 | JGI IMG/M metagenome (GOLD analysis project Ga0105051, IMG submission 78383) | Freshwater microbial communities from Lake Fryxell liftoff mats and glacier meltwater in Antarctica - FRY-02 (megahit assembly) | ecosystem: Environmental > Aquatic > Freshwater > Ice > Glacier...
AGGTAAACAATTCCGGGTTGTTGCCTGAGCCGATGGACACACTGTCGATGGGCATGACAGCTGACCTGGAAGCTGCCATTGAATCAGGCAGCACGATGGTGCGTGTGGGTACGGCCATCTTCGGCGGCAGATAAGCCTGCGATATGCTACTTTGGTATCGCCATCGGCTTGATGTTGCCGCAGTCAGCGCCCATCCATTTGCCTGAGGAATCCAGCGTGGTGATGACCGGCTTGCCCTGCTGCGGCGTGTTGATCTTCATTTTCATGGTGTAAGCGCTGTCACCCATGAAGGTGTACTGCCCTTCACCGCTGGACGGTGGGCTGCTGCAAGTGAACTTGAATTTCTTGCTCGTGCTGGTTTTGTCGCTCGTGGTGCTGGTACAGTCGCCCTGCGTTTGTACTGGCATCTGGCTCCGCTCGACCATTTCTTTGGTCATGCACATTTTGGCCAGCACGCCGCCGGGTGCGCCAGACATGCTCATGCCCTGTTTGGCGAGCATGGCCTCCATTTGCTTGCGCTGCTCAGGCGGCATGCTGGCCATTTGCTGCTGCATCTGAGCCATGGCTTTGTCCATCTCGGGGCTGCCGCCCAGCTTGCTGCTAACTTCCCAGAGTCCAGCTTTGGTGACTTGGGCCTGAGCGCCCAAGGCTGTAGCAGCCAAAGCCAGCGCGACCAGCAGCGTGCGTGAATTGATTTGCATTCTCGGCTCCAGTAGTTGCTTAAAAGCGATTATTTGACAGTAAAAGCTCAAAGGCAAGCAAAAATGCGTGAAACCAGGCAAGAACCAGCTTGTACCAATTAAGACGGGCGTAACGAGCTACGAATTTAGTAGTGAAAGTGTTAGCCTTCTGGCTCAAGCTTTCATCATGCCGCGTCTGTCTGTGCTTTTCATGCCTGTTCTGTATTTGTGCTTCGGTGCAGTGTTTGATGCGCTGGTTTTTGTCGCCTTGTATTCATGGGCCGCCAGCAATACGCCAGCCAATGCGACGATTTAGTATCTGACGTCGCAGACTTCCAGCGCATTCAGGCCGTGATCCTTAATCGCATGGCCGTCCGCGCCATCGGCTATCAAAAACCCATGCCGAACCAGTGAGGCGACCGTTTTCAGGCCGTGTGCGCGGGTTTTGTGGGGTTGCTCTTTTTTGCGTCCAGTCGGCGTAACGCCGACAATTTTGAAGCCGTGGCGTGCGTCTTCCAGGCATTCGTACTGTTTGTAGGTCAGCGTTTTAAGAGGCATGAGGCCGCTCATGCTACCGCTCCACTCCCTGTCGTAAGGAACATAACTGATTTTGTAGGGAGTCTCGTCAACAGCTTGCCAGGATTGGGAGCTCCCCCGACTTGTGGCTGTGCTTGTGCGTTTGCGTTTGAACTTGTGTTTTCTATAGCGATAGCCTGCGAAACCTAACAAAGCCAGTATCGCCAACGCCAGCAGACCCCAGACAGCTAAAGCCACAATCACTTCTTCTTGACGATGCAAGGATTATCCGCAGGAAGAATCGCCCGTTTTGCAGTGACTTGCAGGCTGTGAGTCACTGCAAGTCAAAAACCAACATTGACTCAACCCAGTGCCTGAATATCGAAATCTGCATCACCCAAATATCGATGCACACCAAAAGCCGCCTGGGTTGCCGCCAGCTCGGCGGCCTCCCATTGCTCGGCCAGGATTTGCTCGGCAGAGCTGATGGGCCAAGGGCGCGGATGGTCGCTGTATTGCTGAAATAGTTTGAGATACGCCTGGTAGCAGGGCAAGACCAGGCGCTCATCGCCCAAGGCGTCGTCAAGCGCCGTGCGAAAGCGTTTGACCGCCAGTTCACGCTGAGCGTCTGTGACCTCATCAGCAGTGAAAATTTTAAGCAGGTAGGGCATGAGCATGAGTACAGAAGAAACCTATTTTCCGCCTCAAAACACAGCATGTAAAAATTAATTTTGTTACGCCTCTTGCATGACGCAGATGTTTTTTGTTGCTTGCCGCCTTACCATGCGTTCTTTTTTAAGGAAGTTACATGGCAACACCGTTTTTTGGCAAACGCGATATGGACATCGCCAGCTCGCTCACAACACCCACCAACTTGAGGAGCCCGGCCAGCGGCCATGCCAGTTCGGCGCAAGCACCCAGTACTGCTCCGGTACAGAAATCTGCCAGCGATGCAGCCCCAGCCAGCGCGCAGGAAGGCGGCAGCAAGCTGACTGTCGGCCCAAACATCAAGCTAAAAGGCGTTGAAATCACCGACTGCGACACGCTGGTGGTGGAAGGCCTGGTAGAAGCCACGATGGACTCACGCGTGATGCAGATTGCCGAGCAGGGCGCGTTCAAGGGCTCAGCAGAAATTGATGTGGCTGAAATCCGCGGGGAGTTCAATGGCAACCTGACAGTGCGCCAGAAGCTGGTGATTTACTCGACCGGCAAAGTCACGGGCACTATTCGCTATGGCAAGCTGGTGATTGAAGAGGGTGGCCAGCTGGCAGGAGAGATTTTATTCGGCGCGGTTGGAACGCTGGCCAAAGCGCCGACACTGGCACCGGCACTGGCCCAATTGGGCGGGGGTGTTAAAACAGCCTGATCAACAGCGGAACTAAAAATGGCATCAGCAGCGATGCCAGCACCACCTGCAGACCCAATGCAAGCCCGGCATAAGCGCCCGCATCTGCATTGACCTGCAAGGCGCGTGCTGCGCCAATACCGTGTGCAGATGTGCCTAGCGCAAAACCCCGCGCCGCCCAGCCATCGTGGGTGGTGGGTATGCGCAAGGCATCAAACAGATACTTGCCTGCCAATGCGCCGACCAAACCCGTGATGACAGCAAATACGGCTGCCAGCGCCGGGATACCGCCTATTTTTTCGGCAATGCCCATAGCGACAGGTGCTGTGACTGACTTGGGCACCAGTGACAGCATCACCTCTAGCGGCAGGCCAAAAGCCCACGCCAGCAGCAGCGCAGAACCACTGGCCGCCGAGCCACCCACCAGCGCAGCCAGCAGCAAGCGTCCCCAGCGCTGGCGCAGCTCTGCACGCCGTTGCCACAACGGCCACGCCAGTGCGACCACAGCAGGCCCCAGCAAAAAGTGAATGAACTGCGCGCCTGCAAAGTAGGTTGGGTAAGGCACACCTGACATCAACAAACCACCTGCCAATACCAGCACCGTCCACAACACCGGGTTGGCCCAAGGCGCTTGATGAAGACGCGCATAAACGGCTTGCGCCAGAACGTACACGGCCAGGGTTGCCGTCAAACCGAACAGCGGCGTGGCAGATAGATAAACCCAGAGCTCAACGAATTTAGGCATCGAATCCAGGTCTCGAATTCAGCTATCGAATCTAGGTATCATTTAACGCGTCTTTGGTACTTTTAAACCAATGCAAACACAACACCGTGACGGCCAAACCAGCCAGCGTTGACAGCACAATCACCAGCAACATGCGCAAACCGTACTGATTGACAAGCGACAAATGCGTCATCACACCGACGCCGACTGGTACAAAGAGTAAGGAAAGGTGTGAAAGCAAAAAGTCTGCGCAAAGCCCCACCGGCTCCCGAACCACCTGCCAGCGCAATGCCAGAAGCAACAAAAGCATGCCCACCACAGGGCCAGGAAAAGGCAGATTCAATCCGCGCGCCAGCAGTTCACCGACTGACTGAAAAGCCAGCAACCAGGCCAGGCCCCTTAAAGCTAGCATCGTGCTTGCATTACTAGAAACGCGGCAAATCAGGGTGCGAGATTTTTCCGCCGCGAACCAGCATTTTTCCGTATTCAGCGCAGCGGTTCAGCGTCGGGATCACCTTGCCGGGGTTGAGCAACCCCAGGCTGTCAAACGCGCGTTTCACACCGAACATCTGCTCGTTTTCCTCAGCAGAGAACTGCACGCACATGGAGTTGAGTTTTTCCACGCCGACACCGTGCTCGCCTGTCACCGTGCCGCCCATGGCCACGCTGGTTTCCAGAATTTCAGCGCCGAACAGCTCGCACCGACGCAATTGGTCAGCATCATTGGCATCAAATAAAATCAGTGGGTGCAAGTTGCCGTCACCCGCATGAAACACATTGGCGCAGCGCAATTGGTACTTTTTTTCCATCTCGCCAATGGCCAACAAAATATCGGCCAGGCGCTTGCGTGGAATGGTCGAGTCCATGCACATGTAGTCCGGGCTGATGCGGCCACTGGCAGGAAAAGCATTTTTGCGACCTGACCAGAACTTCAGCCGTTCAGCTTCGTTTTGGCTCACGGCAATGGCCGTTGCGCCACAACCTGTCAAGACCTCGATCATGCGGCCAATCTCTTCTTCAACTTCTTCTGCCGTACCGTCAGACTCGCACAACAAAATCGCCGCTGCCGTCAGGTCATAACCCGCATGTACAAAGTCTTCAACCGCAGCCGTCATGGGTTTGTCCATCATTTCCAGGCCCGCTGGAATGATGCCAGCCGCAATCACAGCCGCCACTGCATCACCGGCTTTGCGCAAATCATCAAAACTGGCCATGATGCAGCGCGCCAGTTGCGGCTTGGGAATCAGCTTGACGGTGACTTCAGTCGTGATGGCCAACATGCCTTCACTGCCAATGATGACACTGAGCAAGTCGTAGCCTGCTGCATCGAGCGCATCGCTGCCAAACTCGACGTCATCACCTTCCACCGTGAAGCCTTTGACCTTGATGACGTTGTGTACCGTCAAGCCGTATTTCAGGCAATGTACACCGCCTGAGTTTTCAGCGACGTTACCGCCTATAGTGCAGGCAATCTGGCTGGACGGGTCGGGTGCATAGTACAGGCCATGCGGCGCGGCGGCTTCAGAAATGGCCAGATTTCGTACCCCGCCCTGCACCACAGCGGTACGGCTTTGTGGATCAAGTTTTAAAATTTTGTTGAACTTGGCCAGGGACAAGGTGACGCCCAGCTTGTGCGGCATGGCCCCACCGCTCAGACCCGTGCCAGCACCGCGCGCCACCACCGGCACATTCAGTGCGTGGCAGGTTTTAAGCACCGCCTGCACTTGTTCATAAGTTTCGGGCAATACCACCACCAGCGGGCGTTGCCGATAGGCCGTCAGGCCATCGCATTCGTAAGGCGTGGTGTCTTCGCTAGACCACAGCAGTGCGTGGGCAGGAACGACGGCTTGCAGGCCGCGCACAACCAAGGCTTGCCGATCTGCGCGTTCGATTGAAAACTGCTGCTCTGCTGTCAGGGGTGCATTCATGGTCAGAATCCTTGTGAACCCTGACTTTAGTGCATCCCTGAAGACTTGAGTTGAAGAAATTTAACGCCGGGCATGAAACCCGGCGCGACGACTGTCAAAGACGAATCAGCACCCGGCTATTTTTTTGTTACTGCTGAATGACTGTTTTAACAGCCAGACCCGGTTTCACGTCGCCTGCTGGATAAACCCCATTGATCAGGCGCAGCTGCTGCTCCGGGTTGGCCAGGGGAGAGGTTCTGGCCAGCTCCGCAAAGCCGCCACGCGGCATCATGGCGGACTGCACAACCCACGGCCGGGCGGCTGCTTTATCGGCGGCTGTCAATGCGCGAAAGCTGTTTTCAGTCTCCACCATCTGGCCGCGGTTGCGTTGCAGGGTGTTGGCGTCCCTGGCGGCATGAATGAATAGAAATACCGCACCTTGCGGACTGGTGATCAGCGTCAGCTAGGTATTTTGTACCTGACCATTTTTGCCCACCACTGTTCCGCTAAAACGCGTGGCTGGCAGGCTATTGATCTGCGCCCGTTCAACGCGACCGCTACTCGGATTAACCAGTTTGCGAATGATCTCGTCGTGGGTTCTACCTGCATCCGGCGGCGCCATTTTGACGATCAAACCCGCATCACCGGCCCGGTTGACCAGCGTGATTTTGTCGGCCTCGTTCTGGATGCGCCAGCCGTCTGCCGCCGTCAATGCAAAGCCCAACCCTGTATGGTAGAAATTTCGGCCCCGGGTCAAGCCTTGCTCGGCGCTTTCACCAAAGGCCATACCTTCAAGCATTTGCTGATAGCGGGTGCGGCCCTCGTCGTTGTAGGGCGCAGCGGTTTTGTACTGCGCAGCCAGCCGGGTAATGCTGTCCAGCCGCTGGTCGTTGCTGGGGTGGGACGATAACCAGCTGTTTTGCTCCGGCACAGGCCGACCCTGCGAGCGGGCCAGGTCAGCGGCAAAACGCTCCTGGTTTTTCAGCACATTGATCACGTCAATCATGTTGCGTGGGTCAAAACGAATGCGCGATAAATACTCTGCACCCAGGCCGTCGGCCTGCAGTTCCTGTTCGCGCCCGTAGCGCGACACATAACCCGCCGCGACGCTCTGCGACAAATCACTCGCCATGCGGCCAGCGCCGCCCACCCCTTGTGACTCCAGTATGGCGCCCAGGACGCTAGCCGCCAGCACGCCCAGGCCAGCATCTTGCTGGCGGGTGGCCCGCTGCGCGCCATGGCGCGCGGTGACGTGGCCGATTTCATGACCAATGACGCCCGCCAGATCAGCCTCGCTGTCGAGGTACACCATGATGCCGCGTGTGATGTAAACGTAGCCGCCCGGTAGCGCAAAGGCATTGATTTCCGGGGTGTCCAGCACGGTAAACGTCCATTGCAAATTGGCGCGTTGCGACTGTCTGGCCAGCCGCTGACCGATGTCATTGACGTAAGCCTGCAGGCGCGGATTTTTTAAAACACCGTACTCCTGCAGTACCTGGACATGAGATTTTTTACCCTCCGCGATTTCAGCGGCCTCGCTCATCACGCTGCGCTCGGGCTGGCCGGTGACAGGGTTGTTGACAGCCGTGCCGCAGCCGGCGAGCACCAGGCCAGACAACATCAAGGCAGACCATTTAAAAGAAGTGTGAGCCATGTTTGCTTTCAAAAAATCAGTTGCCTAAACTTTTACGTAGCCATTCAGCAAATGCCGTGCATTCCCAGCGCTCCATCGTACCGGTACGCCAGCACAAGTAATGCGCATGGGGACTGGGTACGTTGCCGGCAAATACAGCGTTGCTGCCCAGCCGAACCAATGAGCCATTTTCAAGCCAGGGCGCGCCCAGCTTCAGTCGAATCAGCGCAATGCCCATCCCGGCGGCGGCGGCGTCGCACATCAGGCCGATATCATTGAATTGCGAACCATCGATGGGTTCGGGCCAGTCCAGGTGCTGGGCGGCAAACCAGGTACGCCACGGCTCCAAAGGCGAGCGCAGCAGCTTTTGCCCCTCAATATCCTCAGGTGTCTCAAACGGGCCATGCTCCCGCACAAAAGCCGGCGATGCCAGCAGCGTGACCTCGTCTTTCATCAAGCAAACATACTCCACATCAGCATAGCGCCCGGTACCAAAACGAATCGTCAGATCCGCATCTTCTGCCACCACATCCAGCAACGGGATGGATACCTGCAGCGTCAACTCAATCTCGGGATAAGCCTCGGTGAACTGGCGCAGGCGGGGAATCAAAATCGACCGGGCAAAGGTTGGCGTGACGGCCAGCCGGAGCTTGCGCTTGCCCGGATTGGCGCTTTGCCCCGCAGGCCCGGGAAACTTTTGCAGCGTGGCCAGCCCGTCGCGCACATGCGCCAGGTATTCACTGCCCTCGGTGGTCAATGAAAAATCAGCCCGACCAAACAGCTTGGTACCCATGATTTGCTCCAGCTGCTTGACGCGGTGGCTGACCGCACTGGGCGTAACGCACAGCTCTTCAGCAGCCTGCGTGACGCTGCGCAGGCGCGCAAGCGTTTCAAATGTCAGCAAACACTGGATAGGCGGAATACGTTGTGCACCTGCTGGGCTCATGATTTGCTTATTTAAAGATCACTGTTTTATGTCCATTCAGTAAAACACGATGCTCGCTGTGCCACTTCACAGCCCGGGCCAGCACGCGGCTTTCGGTGTCTTTGCCGCGAGCTGTCAAATTTTCAACCGTATCTTTGTGGTCAACGCTGGTCACGTCCTGCTCAATGATCGGCCCTTCGTCAAGGTCAGCCGTCACGTAATGCGCCGTCGCACCAATCACTTTTACACCACGTTCATGCGCCTGGTCGTAAGGTTTTGCGCCTTTAAAGCTGGGCAACATGCTGTGGTGGATGTTGATGGCGCGACCGGAGAGTTTTTTGCACAAGTCGTTGCTCAGCACCTGCATGTAACGCGCCAGCACCACCAGCTCAGCGCCTTCGGACTCAATGATCTCAAGCTGTTTGGCTTCGGCCTGCGCTTTGCTGTCAGCCGTGACAGTGATGTGGTGAAACGGCACGTTGTAGCTGGCGGCCAGTTGGTAAAAGTCACGGTGGTTGCTGATAATGGCGCGCACATCGAGGGGCAATAAGCCAGATTTCCAGCGAAACAGGATGTCATTCAAACAATGCCCGTCACGGCTGACCATGATGACACATCGCATCGCGTCTTGCGTGGAATGCAGCTTCCAGTTCATTTCAAATGGCACTGCAAACGCGGTCAGTTCCGTCTTCAATTGCGCATGGCTCAACTGGTCACAAGCAAACTGCACCCGCATGAAGAAAAGCCCGGTAGCCGGGTCGTTGTACTGCGCGGCCTCTTCAATATTACCGCTCTGCTGCATTAAAAAGCCAGAGACTGCATGAACAATGCCCATGCGGTCAGGGCAAGACAGGGTAAGGATATAGGCGTGATTCATATAGCCAATATTCTCGCAGGTGGCGTATGTTTCCCCGCAACCCTGCCAGAATAGAACATTGAACCTGGAGAAACAGCATGGCTTATCAGAACTTCAACATGGACCACCAGTGGTTGCCTTTCACGCCCAACCGCAGCTTTGCCAAAGACCCGCGCGTTTTCGTCGCTGCCGACGGCATGATGTTCACCACCCACGACGGCAAGCAGGTGATTGACGGTATTTCCAGCCTTTGGTGCGTGGCGGCGGGGCACAACCGCAAGCCGATCAATGAAGCGATTAAAAAGCAGCTCGACACACTCGACTACGCCACGGCTTTTCAGGCCAGCAACGACCAGGCCTTTGTGGCTGCCGAGATGATTGCCAACATGGCACCGGGCGACCTGAACAAGGTGCTATTTTGCAATTCAGGCAGTGAGGCGGCAGACACGTCGCTCAAAGTGGCGCTGGCCTACCACCGCGCGCGCGGCGAAGGCCACCGCAACGTATTTATTGGCCGCGAGCGCGGCTACCACGGCGTCGGTTTTGGCGGTATGAGCGTGGGCGGCATTCCAGCCAACCGCAAGGCCTACGGCACGGCGCTGCTGCCGCGCGTTGACCACATGCGGTTTATTCATGACCCCGTCAACCACGCTTACATCCACGGCCAGGAGCCGGTCTGGACAGAAGATCTGCTGCTGGAGCTTGAAAACCGCATCTTGCCACTGCATGACCCGAGCAACATTGCCGCTGTGATCATTGAGCCGATAGCAGGCAGCACAGGCTGGTATCTGCCGCCCAAAGGCTACGTGAAGCGGCTGCGAGAGATTTGCGACAAGCACGGCATTTTGCTGATTTTTGACGAAGTCATCACCGGCTTTGGCCGCCTGGGTTGTAACTTTGGCGCGGACTTTTACGGCGTGGTGCCCGACATGCTGAACTTTGCCAAATGCGTGACTAACGGCGTGATTCCGCTGGGTGGCGTGATTTGCTCTGACCGCATTTATGACACCATGATGGGCGCCAACTCCAATGCGCCCGAGCACGCGATTGAGTTTTTCCACGGCTACACCTACTCTGGCCACCCGGTGGCCTGCGCGGCGGCGATTGCCACGCTGAATTTGTTCAAGCAAGACAATCTGTTTGAACGCGCAGGCCAAATGGGCAAAGTACTGGGCGACGCCATGCACAGCGGTCTGAAAGGTCTGCCAAACGTCATCGGCATTCGCACGCTGGGCCTGGCTGGCGCGGTTGAACTGACGTCGATTGCAGGCACACCCGGCAAACGCGCTTTTGACATCTTCATGACCTGCTACCACCACGGCGTGCTGGTGCGGCCAGCGGCTGAAAACCTGGTGGTCTGCCCGCCTTATATTGTCGAGAAGGAGCATATTGACCGCATTGTCAATGTGCTGGCAGATGCGATTCGCAAACATGCCTGAAAACCCGGAAAGGGCCTGGAACAGGCGATTGAAGGCCTTCTTAGGTGCAACATCGGTATAAATTAGATCTTTACCCCA
>Ga0105051_10008851_pt1 | contig 10102 bp, 7 predicted proteins | sample FRY02_FD_78383 | JGI IMG/M metagenome (GOLD analysis project Ga0105051, IMG submission 78383) | Freshwater microbial communities from Lake Fryxell liftoff mats and glacier meltwater in Antarctica - FRY-02 (megahit assembly) | ecosystem: Environmental > Aquatic > Freshwater > Ice > Glacier...
CCCGTCAGTCCTCAACATCATCAGCCTGTAGGCGTTCATGCCTGCAGGCTGACAGCCGCTGGCGTCCAGCCTTGTCGCCATACGTCGGCAGCTTCAAAATACGCCTGCCAGCGCTGGCCTAATGCCTGATTTAACAGGTCTTGCGGGTGGTGGCGTATGGTCAGAATAGCGTTTTCTACGCAGCTCGAGTACGACGTGCTTGATGCAGGCTGCGATTTCATTTTCAATCTTCAGGCGGCCCACACGCCACGTCAAACCGTCGTCGAAGAGTCGCTCGGTTTTAACCAGTCCGTGACGGCCAGCTACTACACCGACGCGCAAACGCAAGGCCGTTTCATTGCCTTGCACGCCACGCAGGGGCTGTTCAGCATTAACTACAGCGCGGTGGTTGACCTGACGCATTTTGAAGCGGCGCCCAGCGCACTCTTTGAGCTCAGCCCCCAGGCGCTGCCCGGGCAGGTGTTGCCCTACCTGTACCCCAGCCGTTACTGCCAGTCAGACCGGCTGCTGGCCTTTGCCAGCCAGCAGTTTGGCAACTTGCCGATGGGCTACTGCCGCGCACAGGCGATTTGTGATTGGGTGCGTAGCAATGTGCTTTTCCAGGGCAATACCAGCAACAGCAACACCTCCGCACTCGACACACTGATTGACCGTGTCGGCGTCTGCCGTGACTTTGCGCATTTGATGATTGCCCTGTGCCGCGCCGCCAACCTGCCCGCCCGCATGGCCAGCGGCATGGACTATGGCGCAGACCCGGTGCTGGGGCCGCAAGACTTTCATGCTTATGTTGAGGTGTACCTGGCCGATGCCCATGGTTTGGGGCGCTGGTATATGTTTGACCCGTCCGGCACGGCCATTCCGATGGGCTTTGTACGCTTTGCGACCGGGCGCGATGCGGCTGACATTGCCTTCGCCACGATTTTCGGTAGCGTCAGTACGACGCAACCCATCATCAGCATTCAGGCTGTCGTTAACAGTCAGGGGCAACTGGTGCTGCCACAGCATGTTGCTTACGCGCTATCAACCGATGGAGACTAGGCTCAATGTGCGACGATAGTCGCCATGCAAAATACACCTCCTCATGGCACGCCACCCACGGATGATTTTTTAAGGCTTTTTCTGGCTCGGCCTGAACTGGCACCTGTGACAGAGTCTTGTCCAGCCGAGCTTGCCCTACACGCCGCGCTGCTGGCATCACCCACGCAAGCCGTACCGCCCGCTGCGCTGGACGCCGTGCAAGACGCCGATGCGCGTGAAAGTTATGCACATTTTTTGCACTTTCGCGACGGACTGTTGGCCGCCGACACGCTCGAGGCGTATTACCTGCAACTTTTCCCGCGCAGCGGCGCTGGCCAAATCAATATTCCACCGTTGTTCATTGATATGTTAGTCGATGTCATCACACGGCAAATGCTTGGCGACGCGACAGACGCGTACGAGGCCAGAGCCCGTGACATACTTTTTCGCAGCCAGCGCATCAGCACCCAAAACGGCCAGGTGCTCAGCGGTGATCAACTCACATTGGACATGCTCAATGAAACCGGTGGCCTGGGCGACATCGGCCGCTTTCTGGCAGAGGCCAAAGCGCCGATGGCCAGCATCAACATGCAGGTGCTGACCGATGACAACGCGCAGGCCTACTTTCAGCAAGCCGCTGGCCGGCATGCCTTCCTGCTCGACCTGACACACGAAGTGACCAACGATCTGAGCCACGGCTTGAGCTTCACCATGACCCGCGCCCGCTCGGGCCTCAAAGCATTGGCCAGCGTATTGCAAAAGTGGGTACAGCATTTTTTAGGCGTCAGCGTCAGCATTCGGCCGCTGCAAAAGATTGACGACGATGCCTGGCGCTGGCATGTCGGGCTCGATCTGGAGTCGACCGCGTTACTCAACGATCTGTATGAGGGCAGGGAAGTTGAGCCTGCGCGTTTGCAGCGGCTGATCAGCCTGTTCAGACTTGATTTTGCAGACCCGCGCGACATGCGGCCTGACGTGGCAGGTAAACCGGTGTACCTGGGTTTGATGATGAACGCAGAAGGCGTCGTCAAGCTGAAGCCACAAAACCTGCTGGTTAATTTGCCGCTGCGCGCTCTGGCTTAAAATATCAGGTTTTCCCCATTTCAACCCGGAGCCCGTCATGCCCAAGAAAATCAGAGTCGAAGCCGACATCTGCGCCCCCAAGCCAATCCCACCCAAAGGCCACAGCGCACCGTCGCCACACGGTCAAAAAATCAGTCTCGAGCGCGGCACGTCGACCCGCAGCAAAAAGAACCCTGGCAAACGTCCTAGAAAGGGCGGTTGATCCGCTCAAGGCTGCTAGCAGGATGTTTTGACCTCCAATACGCAAAAAGCGCCTTTTGAGGCGCTTTTTCATGGTTAAAAATAGCCAGATCCCAATAAATTCAGGTGCAAGAGGCTAGCAAATATGTAGCAAACTTAGCGCTGCGTTTAGCCCTACATGTTGCGCCGATATTGCCCGCCCACTTCAAAGAGCGCATTGGTAATCTGCCCCAGCGAGCAGACCCGCACCGCGTCCATCAGCACTTCAAACACGTTGGCGTTGTCAATCACGGCTTTTTGCAGGCGCTTGAGCATGGCGGGTGATTCGGTGGAGTGCCTGGCGTGGAATTCATCCAGCCGCTTTAGCTGGCTTTGCTTCTCTTCCTCGGTTGAACGTGCCAGTTCCAGCTTGTCCTGCACGGCGTCACCGTGCGGGTTGCGGAAGGTGTTGACGCCGATGATGGGCAGCTCGCCGGTGTGTTTGAGCATTTCGTAGTGCATGGATTCGTCTTGAATGCGCCCGCGCTGGTAGCCGGTTTCCATTGCGCCCAGCACGCCGCCGCGCTCGGCGATGCGTTCAAACTCCTGCAGCACGGCTTCTTCAAGCAGTTCCGTCAACTCTTCAATGATGAAAGCGCCCTGGGTTGGGTTTTCGTTTTTCGCCAGGCCCCACTCACGGTTGATGATGAGCTGGATTGCCATCGCCCGGCGCACTGATTCCTCGGTGGGTGTGGTGATGGCTTCGTCAAAGGCGTTGGTGTGCAGGCTGTTGCAGTTGTCGTAAATCGCAATCAGCGCTTGCAGCGTGGTGCGGATGTCGTTGAACTGAATTTCTTGCGCGTGCAGACTGCGGCCACTGGTTTGAATGTGGTATTTCAGCTTTTGGCTGCGTTCGTTGGCGCCATATTTTTCCTTCATGGCGACTGCCCAGATGCGGCGTGCGACGCGGCCCATCACGGTATATTCCGGGTCCATACCGTTGGAAAAGAAGAAGCTCAGATTAGGCGCAAAGTCGTCAATGTGCATGCCGCGCGCCAGATACGCTTCTACAAAAGTAAAACCGTTAGACAGCGTAAAGGCGAGTTGTGAAATCGGGTTCGCGCCAGCTTCTGCAATGTGGTAGCCGCTGATCGAGACGCTGTAAAAGTTGCGCACCCGATGATGCACAAAATACTGGGCAATGTCGCCCATGACCTTCAGGCTGAATTCGGTGCTGAAGATGCAGGTGTTCTGGCCCTGGTCTTCCTTCAAAATATCGGCCTGCACCGTACCGCGCACGTTTTCCTGTACCCATTCGCGGATTTTGGCAGCCTCTGTCGCCGTCGGGTCGCGGCTGTTGTCAACCTTGAACTTGTCCAGATTCTGGTCAATGGCGGTGTTCATGAACATCGCCAGAATGCTCGGTGCCGGGCCGTTGATGGTCATGGACACCGAGGTTGAAGGGCTGCACAAATCAAAGCCGCCGTACAGCACCTTCATGTCATCGAGCGTCGCAATGCTCACGCCGCTGTTGCCGACCTTGCCGTAAATGTCGGGCCGCAGGCCGGGGTCATTGCCGTACAGCGTGACCGAGTCAAAGGCGGTCGACAAGCGCTTGGCGGCCATCCCTTCGCTGAGCAATTTGAAGCGGGTGTTGGTCCGGAAAGGATCACCCTCGCCAGCAAACATGCGGGTCGGGTCTTCACCCTCGCGCTTGAAGGCAAAGGTGCCTGCGGTGTAGGGGTAGCTGCCGGGCACGTTGTCGAGCATCAGCCACTGGAGCACTTCGCCATCATCGCGATATTTGGGCAGGCTGACTTTGCGAATCGGCGTGCCCGACAGGGACCTGGTCACCAGTGCGGTGCGGATTTCCTTGTCGCGGATTTTGACCACATATTCATCGCCTGCGTAGGCCGTTTGCATGTCAGGCCACTGGGCCAGCAGGGCGCGTGCGTCAGCGTCCATACGGGCTTTGCGGTGGCCTGCCAAATCCAGTGCAGCCTCAGCTGCGGGTGCCCGGTCGGGCTTGCCTTCTTTCAGCATGGCAGCGGCTGCTTTTAGCTGCTGGACTTCGCGCGCCAACTGGCCTTGTGCCACGGCGCGTTTCTTGTAGCTGCGCACGGTGTCAGAAATTTCAGCCAGGTAGCGGGTGCGGGCGGCGGGCACGACCGGCGTCTGGTTGGTGCTGTGGCGCACATCGGCTTTGGGCAGCGTTCCTTCAGTTAATGTCAGGCCCAGCTCAGCCAATCGCGGTTTCAGCGCTTGATACAACGCCGTCACACCATCATCATTAAAGCGTGCAGCCATGGTGCCAAACACCGGCATCTGCTCTGTCGGTGTGCCCCAGGCTTCCTTGTTGCGCTGTACCTGTTTGGCGACGTCGCGCAATGCGTCAAGTGAGCCTTTGCGGTCAAACTTGTTGATAGCCACAAACTCTGCAAAGTCCAGCATGTCGATTTTTTCCAGCTGGCTGGCCGCGCCAAACTCCGGCGTCATCACATACATCGGTACGTCCACATGCGGCACGATGGCGGCATCGCCCTGGCCAATGCCCGAAGTCTCCACCACAATCAAATCAAAGCCCGCGCATTTGCAGGCGGCAATCACGTCGGGCAGGGCTTTGCTGATTTCCGAGCCAAATTCGCGGGTGGCCAGTGAGCGCATGAAAACTCGCTGACCACCGGGCGCCAGCGAAGGGCCGCCCCGAGCCAGCCCAGCCCCTTCTTCCGGTGTAAGGGGTAGCGCACCGCCGTAGGTTCGCGAAGCGACAAGCGTGGGGGTATTTGAATTCCAGGGATTAATCGCATTCATCCGGATGCGGTCACCCAGCAATGCGCCGCCACTTTTGCGGCGCGACGGGTCAATTGAAATCACGGCAATGCGCAGCGCATCGTTTTGGTCCAGCCGCAGGCGGCGAATCAGCTCATCCGTCAATGACGATTTGCCCGCACCGCCAGTACCTGTGATACCTAAAACCGGTATCTTTTTAATAGCTGCTTGCGCACGTATTTGTTGGGCTATGGGCTCTTCTATGCTGTCATTCTCGAGTCCCGTAATCAGTTGCGCCAGCGCCCGCCAGGCGGCTTCCGTGTGGCCTGCAACCGCTGTGATGTCATCGGGTGCAAAGCCACTCAGGTCTTTGTCGCAGCGCATCACCATCTCGCCAATCATGCCAGCCAAACCCATTTTTTGGCCGTCTTCAGGGCTGTAGATACGCGTGACGCCGTAGGCATGCAGCTCCCTGATTTCTGGCGGCACAATCACGCCGCCGCCGCCGCCAAACACCTGAATATGCGCACCGCCCCGGCTTTTGAGCAAATCGACCATGTACTTGAAGTACTCCACATGGCCGCCCTGATAAGAGCTGATGGCAATGCCCTGAGCGTCTTCTTGCAGTGCGGCCGTTACCACTTCATCAACACTGCGGTTGTGGCCCAAATGAATCACTTCTGCGCCCATGCTTTGCAGAATACGTCGCATGATATTGATGGCCGCATCATGCCCGTCAAACAGGGATGCAGCGGTCACAAAACGAACCTTGTGGGTGGGGCGGTAGCTGGCGAGAGCCTTGTATTCGGCGGACAGGTCGGTCATCGGGTGGTCTCCGGGGTGGCGAGGGAATGAGTTTTTGGAGTCAGAGCCCAAATTCGCCGAGCCGACGGCTCGTCCCGAGGGCGCGGCGCGGTGCACCGCACCTAAATTGGTGTCTGACCCCAATCACTCACTGACTTGACGTTTACGTAAACGTCAATCTTACCTTTTTCCAAAAAAGAAGGGATGCTCGAAGCGCCCCGTCTGTGTCACCCGCATGGCCCTGTTGGTTACTTGTAGAGCAGCTGTGGCAGCCACAGGCCAATGGCGGGGAACTGATACAACAAAACAATGGCCAGAACCTGAATCCCCATAAAGGGCAGCATGCCGAGGAAAATCTGGTTCAGTGTGACATGGCTGGGTGCGACTCCTTTCAGATAAAACGCCGCCATGGCCACCGGTGGGCTCAGAAACGCTGTCTGCAGGTTCAGCGCCACCAGCAGGCCGAAAAACAGCGGATCGACACCGAAGTTGTCCAGAAGCGGAATAAAGATGGGCATGAAAATTACGATGATTTCCGTCCATTCCAGCGGCCAGCCCAGAATGAAAATAATCACCTGGCTCATGATCAGAAACTGCGTTTTCGTCAGGTTCATGCTGAGCACCCACTCCTCGACCAGTGCCTGGCCGCCCAGCAGGGCAAAAGCTGCCGAGAAGATCGCCGAGCCCACAAACAGCCAGCACACCATGGCGGAAGTCTTGGCCGTCAGAAACACCGACTCCTGCAGCACCGACAGCGTGAGGCGCCGGTAAGCGGCCGCAAGCAGGAAACCGCCGAGCACGCCCATGGCGGCGGCTTCAGTCGGCGTGGCCAGACCCATCACGATAGAGCCGAGCACGGAGATGATCAGAACCATCAGCGGAAAAAACGAGGTCAGGAGCATCTTGAAGATCTCCAGCCGCGCAAAACTCAGGAACAGGTAAAACAGCGTGACCAGCGCGCCGAGGATGGCAAAACAGACCCACCACCAGGTCGGCGCATCACGCGTACTGGCGCCTGCTGCCGACGTTTTGTCAGAGGCCGTGGGGGGCTCGGCCAGGCTTACAGCTGCCGCTTGGGCGGGCGCTACGGCGCCTGGGGGCTCCTTGACATCGCCTGACGGCGGCTCCTGCAAGCCGCCTAGCTCACGTGGCGGCTCTTGCAACCCACCGGCCTCAAGTGGCGGTTCCTGTAGCCCGCCGGCCTCAGCGGCTGACGACCCGTAAGAGCTGGAGGCGCCTATCTCCTGAATGTCATAGACCACTTCGGCGTCCACAGTCGTCACCGCACGATAGCTGGTCACGAGTATGAGTAAAAAAAGCAGACCTGGCAGGATCACAATCGTCAGCTGACGCAGGATGTGGCCCATTGGGATATCGGCGTTGCGTTGTCCCTTCATGGCGCTGAACAGACGCGGAAGTGCCAGGCTGGCTGTGCCGGTGGTCAGTTGCTGGGTCAGCGGCGGCAGTGCGACCGCACGGTCTGCAGCCGACAGGGCCGGCGCCCATTCAGGCTTGAGCTTGGCCACCAGAATCACGTAAGTGATGTACAGCGCGGTCAGCATCAGGCCGGGGAAAAACGCCCCCGCATACAGCTGCACCACCGAAACACCAGCGGTGGCGCCATAAACGATCAGCAGCACGGAAGGTGGAATCAAAATGCCCAGGCAGCCGCCCGCCGTGATGGAACCGGCCGCCAGCGGCACGCTGTAGCCGGCCCGCAGCATCGCCGGCAGGGCCAGCAGGCCCATCAGCGTGACAACGGCCCCAACAATGCCGGTGGCGGTGGCGAAAATCGCGCAGGTCACCAGGGTCGCTACCGCGAGCGCGCCCGGTACCCTGGCCATCGCCAGATGCAGGCTCTTGAAAAGCTTTTCAATCAGGTTGGCGCGTTCGACCAGGTAGCCCATAAAAACAAACAGTGGTATGGCGATCAGCACGTCGTTGGACATGGTTTTGTAGGCGGCCTGAACCATCATATCCAGCGTTTTTGAGATGCTCCGCTCATAAGCCAGCCAGGTGAACACCATGCCCATGCCCATCAGCGTGAAAGCCGTCGGGAAACCCAGCATGATCGCTGCCACCACCATGCACAACATGAGCAGGCCGAGGTGCCCATTGGTGATTTTCTCGACGCTCAATAGCATGGTGGCGGCACCTATGACCACCAGCGCCATGAAGACCAGGCCAAACCAGAGTTCCTTGCGTATCTTCATTTGCTGCCCCCCTTGAGGGCGAGTTCGCGCTCCAGTGCGGCCATGTCTTCGTCTTTCACGTCCACCATCTTTTTGAGTTTTTCAACGTCCACCTCTTCTACATCGCCTTCCCGTGCAGGCCAGACGCCGGTTTGCAGACACAGAATGCAGCGAATGATCTCCACCACACCCTGTAATAACAGTAGCGCACCAGCGAGCGGAATAACAAACTTGAACGGGTACAGCGGCAAGGCGTCGGCCGAGAAGGTCTGCTCGCGGATAGCCAGCGACTCGTTGGCATAAATCCAGCCGGCCCAGGTCAGCGCGATGACACCCGGCAGGAAAAAGATCAGATACAGCGTGAGGTCAATCGTTGCCTGCGTACGCGGCTTCAAGAAGCCGTACAACACATCGCCCCGGACATGGCCGTTCTTGCTCAGGGTATATGCGCCAGCAGTCATGAACAGCGTGCCGTACAACATGATCTGCGCGTCCAGCACCCAGGCATGGGGCGTGTTAAGTGCATAACGCATGAAAACTTCCCAGCCGATCAACAGCGACAGCAAAACCACAGACCATGCGAAAGCCTTGCCGATCCAGGTGGAAAACCGGTCGACCGTCAACAAAAACGATTGCATTACAACTCCATGCGCCACTGGTCGGCACTCTATAAAAACAAGGGGCACCTTGCGGTGCCCCTATCCCTGCCTCACTAAAGCCGGTTTAAGCCTTCTTGGCCTTGGCGCCAAAATAGTGGTTGTATGCCATTTTGAAATCGACCGTGTAGTCATTTTGCCATTGGCCGACGCGCTGGGCATAGACTTTCTGCGAGTCCAGCACTTTCTTGAATAGCGCGTTTTCGGCGCCCTTCTTCGCAATGATCTTGTCCCATGCGGCAAGCTGGGCGCGCAAAATGGTATCAGGCGTTTTGTAGAACTTGATGCCGGCCTTCTTCAGCTCGATGTAGTCCTGCGAGTTACGCTCAGCTGCCTTCCAGCTCATATCAGCGCTGGCAGCCTGTACCGCGTAGTCGATGATGGACTTTAGTTCAGCTGGTAGCGCGTTGAGTTTGCCCTTGTTGAACAGGATTTCGAACTGCTCGCCGCTCTGGTGGAAGCTTTGCAGCATGCAGTTTTTCACCACATCAGGAAAGCCCAACAAGCGGTCGCTGGACGCGTTGTTGAATTCGGCTGCGTCGAGCAGGCCGCGGTCCAGCGCCGGCACGATCTCGCCACCTGGCAGCGGATTCACGGCTGCGCCCATGGCTGTGTACATATCAACCGCCAGACCCACAGTGCGGAACTTCACGCCCTTCAATTGCTCAACGGTGGTGATTGGCTTCTTGAACCAGCCAAAGGGTTGTGTCGGCATCGGGCCATACAGGTAAGACACCACATCCATGTTGATCGATTTGTAGATTTCTTCGAGCAAGACCTTGCCGCCGCCATAGTTGTGCCAGGCCAGCAGCATGTTGGGATCCATACCAAAGGAGGGGCCGGAACCCCAGAGCGCCAACGCTGATTGCTTGCCATAGTGGTAAGCCACCACGCCGTGGCCGCCGTCCAGCGTGCCCTTGTTGACAGCATCAAGCAGCTGAAATGCGGGCACCACCGAACCTGATGGCAGTACTTCGATTTTCAGCTTGCCACTGGCCATATCATTGACTTTTTTAGCAAAGTCATTGGCATATTCGTGGAAAATATCCTTGGCTGGCCAGGTGCTTTGGAAACGCAGCGTGGTCGTGGTTTGTGCGGTGGCAATCATCGGCGCGGACATGGCTCCAGCGGCAACGGCGGCACCCTTAAGTAGGTTGCGCCTGCGTGGGCTTGTGCTTTCAGTCATTACTTGTCTCCAGTGGTTTTCAAAAATGTGAAATATACGAAATATACGGAAAATACGGAAAATACCAAAGTTAATGATACGGTGTCGCGCTCTGATAGGAGCGAGGGTTTCCACTAATATGCATGACGATTCCTGGTGGCCGTTTGACTCCTGGCGTGTTGCGATCCGGCCTCAAACCACCCTGATATTTCTGAGTGCAGGATCCGCAGGCGGATAGCGCAGATCAAGCTTGAGCA
>Ga0105051_10008852_pt1 | contig 10102 bp, 5 predicted proteins | sample FRY02_FD_78383 | JGI IMG/M metagenome (GOLD analysis project Ga0105051, IMG submission 78383) | Freshwater microbial communities from Lake Fryxell liftoff mats and glacier meltwater in Antarctica - FRY-02 (megahit assembly) | ecosystem: Environmental > Aquatic > Freshwater > Ice > Glacier...
CCAACACCAACACCAACACCAACACCAACACCAACACCAACACCAACACCAGCACCCACGCTTGGTGCCGAACTTCCGATCGCCGCTCACGACAAGGTGCTCGCCGCCTACTTCCCGGAGTGGGGCATCTACGGGCGGAACTTCCAAGTGGCCGATGTCCCGGCCGAAAAACTAACGCATCTCTTCTATGCGTTCCTCGATCTCACCCCGAGTGGTCAGGTGGCCCTCTTCGACAGCTATGCCGCCGTGGACAAGCGCTTCCCCGCGAACGAAACCGTCTCCGGTGAGGCCGATCTCTGGTACTACCCGCCGGGCGATTCGCGGGCCGAGCAGACGGTCTGGGGCAACTTCAATCAGCTCGCGCAGCTCAAGGAGAAGTATCCGCATCTCACGGTGAGCATGGCTGTGGGTGGCTGGACACTCTCGAAGAACTTCAGCACGGTGACGGCGACCGCGGCGGGCCGTGAGACCTTCGCCACCTCGCTCGTCACCTTCCTTGACACCTACCGGATGTTCGACGGCATCGACTTTGATTGGGAGTATCCGGGTGGCGGCGGCCTCGACGGCAATTCAGCGAGCCCGAACGACGGGGCCAACTACGCGCTCCTGCTCGGCCTCGTGCGGCAGAAGTTCGACGCGCTCGGTGATCGCCTCGGACGGGCATACGAGATCTCCGTCGCCTCGCCTGCCGGCCTCGATAAGATCGCGAACTTCAATGTCGTAGGCCTCGCACCTCACGTCGATTTCTTCAACGTGATGACGTACGACTTCCATGGCACGTGGGAGGGCACCACAGGTCATCAGGCCGCGTTCATGGGCGACCCGGCCGGCTATGACATCCAGACTGCGGTGAAGGCCTATCTCGACGCGGGCGTCGACCCGAAGCAGATCGTCCTCGGGGCGCCGCTCTACACGCGGGCCTGGAGCGGCGTGGCCGACGGTGGCGATGGCGGCTATGCGGAGGGGGCTTCGGGTGCGGCTCCGGGCAGTTTCGAGGCCGGCAACTACGACTACAAGGATCTCCTTAGCAAGCTCCAGGATTCGTCGGCCGGCTGGAAACTCTATTGGGACGACACGGCTCAGGCGGCCTATGTCTACAACCAGTCGCAGGGCATCTTCAGCTCGTTCGAGACACCCACGTCGGTCGCGCTCAAGGCCCAGTGGGCCGACGAACTGGGCCTGGGCGGCATGATGTTCTGGGACATCAGCAACGACGCGATCAATTCGCCGGAAAGTCTGATCAACGCGGCCTACGAGTCGTGGGTGATCGGCACCGATTTCGAGACGATCCGCAGCCGGTCGAGCCTCACCTACGAGATCATCGTCGGTGGCGACGGCCGCATCGAGCTTCTACCGATCGTGTTGTGAATCGCCGCCGGTGAGGGCGTTCCAGAACTGGCGTCATTCATGGGGCAGGTCACATGCGAATGCTCCAAAGATGAGAATTCACTTGCTATACTGGGCAGCTTAGGAAATCGCAATAGGATAGATAGGTCGTAGGCACGCTATGAATATGAATTAGTTAGGATTGATATGACATGAGTCCAAGTGCATAAAATCAAATAAAACCCATGGCTGACTTGACCAAATAAATACGCGGAAAACGTGGCTGGACAATTTACGTCGATGAGCAGTGCATTGACTGCGCGATCTGTCCGGCAAACCGCCCCCCGCTAATCTTCCGCAGAGCGTCAAACCAAATTCCTATCCGTTGAATCGATTCCAATCCCTAACCAAACGAGGCCATTATGCTTATCAGCAAAACAATGAACGACGCGATCAACGAACAGATCGGCAATGAATTCGGCGCGTCGTTGCAATACGTCGCGATATCGGCACACTTCGCCGCGGAAGGTTTGACGGAACTGGCCGCCCACTTCAACCGTCAGGCCGCAGAGGAGCGCGATCACGCCATGCGATTTGTCCAATATGTCGTGGACGTCGGCGGTCGGGTCGGAATCCCCGCCATCACCGCGCCCAAGTGCAGTTTCAAAAGCGTGGAGGAAGCCGTCCAACTGTCGCTCGACGGGGAAAAAACCGTGACTGAGCAAATCAACGCGCTGGTCGAACTCGCGATCAAGTCGTCCGATCATTTCACTCAGAATTTTCTTTCCTGGTTCATTCGGGAACAACTGGAAGAAGTTTCCAGCATGGAAAATCTCCTGAAAACGGTCCAACGTGCCGGCGAAACCAACCTGCTTTATGTTGAGGAACACCTGGCCCGCCATCACGGCAAGCGCGACCACGAGGCCGCGACTGCGGCAGAATAAAGTCGGGTTGCGAAACGGTTTCTGAGGGAGTTTCCACGGTCGTTTTTGGGACGAGTGTTGGAACCGGAAGCAACTGTGGGCCTTAACCGAAGCGCCGGTAAAGATCGCCGATTATCGGCGCAAATACAACCAACAACATAGACCAGGCGTGCGGGCGATTTTTCACTGGCCACACCCGAAAAAGAAAACCGACGGCCATCGCGTTTCACTTGGATGGCATGCGCGAAGACAGCACACCAATCCAGCCAGCTCGGGCACGCCAGTTGGTTCGCAGTCATATGCCCAAGCACGGCAGTTCGCTGAACGGAACGTCGCGGAGAACGAACTCACTTCCTTGACGCGCCAGTGCATTGGCGGTCATCGCATCGGAGATCTCCAGACCCTACGCTCTCACATTACCGCCTGATCCAAGGATGTGAATCAGACCCTAACGTGGCGTCAGATTGGCAAATGACAATCGACGATGCCCGCTGCAGACTCAAGTCCGTCTATCCCACAATCACGCTGTGACGGAGCACTAGTCTGTCACGAAAGCCAACCAGCGTGCCCGGTAGCAACTCGGGGAGCGTGTCGACACAGGGCAGAGTCGTCTAAGGTCTAGCGTGCGGTCGCCAGTGCGCACTCTGACGTACCCGGAAGCCGCGGCGAAGGCACATCAACGAGAGTAGGCCGAGTCCAAGGACGACGTTTACCATGGCGCCAGGTTCGGGCACCGCCACCACGACGCCATCTACAATGCTGAGGCTGCTTGCCATGCCACCCAGGGAACCGGCCCAGGTGCCTGAAGCGGGGATATTGCTGGAGGTGATTGTCACATCAGCGCCCAGCGTCACGTAGGAATTGGAGAAAGCATTGCCGATTAAAGTGCTGTTCGCCCCCGCGGTGATATATTCATTTGACAAGATCGTGCCGAGAAAGACCGTGGATGCCCCCATGCTGACATAGCCGCCCGTATTCCAGACCACGCTTGCCTTCGGGCCAGCGTTGAAGATGCTCATAATCGTTGACGCACCGGTGGAAACAAAGCTGTCAAGGTTGAATACCCAGTAAGGATTGTCGGCACCGCCACCGTCGAGCTTCAGTTCAGTGCCGGCGACGGTGGTCAGCACGCTTGCGCTGTAGACTCCAGGTGCTAGCGTCACGCTGCCACTCATGGTCGCCGGCAGTGCGGTGCCCGAACCCATGCCGCTGATCGCGCTTCGAGCAATGGCGAGCTCGCCGAGCGCCGAATGCACGTCCGCAGTATTGATGAAGTTGCCATCGCTACTGGAGCCCGCGCCGGGCGTGATGTAAGTGACCGCACCTACTGGTCCACTGCTGCTGCTGCTGTCACCATACACCACGTAGCCACCGGCGACGACGGAATAGTTTATGAGACTGGAGCCCAACAAAGGTCCGGCGAGAACTTGGGGGGGGGGGGGAAAGAAGCATAAAGCAAGTACGGGAAGTACGAACGTTTTTGTATTCATGTAGCCCTCGACATCCTGGAGATTGCCCGATTGGGCGTTTGTAAAAAGTGAGAAGCGTACTTCTGGCATAACAACTTCGAAGTGCCCAAAAGACATTGCACTTCTTGTGCCAGATCACACAACGACCATTGACTGTTTTCATTGTTGCGACCCGATGATCTGAGTTTTGATGAAGATACGGCGGTTTAAGCAGCACTATTTGACAAAGGCCCCCGTTTCGCTTAAGTCGGCTGATGGCCTGTGACTCTAGTATGCATGGTGCGTTTAACCCCACCGACTGGAGCGATTCGCTCCAGTCGCGAGGTCGTGGCTGGTCGCTGGCGACCAGTTGCAAGGCCGGGAGTGGTCGCTGGCGACCACTCCGACCGAAAACCAGCCGCAGGCCAGGAGGAACGTCTATCGTGTGTGCGATTGCCATGAGTGTGAAATCTCCATGCGTGTAAAGGAGTGAACCTTGTGCGAAATTTCAGTATCGGATTTGCGTGCAGCAGGAAACATCGGTGGAAACCCCAATCGTGGCTCAGGGAAACCCTGATTTACCCTTAGGGGTTTCCCTCACCCGAAGGTGATCACTGACCTTCCTGCCAGTAACCGTTGACCGGGCTATCCTTGTATCCCTGACATAGAACGATCCATCGCATTTCGGTATCAGGAGTTACTGAGCGGTCGCCGCCGAAGGAGAGGCCGCGGCGCGGGGCGTCCAGCTCGTCCGTTGCGAAGGCCGGGGTCGGGCAAGTGCGAGCCACCGGGTGACGTATGCACTCCCGATCACGAACGACGCTGCGTTCCCCGTCTTGAAAAGCCCGGAAGCTGAGCGACGGGTGGTGGGATAGAAAACCATCGCCACAATATGACGGAGCGCAGAGGCCAGTTGGTGGCGCTGGCTTTCAACAATTCCGGTACGCCAACCCTCCCTTGCTGGCGCTACGGGCTTTTCAGGAAGGAAGCGATGGGGTGCTTCCAGGCTGCCCAAAGCCGACGTGCCGATCACGTCATGCGGCAAGGCACTCAGACTTGCGGTGCCGGCTCTGGAGTGGCGTCGCTGTCAAGCAGGCATGGCCGGTGACTCAAGTGCGCTCCACGAACCGGTCCCCGCAGCTTTGTTGACCCACGGATTCTGCGGAGGAACCATTTTTCATTTCCAGAAAACTCCGATTTCCGCGAAATCACCAAACCTGTCCGTGAACGGTTACTCCAGCCACTGCACCGCAAAGCGAATCAGGTCTGCGCTCGATTGCAAATGCAGTTTTTCCTTCAGGCTGGCACGGTGGCTTTCGATGGTCTTGATGCTGCGGTTGAGCTTTTCACTGATGCGGCGCGTGCTAAAGCCATTTCCGAGCAATTGCAGAATCTCGAGTTCGCGTTCACTCAAGCCCGCGATGGGACTGGCGATGATGCCGCCGGGTGTGGTCAGTTGTTGCGCCAGCCGGCTGTGCATCGTGTCACTGAGGTAAATGCCTTCTGACAAAACCAGACGCACCGCTCGCAGGATGTTGGTGGTGGCTTCCTGCTTCATCAGATACCCATTGGCACCGGCCCGCAGGGCGCGTTCCGCAAAAATCAACTCCTCGCGCAAGCTCAGGGCCAGTATCGCTAGGCGGGGGGACCGGTACCGCAGTACCTTGATTAAATCCAGCCCTGAATCTTTACCCAGCGAGATGTCCACAATGACCAGGGCCGGGTGGTAAGCCGCAAATGCGGCCATGGCCTCCTCAGTATTGCCGGCCTCACAACACACATGCAGATCCGCCTGCGCGTTAAGGAACAGGGCCATGCCCTCCCGGACGATGGGGTGGTCGTCCACCATCAATATCCGGGCCTTTTCTCCTTTACGCACGGTTCCGTTACTCACGCTGATCCTCCAGATCGAGATGCGTTACGATAATGGTTGTGCCGTGCGGAGCGTTGCTCTGGATTTGAATGTCCCCTCCGAGCAGGCTTGCGCGGTAACGCATGCTGTGCATCCCCAGTCCCATGGAAGACCCGAGGCGGGAGGGGGCAATGCCGATGCCATCATCGGTCAAGGTGAGCCGGATCTTTCCATCGATCCGGGCCAGATCGATCGACATGATGCCCGCCTGACTGTGCTTCAGTGCATTGGTGATGGCTTCCTGGGCAATCCTGTACAGGTTGATCGCAATCAGCGGATTATGCACTTGCACCTCGGGGGCCACGCTTAAGACGCAGTCCATTTTATTCAGGAAACGGGCGCGGTTAGCCAGATGCTCCAGCGCTATGGTCAGGCCCCCATGCTCCAAATCGATCGGGTATAGCCCGCTGGCAACGGAACGGGTTATGGCTGTCGCCTCATTGATCAATTTCCCGATCCGCTGGGCTGCGTTGGTGGCCTCGGGTTGCGCGAGGTTGATGATCTGTTGTTGTAAGCTCGCATACAGGAACGAGAGGCTGGTCAGGTGCTGCCCCAGCCCATCGTGCAGCTCGCACCCGAGCATTCGTCGCTGATCTTCATCGACGCGGAGGAGCTCAATTTCAAGGCTGCGGCGTTCGGCCATTGCCTGATTTAGCTTGGCGTTGGTGTCGTGCAGCAGGTCGCTGACTCGCTGAACTTCGATCTCGGCCTGCTTGCGCTCAGTGATGTCCACCACCACCACGCGACATTCATTTTTATTAGCAGAGAGCGTGGCCTCGATCGTTACGGTTCGTAGCGATTGGTCTTGGCGAATGATCTCCACATCGCAGCAAGAGCGGATCTCATCCTCAAACACTTGCAGTAGGAAGGCCTTGAAGACGGGTTGGGTGCCTACGATGAGGAACTCGCCAAAGTACCTGCCTATCAGCCGATCACGTCCTAACCCGAACAGGCACGCACCGACCAGGTTGGCCTGGGTAATCTCGCCATCGCGGCGCAGCGTGAAGTAGCCCATCGGGGCGAAATCGTAGAGGTCAATGTATCGGTCCAGCGCACCTTCGGCGATCTGCTGGGTGGCGAACAGTTCCTTGTTCTGCATTCGCAGTTCAATCTGGTGCACCTGCAGTTCGTGAATCAGCCTCACCTGCGATCCAAGCTCAGGCAGTGCAGAAGGACTAGGCGGCGACTGGCTCTGCAACTGTTCTTCGGCCTGGCGGCGCAGTTTGCCCGCAACGGTGGATTTATTCGGCTTCATCGCTTGGGCTTCCTTATTTCTGTTTTCAGGGCCGCGCGGCCCTGGCTCAGCCCTGTCGTCTGGTCTGCCAGCAGATTGTTCTTTTCTTTCAGCTCCTCGTTACTCTGTTTCAGTTCTCCCTGTCTGGCTCTGCAGCTCCTCGGTGAGCTGCTGCACCCGCTCTTTGAGGTTAGCATTGAGGCGCAGGATTTCGTCTTGCGCCCGCTTGCGCTCGGTGATGTCATCGATCATGCACAGATGCCGAGTGATATTTTCTACAACACTGAACTTGGCGATCGTCATGTTGATCCAGACAACAGAACCGTTGGAATGGATATAACGTTTCTGCATGGTGAATCCGGGTATCTTCCCGGCATTCAGCAGTGCCATGTTGTCAAGGTCTTCCTGCACATCGTCGGAATGAGTGATGCTCATCCAGTCTATGGTAGCCATCTCTTCTCTAGTCCTGCCGACAATTTCAGCAAATCGCCGGTTGACTTCGTAGATGTGTCCTGTAAATGAATCAATCAATACAATTCCTAACGGTGCCTCTTCAAATATCGTCTTCATCCGTTCTTCGCTTTTCCAGAGTGCCGCTTCCGTCCGCTTGCGATCGGTGATGTCGCGGGCGGCGGCTAAAGCACCTGCAATATTACCGCTCACGTCCTTGTAAACAGACGCGTTGTAGAGCACGTCGGTGAGACGTCCGTCCTGGTGACGGATAGTGAGCGCGTAGTCGGTCACGAAGCCATTGGCGAAGATCTGCTGGTAGCACTCGCACGCTTTCTCGTACTCGGTGAAGTAGCTGGAGAAGTCCGTGCCAATCAACTTCTGCCGCAACACGCCGGTGACCTTGCTCCACGCTTCGTTGACGTCCATGATCTTGCCTTTGTCGCTGATCATGACCAGTGGATCGAGGTTGACCTCGATGAGACTGCGGGCGTACTCGGAGGTCTGGTGGCGATCGGTGATATCCACAAACGTGATGACCACGCCATCAATATGATTGCTCGCGGTGCGGTAGGGCATGATGCGCACATTGAACCAGCGCCCGTCGTCGGCGATGACCTGCACCTCCTTGAATACCAACGAGTGCAGTACCTGCCTTGCGTCCTCGGCCAGCGCCGGATACTTAAGTACGGTGGTGAGGTCGGTGATGGGACGCCCGGCGTCGCCGGGGATCAGCTTGATGATGCTGACGGTCTGCGTCGTGAAGCGTCGCACCTTGAGGTTTCTATCGAGGAACAAGGTGGCGATGTCGGTGCTGTCGAGCAGGTTTTTCATGTCATTGCTGGAAAGCTCCAGTTCAGCCACTTTGGCGACCAGTTCATGATTGACCGTCTGCATCTCCTCGTTCATCGACTGCATCTCTTCCTTAGAAGTGGTCAGCTCCTCGTTGGTGCTCTGCAATTCTTCATTGGTGCTCTGCAGTTCCTCGTTGGTGGATTTGAGTTCCTCCTGCGAGCTCTGCATTTCTTCGCGGGTCGTCTGCAAGTCTTCGTGAGACTGCTGCAGTTCCAGGGCCAAGGCGGCCGTCTGAGTGCTGTGCTCGGTGGCGCGAGTGGCCTTGCCCCGCGCCTTGTTCTGCGCCACGACCGGCGGCTTAACGATGTCGGTAAACACGATCAGCATCATCCCGCGTAAGCCCGCTAGTTCCGCCAGTGGTTGCAGGGTGATTTCGACAGCCTGCCTGCCCCCATTGGTGCCCACCGTGAGGTCTTTCAGGATAACGACGGCGTTCTGTCGAACAGCCCGGCCGAAGGCGGCGTAGAGGGCGCCGGAGAGCCCCTCGCGCGCCATGGCAAAAACGTTGTTGTTGATTTTGCCAGCCGCTGGTTCTAGGTATTTGCCGATCTTGCCACTGATATACACGATGTCGCCCTGGACAGTGGTCAGCACCGCTGCCGGTGAGAAATACCGCAGCAGCATGCCATCAGTGAGCGTCTGCAGGCTGACAAGAGAGGGACTCGCCGGAACGGGCGCATACGATACAGTGCGGTTGCGGGAAAAGGCGGTAGGGAATTCGACCAGATCGTTCTGCTGGGTGGTGCCCTGCCGCCGATAGAGTCGTGCCTTGCCGGGTAACTGGGCAAACAGGTCGCCGTTGGCGCCCGCGGTTTCCGACGTGCCGAGCATCAGGATGCCGCCGGGGTTGAGACTGTAGTGAAACAGCGGCAGGAGCTTCTTCTGCAAATCTGTTTCAAGATCAGCAGGTTGCGGCAGGTGAGGATATCGAGCTTTGTAAAGGGCGGGTCCATCACCAGGTTCTGCGGGGCGAAGATCACCATCTCGCGGATTTCCTTGCTCACTCGGTAGCCGCGTTCCTCCTGCACAAAGAAGCGGCGCAGACGGTCTTCACAGACATCGCTGGCGATGTTGGCGGGATAGGCGCCGATGCGGGCTTTGTCGATGGCGTCTTTGTCCAGGTCGGTGGCAAAGATCTGCAGCGTAAAGTGGGGAGCGGTGGAGTTGCCAAGAGTCAACTGGTCCACCGCCTCGCGGAAAGCCATAGCCAGTGAATAGGCTTCTTCGCCGGTCGAGCAGGCGGTGACCCAGGCTCGCAGCGTACCGCCCTTCGGGTATGTGGTCAGCAGCGCCGGGATGGCCTCAGCTTTAAGCTGCTCCCAGACCTCGGAATCGCGAAAGAAACTGGTGACGCCGATCAGCAGTTCCTTGAACAGCAGTGTCGCTTCCTGCGAATTCTCGCGCAGGTAGCGGACATAGTCGGCGATCTTCTTCAGTTGGTGCAGACCCATGCGCCGCTCGATGCGGCGGTAGAGGGTGCTCTTCTTGTAGAGCGAGAAATCGTGGCCGGTTTGTGTGCGTAGGGTCAGCACGACTTTTTCCAGCCCGCTTTGATCCGTGTCGATTCGACCGACATCGGTGCGGGTAGGCAGCAGTGGGACGTGTTGCAGATAGGCAATGATGCGAGGGGCCAGTTCTTCGGCCGGGGCGACCACGTCAGCCAGTCCGGCATCGACGGCGCTCCTGGGCATGCCGTCGAACTTGGCCGAGGTCGGGTCCTGGACGAATACCGTGCCTGCTTTTTCCTTGATGGCACGCAGGCCCAGCGTGCCGTCCGAACCCATGCCGGAGAGGATGACGCCGATGGAGCGGTCCTGTTGGTCAGTCGCCAGGGAACGGAAGAAATGGTCGATCGGCAAACGCAGACCGCGCGGCGCGGCGGGTTCGAGCAGGTAGAGCACGCCATGCAGGATGGAGAGGTCGCGGTTGGGCGGGATCACATAGACATGATCCG
>Ga0105051_10008853_pt1 | contig 10100 bp, 16 predicted proteins | sample FRY02_FD_78383 | JGI IMG/M metagenome (GOLD analysis project Ga0105051, IMG submission 78383) | Freshwater microbial communities from Lake Fryxell liftoff mats and glacier meltwater in Antarctica - FRY-02 (megahit assembly) | ecosystem: Environmental > Aquatic > Freshwater > Ice > Glacier...
CAGCATATTTCAAATCAAGAGAAATGATTAAGGATATTAATTACCTAATTGTCGATGAAATCTCTATGTGGCGACCTGACACTTTCGAGCTTGTTGATGGAGTATGTCGTCATGCCAGAGGAGTTTTAGATGTACCATTCGGAGGAATCAAAGTTCTGCTCGTTGGTGATTTCATGCAGCTCCCTCCTGTTATTGGTAGGGAAGAAAAATTACAACAGCAATGGATTTTTGAGAATCTCACATGGAAAGAGGCGAATATGAAAGTATTTAATCTCACTGAAATAAAAAGACAGTCCGACACTGATCTAATCAATGGTCTAAACGCTCTTAGATTTGGTGATCACAACGAACATTCAAAATGGCTAATGAAAGAGTGTAAAGACCGCACCCTTGCTCAAGAAGCGGTCGTATTAATGAGTCGTGTGAAGGACGTTGCAGAATATAACAATTACCGAATGGGGCTTCTCACAACTAAGCTCGAAAGCTACTTATCGGTTGTTAGGGTTCATAAAGATGCGAGCGACTATAAATCAACATACAAAGAGTTGATGGACAAAAATCTTGAACCAGAAGTTAGATTAAAAGTCGGATGCAGAGTAATGGTGACAGCAAACATGCAAAACAGTGTTTTAAAAAATGGAACAACAGGGGAATACCTTGGACTACTTTCGTGTATGGGAGATAGTCGAGGAGATTTATTCAATGAGTGTTTGAGAATCCTGCTTGATAACGGAAAAGAAGTATATTTATACAGACTTCGACTAAGTGCCAAGAACAGAGAAGGTCGATATAATGAAGTGACAGGAGAGTTAGCAGAAGATGGATCAATCATGCAATATCCTATCAAATTAGCTTTTGCTATCACGATCCATAAGTCACAAGGTATGACACTTGAGAACGTCATGGTGGACTCAAGAGGAATCTTTGCAGATGGGCAGATTTATGTTGCTGCTTCCAGAGCAAAATCACTTGAAGGCCTGAGTATTATGGGTTTCAATAAAAGACATATAAAAGCTAACGCAAAAGCAGTTGATTTTTACAGGAGTTTGCAATGAATTTGGAAGGACATATCGCTGAAGTTAAAAAGGTCTTGAAAGTGCCCAACGACTCGGAATTTTTATCTCTCTGTTCTTCGTTTTCACAGTACACTGGAAAGAAGATCAAGATTAAGTTTCTTGAAAAACCAGTACAGGCAAACAAATTCATTGAAGTGATTTACGATGAAACGATAATAACCTTTGTAAACACTAATGATATGTCAAAATGCCTATCAGGATTTATGTATGACGACCTCAAAGAAAAAATCAGACTTGAAAAATAGAGAGGCCCATGAATTAGTGCTTGAAACATTAGCTCTACTATCAACCTACGATGTTTTAAATGAAGAATTACAAGTTTTGCGTCACAGATTAACCATGTACGCAGCAAAAGAGAGCAACAATGAAACGACACGAAGACTTAATATTTCAAAAGCTAAAATTCGGCAATCATTCGTTAGAAAGAGCTGAAGAATATTTTGATAACGGCTTTGGAGTAAGTGTAATACAATTTCCCAATGATACTACTTACGAAATCGGTATCCTTGAACACCAAAATGGAGTCATGAAAACAGTAAAATTCTCAACCATGTTTGACGGACCTCTTATTCCCAAATTGAATAAGAAGGGTGTCACACTAAAACTAATCGAAATACAGGAGTACCTAAATTATGGCCTTAACAGAGAAAATGAAAACGGATCAGAAAGAAAGATTAAACAAAGTGGTGATGAGACTACGGCATACAATTTCTGAGGCAGTTGATAACAACGAAATCTCAAAAGTTGAAAGCTTAATTGCTCTCGATTGTATCCGTGAAGAAGTGATAAAATCAGTATTGGTCCCTTCAAAACTTCCAGCTCCTACAACGGATCAAGTTGGAAACGCTTAGTAAGAAATTGTTAGAGTAATGATAGAGACTTGTTAAAAACCTATGTCTATCATTGCTACTAACATCAAAAAAGCGGACAAAATGAAAGAAACAAAAAAACTGCGAATCTACTTGGACACAATGATTCTCATATTATGGCTTGTGGTTATGTACAACTTGAAAGAAATCGAAATTGTAATGAAGATGATCTGCTTCAACATGATCGCTTTATGCTCGATGGATATTTTGGGGTGTGTACTAGAGATAAAAGAGATAGAAGCGAAGGGAAAGTGATTGTATGGAAAAGGAAATGCTTATGAACGCTATAGCAGACATTGACTTCTTACTAATGATAACAGGCTTCGGACTATTTTTAGCTGTGGCAGCACTGGTTTTAGTTGTAGGAATCTGGGAGAACTTAAAAGAAACAAAGCAGTTGTTAATGACAAAACACAACGAAAGCTCCGATTTCCTTATACTAAGACACAATGAGAGTGCCGACACACTTAATGAACTATCTCACCATATAAACACTGTAATGCTTACAGCTCATAACGACTTACACTCTTACACAACCGAGTTATGCAAAACTGTTAATTACCAAGCAGAAGTTATCTCAAAGCTAATTAAAAGAGTTGGAGACATAGAACTAAAAGCCACTAAGGCCCTAGCTTATGTGTCTGAAGGAGCGGACCAATCAAATGATCAGTTTCAAGCGATTGATCAAAGACTTTATCAACTAGAAGAATCAAGGAACTAATTATGATTATCGGGAAGTGCTACAAAGATATTAAAACAAGTGTGACAGTTCGTATCGTGGACCTTGAAACAGTTATTCACTATAAGGCCATTTCAACTGACGATGATCGTCACTTAAAAACAACCTCAAAAACATTTTTAGATTTACACGAGCCATGCGAAGACCGATATGACTTAACTCTTGCACAGATTAATGAGTTGGGAGTTCTATTCAATGAGTCGTCAGACCTAGAAGACTGGCAACAAAAGCGTTACGACTACCTAAAGAAGATAGATGAAAATCAATTCAAATCTGACATATAAAATTGGTCAAGGCGGTCTGATTGAGGGAAACCTCATATTCATTCACCCTCGCAAAATAAAAAAGCGTCCTTGGGTCGCCAAGTGTTTCAAAGAAAAAGACTCAAACAACATAGGACGGGAGTTTGTTGAAGGCTGGCGAGAAGATTACGATGACGATCATTACCTCATGGAATTTGACCTCTCACCATTTGAAATTTATCAGTATGGGAACATTTACCTAGGCACTGAGGAGCTATATAGGAGCTATGCCGCTGTCTCAGACGATGAATTTGTGGAAATCGAGTTCGATTCTGTTCTTGTTTTCATGAGCTTATACAGAGGAAAGAAAAAGAGAGAAAAGAAGCCCCCTGTCCACACCAACTATGCCCCAGAAGACATTGACTTTTAAAACCCGAGGCATGAAACTTATCTAAAGGTATAAATCTTTTCGGGACAAAATATGTACGCCAGAAACTACTTCATTTTAGACGAAGCCGAAATTGATGGAATGTTAATGCTGGCATTGTTTCCAAAACGCCGCGACAGAATCAATTTTTCAGATCGAACAAAATTTGAAGAAGTGTTAATGCCCGAAATAGTAAAACTCAACGAAAAAATTAATTATATTGAGAACCTAGAGAGACTCCTAGAACTAAAAAGAGAACTAAACACAAAAGCCTTTAAACTTACTAATCCTGAATCTCAAAGACTCTTAGCACTGTATGAGCTGATGTTTGCATCACCACTAGACCTAAAACTTGCTGTACTAATAACAATCGATGAAATGTAATAAAAACAACCTAATGAATAGGAATTAAAACTTATGTTCTCAATATCTAGCGTAGCAAAAATGTTTGGTAGTAAATTAGATTCACTCATTGAGAAATCGGACAACAAAATAGTCCTGAAAGTCCCTGACATTGAAGCATGGTGTGTAAAAGAAAAATTACCTTACAAACTCGTCATTAATGACAACAAAGAGATTGTCATTGTCAAAAGATAATGTTTTCATATTTTTAAACGTATTATATAAATTCTGCACTGAACTACGAAGACGCAATTATCAGAAGTATGAACCTTTCATTAGAGAAGCGTCAAAGGTTATGTTAGAATTTGGTTATCTAAAAACAGATTGTCTCAACGAAGATAATACAATTGATCTCGAAAACGTTCGCAAACAAAGGAGTTTGTATGGCCGAAAAAGAAACAGGAATAACAAGAAAGATGGAGACTAGCCAAGAGCTGTTTGATCTTACAGGGAAGAAAAAATTAAGTCGTGGTGAAGCAGTACAAGAAATCTGGGCATACGCTACAGAGAATGACCTAAAAGAAACTAAACCAGTGAAAGGCAGAAATACCGCAGGAATTAAGCCTGATAATGCCCTTGCCGCAGTTTTTGGATCATCTAAATGGCACAGCATGGGTGACATTGCCAGAGCAATTTCAGCTAACTTATCAAACGACTAATTTAAAAAAGGGAGAGCCTTGCTGTGGCCCTGAAAACTAGAGTTGACCTTTTCGATAGCAAAGGAAAAAGACTCAAATCAACATTATTTTCCAAGGCTTCTTCTTTTCACTTATACATAAAGAAGGGCGAGAAATACGTCAGGATCACGGAGAAGAGAATTGATTTTCTTCATCCCCGTGATCCTGTTTGGTTCAAAAAAGATATTGTTGATACATTTTGGCAAGCCTTCGATAAAGCATTTGTTCCCGAAACTCAAAAAACCAGAATTGCTAAGGAAAAACCAACCAAAGGTAAACTAGCAAAAGTAATCCGAAAAGAAGGTCCGTTATTAGGCGATATTGTTTTAGGTTATCCTCCACTCGATCCTCCCAGAAAAGTTGATCGAAGAGAGAGAATGATAATAAGAGGTCAAGCTAGGTTGAAGCTTCAGGAAGAGTTTGGGATTCATGGCGTTGAGGCAGAAGCAATTGTTCAAGCAATGTTCGCGGCATTTGGTAAAAATATTCCTTTGATTCCGAAAATGATGGAAGAGTTCATGGTTGTTTATTATCTACATAATAAAGATGATAACAAAGCACATGTTAAGAGATTACTTGCTGGGAGAGAAGTAACAACTCAAATATCAGAAAGAATGTTTCTAAAAGGTCAGTTGTCACAAATCGACACCCTTTTAAAATTGTCTCTGATCAAAGTAGAAAAAGAAGTAGAGAGAAAAGACAAAAAGACAGGCGAGATTTGGGAAGAACTAATCACCACGGATCACATGTTTGCAAAAGTAATTGCTACCTACAGGGGTAACATGGAAATGTCCGTAGACGACCTTTCAGGAGGAGCATGGCGTGATGAGGTTTTTCACACTGTAATTCTTGATGTTCTAAACGTCTTTCAAGGATTCGTTGATAACGGAGTCTTTGAATATTCCAAAAGACCCGAATATATCATCAGAATAATATGTCCCTTGTTTGATAAGTCCAGAGGCGTTCATGAATCACTAAAAACAATCACAGGAGATAAGCGGTATGGTCTAGGAATATCTCTTGATAGAACATTTTTTGAATCACTAGAAGACGTAAACGAACATCTCCTTGCCACAGATAGCGACTCCCTAAAAACCCCCGAGCTAGACAAAACTTCTTTATTCGACCGAGTAAAGGGGCGTGTAAGAGAATATTTGAGAATAAATAATCTAAACACCTTCGCAATTACTGGATTTACCATAGAAAGACTCATCTGGGATTAACACTCAGCATCTGGCCAGAGCGCATTATCATTGACAAGATTTATACATAAAACAAAAAGGAATCCAATGAAAGAATCAACCAAGCTGTTGATAAAAGACACTGCATTAGCTTTAGTTATTGGAGCTATATTAGTCATTATCATAAAAAACAACTGCTCAGTGAATCCTCACACACCGAAACAAGTTCATCTAGTTATGTGTCAGTTATCTTGTATGGATAACAAAGAGCAGAGCGCGAAAATGAGGGAAATGAACTGCGAATTTAAAAAAGGAATATGTTACTGGCAAAAAGGTTGTGATTCATTCAACCCCCTAGGTGATTTACTTAGTTCAGCGGTCCGTGTTGGTGTAAGACCCCACTGCTTTTACTACAAGAGAAATTAATGGACATTGACCTAGATATTGATCTGGATTCAGAGCTAGACCTCACCAACGAGGGGCCTGTATTTGAGACAAAGAAAAAGAAAAAGAAAGAAGTAAAGAAGCTTACAGTTCTAGCTCCTCTTTATCAATCCTCTCCATACCAGAACTTTGGTGTTGTCGATATTGAGGTTCAAGATTGGAGAAAGCACGTTGTCAGCGGAATGTTTTACAAAAAATTTAAAAATGCTCAAAAAGGGCATTTTGAATATTTTGATACCCCTCAAGACCTACTGTACCGATGTATAAAGATCGGAAAAACTCATAAAGTAAAAGATTGGGTCGCACACTTCGGAGGGAAATTTGATTTTCTTTACTTCCTTCAAGCGTGTGTTGATTATCGTCATGTGTTTAAAGTTGAATCAATTCTACCAAGAGGATCAGGGTTATTATGCTTCAAAATAAAAATGAGAAAAGGAAGCGAAAACTACGGCTTTCCATACATAGACTATTCGATCTGTTTCAGGGACTCATCTGCTTTACTACCATTTGGTCTTGCCACTATTACAAAAACCTTCGGGGTCGAAGCGGCAAAGGGCGAGATTGATTTTGACTTCATTGAACACATTTATAAAGGAATCAATTACTATGAAATCTTATGGGATCACACACCGAGCGAGAAACACCGTGGCTATATTATTTTTCATAATAAGCTTCAAGCTCAAAGAAAAAGCAGAAACACCGATAACGTCACCTACTGGAACTTTTTAAGATACCCACTTGTTAAAAGACCACTTCGACACAAATGGAGTTACGTTAAACCATTTAAAAAGCCTGTTATGGAATTTCTATATCCGATCTTTACTCGCAATGATCTTTTAGGTTATCTAAGAAAAGATTGCGAAGGTCTGCATCAGAGCCTTGAAAAATTCTTCACATGGACACTGGTTGCAGAATCAAAACCAGCATGGACTACTGCTTCCCAAGCGGTTCAGGTGCTAAGATCATTCATCCGTGATGATATTATTAGCCTACCCAAAGAAGTCGATGATTTTGTCCGTCAGGCATATTATGGAGGAAGAACCGAAATCTTTAAGGTGTTCTTCGATAGTAAAGAAGTAAGAGACTCAAACGTGAACGGTTTCACCTTATTCTCGGACGACAAGCTCACAACAATTTATGATCCTATTGCGTTTCCTTTGTCGTGCAAAGTGATCACCAAGCTAAAATACTTTAGCTTTGGATATGAAAGAGTTGTTATCAATAAAAGCACCAGATACTTATCATGCTTTGATGCAAATAGTTTGTACCCAACGGTAATGCAGAAATATACTTATCCCAACGCATTTAAAAGATGGCGAAAAGGTAAAAAAGAGTATTCGGCGAAAGGTCACGCGATTTGGAAAGTAAAAGTGAAGGTTCCCGACTCACTATATATTCCTCCCCTCGGAACAATAACCGTTGATGGTAAATTCATTTTCCCTACGGGTATCTTTGAAGGGCAATGGACAAATTTTGAGCTGGAATACGCAAAGAGCTTAGGGGTTGAGGTTCTTGAGTATTATATTGGTGCGGAATTTGAGGATGGTGGACGAATATTTCAAAACTTTATTGATACCCTTTATCAAATACGCCTAGATGCTCAAGCAAAAAAAGATGACATGTCTCAAATGATGGCCAAGCTCCTCATGAATAGTTGCTATGGACGAATGGGGTTAAACCCTGAAAGGCAACAACTCGAATTTGAAAACGGTCAAGCAGGGGTCAGACATTTTACAGATATTAATTCAATAGATGGAACTCAAGTTCGTATTATGCAAAAAGATATTTTCCTTGAAAATGCCTTCACCAATGTTGCCATTGCAGCATTTGTGACCTCTTATTCAAGAGTAGGTATGCACACCAAAATGAGCGATATTGGACCAGTACATCTTTATTATACTGATACTGATTCATGTTTTATTGATAAAGAAATTCCTTCAGGACGAGAACTAGGTGATTTCAAATTAGAATATAAGTCAGAGCAAGCAGTGTTTTTGTTGCCTAAGACATATTCAATATCAGGGATAATGGACGACAAAGGGAAAGAGAAAGCTCCAAAGATCGCCATGAAAGGATTTGACGCTAAAAAGGTGCTGTCATCGTTCAAACATGACGATTTTGTGAACTACCTACATGGCGAGCTGCCCGAACTAAAAATGCTCATGTCGCCTCGATTTGGGACAATGAAGACCTCTATGAGAATGGGCAAATTTGTCGAGATGATGTACGATCCTGAAGTCGTTAGGCAAAATGACCGAAAAAGAGAGGAAGATTACTTTAAACGAACAGGAAAACGGATGAAAGTCGAGCGTGAGGAATATGTGTTTTCCAAAAGTATTAAATCCAAGTATGATAAAAGGATCATTCTTGGTAACAATTGGGAAACAAGACCTATAAAATTGGAGGGTACAAATGAAGACTTTGAATCTATACGTGACAATGATCGCGGTGCTATTGTTTACTATCTCGATGAGCGCATTAGCTCAGACGACAATACCGACTTCTTCACCTTTTGAGTGGCAAGTAAATCTTGACATGATCATGGGTTTGAAAGGAGCTTCGACTCTTACAATCTGTTTCATCGTGGCGAAATTTATAAACAACGTAGTTCTTGCTGGCCTGTTCGATCAATGGATTGGCAAAGTAAAACTTCTTGTTGCAAGTGCCGTATCTGTGGTTGTTTCTGCACTCGGTATGTTTGTTGATGGTCAGTATTCTTTTTCTCAAATCATAATCGCGTGTATTGGTCTAACCGCCATGCAGGTCTTTATCGACCAAGCTCAAAAACAATGGTTTACAAAAAAAGGGTCAGTTTAACCCATCTATTAGTTCCAAGATGATGAAAGAAGAGGGGAGCAGAAATGCTCCCTTTTTTTATGCCAGTAATGCACAGTTCCATGTAAGGAATTATTAGTATCATTGCTAAAAATAAAGTTGTCATTTCCTGAGTAGTTCAATAATCTGTTTCTCATACGACATTCAAAAAACAGGGGGAGAGACAATGGGAAACATTGGAACGAGAGAAGAAGAAACGAAATTAAGACTCGATAATTTAGAGAGATCGCTTTCGGCGCGATTTCATTTGAGAGTCGGTGGGACTCAAATAGATGGGCAGACCGAAAATAAAAAGAAGAAGAAAAAAACACCTATAAACTTTAATATTGCCAAGCTTCTTGAAGCAAACAAGAAAGACATTAAAATACTATCTCCACTTGAGAATCAAGTTGACGGTACTCACTACAAGACCTTAAAAATTCAACCAGTACAATACTGTCATGCGAACAACGTGCCCTTCATGGAAGGTTCAGTTATTAAATACGTTACAAGACATAAAACGAAAAACGGTGCTGATGATATAAAGAAAGCAATTCATTTCTGCGAAATGATTCTTCAGCTTGATATCCTGATCACAAAAATACTATTAAACAATAATAGAATCAATTCGGGGGCGCAATGGTTTCGACAGGGGTAAACAGATAAGTTGATGCACGTACTGGTTGATCTAAGGGCCAGTTAAAAAATAGATCAAAAGTTTAATTGACAACAATTATAACGAACTTCAAGCTGCTTAATCTTAGGATTTACCAGATGAATGAGGGACTAGCACCGATAACAAAAAGCTAGAAAAAATGGGCGAAAGAGTTCCCATGCTTTTATTGAAACCATCGTTATCCTATTTGATCGTAGGGTGTGGTATTAAGAAGGTGAAGAAATCGGAGTTGTGGGTGTCCTTGTTGTAAGAAAACCCAATGGTGGACGGACTTCAATTAAGTTATAGAAATATATCTTCCTTGTTATCCCCTGTGCAGACCTCGCCGCACATTAAAAACGGAAGGACAGGCATGATAAATGTCAGAGGAGCATAAACCTCTTTAAAAATCTAAGCTAAACGTGTGAATGAATTGCTTTGACGTAACCTTTGGACAGGGGTTCGATTCCCCTCGCCTCCACCATTTTTTAGGAGAAGAGAAAATATGAGTTATATGAGAGTTGTCCCACGGGACTTATTTAATGAATCAAAACTTTTAAAATGTCTCGGAAGA
>Ga0105051_10008854_pt1 | contig 10100 bp, 10 predicted proteins | sample FRY02_FD_78383 | JGI IMG/M metagenome (GOLD analysis project Ga0105051, IMG submission 78383) | Freshwater microbial communities from Lake Fryxell liftoff mats and glacier meltwater in Antarctica - FRY-02 (megahit assembly) | ecosystem: Environmental > Aquatic > Freshwater > Ice > Glacier...
ATACCAACGTACAGCCCAAATTATAATTTCATATTTAAAATGACGACCCTTGAATAGATTCATAAAAATTCATACATTTCTTTTTAGAATACAGTGAAATAAGAAAGTTTGCAACAGGGCCATCGTGCTTAACTCCAGTCAGCCTCCGAAACTCCTCCTCGCCAAAGTTCTTTAGAGTTTCATATTTCATAGTAAAAATCTTCATAAATTTTTTACTATATTACTCAATCCTTAGGGTTATGCAAGAGGTCTATTAATACAAATTGAATATTTACGCTTCTATGAAACTACACCTGAGAAATTTGATTATTTTGTCCAGAGCTGGGATACTGCAATTAAAATCTCAGAAAATGCTGACTATAGTGTATGTACTTGCTGGGGAATTATTGATAAGCAATATTATTTAATTTATATGCTCAGGGAGAAACTTACATATCCTGAACTAAAACTTGAGACGCAAAGATTAGCCAAGAAATATTGCCCAAGATTCCTATTGATTGAAGATAAAGCAAGTGGTCAATCCATTATACAAGATTTAAAGTCAGATGGTTTTAATAATATAACCCCTATCAAACCAAAATTTGATAAAATTACTAGATTTACATCTATAATATCCTTATTTCAATCTGGTTTGGTACTTCTACCTAAAAAATCTGCCTTTAATTCAGTCTTATTAAAAGAATTACTAGATTTTCCACATTCAAAAAATGATGATATAGTCGATTTTATAAGCCAATTTTTGAATTTTATCAAAGAGGCTTCATATAAAGGTCAAGCTAGAATAAGAGGTTTTACAAATTAAATGTTATCAAGCTTAAGCCCTACCCCCTCTGCCAAACCCACTTGGCAGTTTTGTTTGTTGGACTTTGCTTATGCTAGGCGTAATATCAGGTGATAAGTTTCCTGTGCTTTGATGTTCACCATAAGGTTTCTCTTGAGTTCTCGAGTCTTGTGCTAAATGTTGATTTATATCATCTAAATGATGTTGTAAATCAACATTTGCTTCACATTTCATAATCATCTCTCGCATATTATGCAACGCTTTATGATTGCCTTCTTTTTTATAACTTGTTAAATGATCACTACAATGTCGCTTTACATGGTGCTTAACTTTATCGTGATCACCATTATTTACGCAACAATGTATATTATTTCTTTCTTCTTCCCGCGCTTGTATACAACGACCAGTATTATTTACTAATAACTCTTGATTGCTCGCGACCCTTTCACAATGAATTGCTCTACATGTATGCAATTCTTTTCTTCTTTCTTCAATAGTATGTGGGTGCTGAATCTCTTGATCTATTGCATTAATTTGCTTTTCTGCATATTCATTACATTTCTCTATATCATTTATAATCTGATATGTCTTTGCCCATTGTTTAGAAAGTTTTTCATCATTTGATCTGTCGTTTAATCTGTCATTTTCATCTTTAGTTAAATCTTTTTTTTCACTAAGTTTCTTTAGAAGATCATTATTATCATCTAAATCTTCATAGAATTCTAGTTTGAATCCTTGAAATTCTTTTATATGACCATCTAATTCTTTTGTTCTAATGTCATTCTCTATAAATTCATTTAAAGAATTTCTAGCCTGTTTATCTTCAAAAGATGAATCATTCATACTCATAGACATTTGGAGCGCTTGGGTATTTTTTTCATGATTCTCAACTACAGACCTCATAGCTTCTAGGCTTTTTACCAATTCTGGTGAAATATCTACATTAGATGCTATAAGATTATTGATCTCTCCCATTAATCTTTGATAATCAATTGGAGAGATAGAACTCATCTGAGCTTTTATAGAGTTTAGATCATTAATTACTTGAGCATCATTCTCTTTGTTATTCATTTTCATATATTCCTAGCAAATAAAGGTTTGGCATTGATAGACGAAGTTTAGCTTAAGGATTTCATTTTGTACATTGTAGTCTTTAATTTTAATCTATGGAAGAATTTTTATAAATTACTTGATTATTTTAAAAAATCAGTGCATATTGACTTCTATCTTTTTAGGGCGATTAGCTCAGTTGGTAGAGCGCCTCGTTTACACCGAGGTGGCCGGCAGTTCGAGTCTGTCATCGCCCACCACCCTTATTTTATAAATTTAATTATATGCAAACTTGTTTCAAAAAAACGCTCTTTGTGATTACTGGACTTGTTCTAATTGGAACAGGTTTCTTTTTAACCAAGACTCATATTGCCAATGCTTCTGGTATCAATGGCAAAGTTTTTGGTGATTGGAAAGTTTCGTGCGTAAAAAATGAAAATAAAAATAACCTATGTTTTTTGACTCAGCAAGCAACAACTACTAAAGATGATAAATTACAAATACTTGCCGTATATCAAGTTGGTTATTTTGGTAAAGATAATGTGTTAAAATTTATCCAAATAGTTCCTCTTGGAGTTAATCTCCAATCAGGCACTTCTATAATTAGCGGGGAGAAATTATTAGCTCCAAGTAAATTTACCATATGTACCGCAGCAGGTTGTGAAGCAATCGGTATTATAACTAATGATGATTTTCAAACTATTATATCAAATAACAATAATTTTCTTGCTATGATGGGCAGTGACAATAAGCAAATAAATTTGCCCATTTCATCAAAAGGACTAAAAGAAGGACTCGAAGCTTTAAAGTAGGGTTTAACCCCTATATCATTGGGAATGAATATTAGGTGAGGAATAGTGTCATTTTCCGCCTACACGGAAATAACACTATTTGAAATTATTATAAAAGTTCCATAGGTATACTGTAATTATTGCATGGGTTTGCCATACAAATGCCCAGTTATTTCTCTACAAGGCCTCTATTTATCAACTACAACATCCGAGGTGTAAAGATTATATATAGATTCTGCAATCACATCATTGGCAGAATTAATTTTTACAATAATATTATGATTTGGATTTTTAAATTGCATGTTACTATCAAGAGTAGATGCACGCCCATTATCAAATTCAGCTTTAACATGCCTTTCATGTACGTTACCCATAGCAGAATTATAATAAATTGTTACGCTACCCGCTGGTAAGATGTCAATACATTCTGATATCATAGACGTAGATTCGCCAGGAACAAAAATCCTACTATTTGTATTATATAAAACCGCGCCAACTATCGCTTTGTAAAGATTTGGTTTGTTTTTTTGAAAATCAAATAATTTGAATGCTACTTTATTGACCGTAAGTACTTCTTGGAATTTAAGAGTTACAGGATCAATTAAATTATTATTATGCACTCCATCCCTTTCCTTGCCTGTAATTGGGTCATGTTTTCCGGTACGAGGTGAATTAGTAAGCAGGACTGTATATTTTTCTTTAATAGCCAAATCACTTATATATTGAGCCAATTTTTGAGCATCTAATTCAGTATAATAATGAATTTTCCCATTTGAATCTGGTGCATCTCCTCCTAAAATCACTCCTAAATATTTATCTGATTTTGGCAATATATCTTTAAACTCAGTATATTCTTTTTTAATTTTAGATAATTCTAGATTATGAGCTACTCCAACCGTTTTGACTAATTGAGTATACTTACTATTCCCTAATAGCGCCTTACTCTTGCTATCTAGCACGTGATCTGGCAGTACTATTATATCTGCCCCAGACTTTCTGTCGTTAGCTTGCAAAAGCTGACTATGGGTGAATTTATCGTTTAGTATTTGATGCGATACATGTATTGCTAGAATATGATGTAATATTGAATGATCAGACTTTAATGATTTGATTGCTTCTATACCATACACTCCTGCAGATAATATAATTATAGTACTTTTATCATTATTTGTTTTCATCTTATAACGCAAAGATTCTAACTCTGTAATATTATATTCTTCGATATTTACTGAAATATTATGTTTATTAAAATATCCTTTGGTCTTTTTACTTATTCCAAGAAGTTGGTTATAATCTCCTAAATAATTTGGATTTTTAATTAAATAAATATTCGTTATATCAGATGCAAAACTTGTTAATGAGATAAGACAAAGAAAAAAAATAATCGTTGCCTTCAGTTTAGAACCCAAATAATAGTTTTTCATTTTAAATACCATCCTTTATAACATATTTTGATTCTAATATCTTATTAAACAGAGATCAATAAAATTAAATCTCATTAAAACCAAGACATAAATCAAATAATTGATTTTTATGTTTTGGTTTGTTTAAATATTTGTTATTAAAATTCAGTTTATTTAAATCTTCTTGAGATACTGGTAGATATTGACAGATCTTTACTAATTCTTGATCCGTAATAAAATGTTGCCTTGGTAGATCTAATTGCATTGCGCATTCTTCTCTGTAAGTTACAAAGATTTCCATTCTTAAGATAAAATCTTCCGAATGATTTTGGAATTTAATTCTACTTAAAATTTTCTTGGGATTAATTATATAATTTTTAGTGTCTAGCAATGTGCTAATTTTATTTTGGTAAGCAGTATGAAGATTATCCTTCTTCATTGTTTCATATAGAATCTTATATATATTTTCTAGATATTCAACATCCTGCATGGCATAATTTAACATATCTGGAGCAATTGGTCTCTTAATCCAATCAGCTTTTTGATAAGTCTTATCTATATGAACTCCAGAAATTTCATAACATAAATCACTATAACTTAATGAGTCACCAAGTTTACAGATTCTGGCTGCAATTTGTGTATCAAAAATATTTTTTGGTAAGATTTTAAATAAATTATAAAAAATGAAAAGATCTTCCCGAGGAGCATGAAAAATTTTTAATATTTTATCGTTTAACAACAAATTTTTAAAAGGTAATAAATCTAGATCTGATAATGAATCAATTATTATTTGACAATCATTCGTTTTTATTTGAATGATACTTAGTTTTGGAAAATATGTATCCCTCCGCAAAAATTCAGTATCAATTGACATAACATCGCTCAATTCTACTATTTTGCAAACTTCATCTAGATCTTCTTGTTTATTAATGAATAACATATATAAAAAATCGTACAAATTCTGTTTGTAGCTGTAAGATAATAGCAAAATTTGTATGATTATTCTATAAGATTATGAATAGATTTTTTGCCTTTAAGCAAAATCGTCATTGTCAGCTAAAACATTAGCATCTACCAGATATGAAAGAGCCATATCTCTCGATGCAAAATGTTTATACTTCACTTGACCAATTACTCTTTTTTTTGTAATTTCTTTAATTCTTCTTTTGTATTTACTCCAGCTAGTTCATCTTCAGACGCTTCTATAACAACTGTTTTTAAACCTTTGTTTTTTGCAATTTTTACTATATCGGTTAAATAGTATTCTCCAGCTGCATTATCATTTTTGATTTCTTTTAATAACGAGTCTAAATATTTTATTTCCACTAGAAACACACCCGAGTTACAAAGATTATTTTCGCGCTCGATTTCGGAAGCATCTTTATGTTCTACAATTCGATCTACATATCCATTTTTATCAACAAATATTCTTCCATATCTTTTTGTGTCCGTAGGACGCATACCTAATATTGCGATTTGAGCTTTATATTCTTTTTTTACTTCTTGCATCTTTTTTAATGTATCAGGCTTAATATATGGAGTATCACCAAACAAAACAAATAAATCACCCTTCTTATCTTTAAACCATGATCTAGCCGATAAAACAGCATGCCCTGTACCTAAGGGTTTATCTTGTATAATTAAATTAATACCTTTACCTGATAAATCGTTTTTAAGATCAGGTGATGTTACAATAGAAACGCTATTTGATTCGATTTTTCTTGCTAAGTTTATTACGTGATCAATAAGAGGTATTCCATTTAACTCATGTAATACTTTAGGAATAGAGGATTCCATTCTTTTACCTTTTCCTCCAGCTAAGATTAACACATGGGTTTCCTTCTTCTCATTTGCACTAAAGCCCATAGCACTAGTACTTAGCACAAAACTTAATAGTAGAAACACCAAGTTTTTCATAAAATATCTCCTTTGTCATTTTGTTTTTTTCATAAATTCACTGTAATTAAATTAATTACAACTTCTTCTATAACATAAATTATATTAATTACAATATTTTTCATAATCATAAATAGATTATTTTAGTTTAATTGAACAAAATATATCATTTGCGCAAAGATTTATTTACCATAACTATTCTTAAAAAATCGAACGGAAAAATATGATAATATAGAGAAAGAAGTTAAATAGATAATAGGAAATAAATTACAGTCAAATGTTTTCATAGATATCAAACAAATATAATTTGCAGTACCAGACATTAACATAGAACCTAATGTATGACCTAAACTAATAACACGATACCGCTCATTGACATGGAGTGCTTGGACTATTATTCCATGTGCAATGCCGTTGAATGGAGCAACAAAAATCGCTAGCATTATGCAAGAACCAAGTGCCAAATTGATCATTTGGAATTTAATAGCGATACTAAATAAAATACTTGCTAAAATTACACCAGCTAGACTAAATTGAATTATAAATATTTGACTAGTGCGATCAGCAATGAACCCTGCAATTACCATAGATATACCAAAACATAATACTAAGAGCACCGAGAAAGTACTCATAATAAAGGCAGTTTGGGGCAATATTATTGTTAAGTATTGTTTCATAAAAATAATAGCTATTTGGTAAGTAACACCAAAACCACCAGCCATTAATATTATAACTAAAATAACCTTCCACTGCTTTTTAATTAAATCTTTAGTGCCGTTTTTTTGTGGATTTTGTGATTTTGCTTCAATAAATTCTGGCGTTTCATCAAGATTATGACGATAATACAGACTTATAAGAGCTAGCGGTAAGCTTAATAAGAATGGTATTCTCCACCCCCATTCAGGAAAAATATGGGAATTACAAAAATTAGCCATTGATATGCCAAGCAATAAACCTATAACTCCTGTAGAGCGCGTGATTGCAGAAGCAGTAGATCTATATTTTTCTCCTAAATGCTCAATAACATAAATAGCAGCGCCATCATATTCACCAGCTATGAAAAGACCTTGTACAAAACGACATATAATTAAAATGATAGTACTATAAATACCAATAGAAGAGTAGCATGGTAGTATACCAATAATCGTAGTAGGTATCGCAATACCTACTATTGTTGTGCTTAATGTAATTTTACGCCCATAATTATCACCCAAATGACCAAAAATCAATGATCCAATAGGTTTGGACATATATGCTATAGCATAGACTCCAAAGACTTTGATCAAATTATCCAAATTATCATTTTCTGCAAAAAACTTCGACGCAATGATGGATGCTGAGAAAGCATATAAACTATAGTCATAATATTCTACTATAGTTCCAAGGAAGGCCCCTATAATTTTGCTGTTTTTTTTAAATTTCATGAATTTTTTATAATTTAATTATTGAAATAATTGTTTTTTATAATGTTCTGTTCAACAGTCCTATATTTTTTATTGTAATTTTATCTTATATCATTCATACTGAGGATATGCATTAATTTATATTCAATATACTTTATAATTCCTAAAAAGTTTCTAGATGGAAAATGTCTTTCACTCAACATTAACAAACCCTCAAATCTCTAAGGTATTAAGGGTCCGCTTAACGTATTGCTCTATAGTATTATTCGTTCTACTTGCAAGTTTTATATCTATTTCTGTTCATCGCTATGTAGGCAAAACCTTAGCTACCAGCATTATTGCTCTAGAAATCAGTGAAGCACAGGCTCTTAAAACAGCAGAAGAAGAAATCCCAGAGGAAAGTTCGGTCTCTCTAGCGGTTAAGAAAGGCGATACATTAAATACTATCCTTAAAGGACAGAACCTCCCTAATAGTGATATTGGCCAAATACTTAGCTTAATAAAAAACAAAAATATAAACCCTTCGCTAAAACACGGAAAGCAAATTACTTTCGACTATGAAATTAAAATTATTGAAAGTGATGACAATGACCTTACAGAAGAAACGCGCACATTAACAAAATTAACTATTGCTATTGATAAAACTAATTCTTTGGAAATTATCAGAGAAGGCGATGATTTCATAGCTAAAAATACATCAATAAAATTAAATAAATTTTTGACTAAAACATCTGTTGTGATAGGCACAAATTTCATGTCTGCCCTTAAATCCATAGGACTTACAACAAATAGTATAATCCAATTGATTAATTCCTATAGTTATCAAATTGACTTTCAAAGGCAAATACAAGCTGGAGATACCGCTACTGTAATTTTAGAAAAATTTGCGACGGAAGATGGTGATTTTTCCCATTATGGCAAAATTTTATACGCGTCTTTAAATTTATCAGGTAAGGAATATAATATATACAACTATTCACATAATAATTCTCATGATAACCATAGTTTCTTCTCAGAAAACGGGAAAAGTGTAAAAAGAAGTTTGCTTCGAACCCCTGTAAATCTAGTAAGAATTTCCTCTAATTATGGCAATAGAATGCACCCTACCCTTGGTTTCACCAAAATGCATAAAGGGATTGATTTTGCAGCACCTACTGGCACACCAATATATGCAGCAGGTCATGGCGTGATTAGCGAAATTGGATGGAAGTCTGGCTATGGGAATTTTGTCCAAATAAAACATAGTCCAACATTATCCACTGCTTATGCACATGCTTCTAAATTTGCTAAAAACTTAAAACCTGGAAGTACCGTCAAACAAGGTCAGGTGATAGCTTATGTAGGTAGCACAGGTAGAGCTACTGGGGCACATTTACATTATGAGGTAAAGATAGATGGTAAACACGTGAACCCTATGTCAATCAAAACTACTCCTGGCATAGAGCTTACAGGAACACAATTGACAAAATTTGGACAATTTAAAAAGAAAATTAATCTCCTAGTTAATAAACTTGATAAAAATATAGAAATTGCTGAAAATAGTGTCAATTCATTAAATTAAATTACAATGTATTTACCCTTGAAATTCAAGACCAAATTGTTGATTGCTTCTAGAACATGCCTCATAACAATTAAGTTGGTAGCTATAGATCAAGTTACCAAATGGTATTACATATACAACTTGCAAGAGAAACCGAACTTAACCATAAAGGTAAATAGTTTTTTTGACATAGTATATGTTTGGAACTATGGCATAAGCTTTGGGATATTCAAAAATTATTATCAATATAGCAATTTTGCATTATTAGCAGTAAATTCCCTTATAGTAGCATATTTATTTTACATACAATTAAAATGTAAATCTGTATTAAGTTTTGTAGGTTATAGCTTAGTTATTGGGGGTGCTATAGGTAATTTAGTAGACCGTATTCTCAGGGGAGCAGTTTTTGATTTTATTTATTTTCATTATAAAGAATTTGGATTCCCAGTATTTAACTTAGCTGATAGCTTTATTTCAATTGGGGTTATGTTTTTATTATATGATCATTATAAAACAAAAAAAATGATTGAAGAAAATCTTAATACGAATTATGATGACGCAGCAATTGAAGCTGAGAAAATTCGTAAATTAGACGATAACAATATTAATTTTATGGTAAAATGAATGCGTATAAGTTTTTTACTCTTTGCACTATTAATCACAATATCATCATGTAATAAAAAGGTAAAAGAAACTATAGGACTGGATTCAGCAGGGCCAGATGAATATAAAGTGCAACGTGGTAAAGCTTTAGAAATCCCACCACACTATAATTTAGAAGAACCTCTACAACTAGAGAATTCTAAGCATACAAGAGAGCAATTATCAAAAAATTTAGATGAAAGTGAAAAATCCTTACTAGAAGAAGTTGAGCAGAAAAAGAAGTAATTTGAATCGCGGGGAACTTAGGTGCTAAGTGAACGCGATGAATCTGAAATTTTCTAGAAAATTATAGCAACAACAGTTGAAAAACTTTAAAAGTTATGATATTTACATTGGGGTTAAATTAACTGTTATAGATATCGTTTAAGACTAGATTTTTTATCATAAGGGGTAAGAATGATTTATTTGGATCATAATTCTACCACACATATCCACAAGGAAGTTAAGCAACTTGCAACTAGCTTAATATCAAAAATGCTTAATCCGTCTTCTATTCATACAAATGGTAGGGAAGCAAGATCTATTATCGAAAATGCTAGAAGGCAGATCTGTCAAACTGTTCTGATAAATAAC
>Ga0105051_10008857_pt1 | contig 10099 bp, 7 predicted proteins | sample FRY02_FD_78383 | JGI IMG/M metagenome (GOLD analysis project Ga0105051, IMG submission 78383) | Freshwater microbial communities from Lake Fryxell liftoff mats and glacier meltwater in Antarctica - FRY-02 (megahit assembly) | ecosystem: Environmental > Aquatic > Freshwater > Ice > Glacier...
GGTAGAGGACGCTGCTGCACGGGGCGCCGGAAACGACGATCGAGGCGCCGCCTCGGGCGCCGCCTCGGAGTAAGGCTTCGTGGGAGGTGAGGGCGAGCCCACCGACCGTGAACCCGATGTTGCCAGCGGCGTTCGGGTCATGACACGGCGCACAGCCACCTGTCGTGCGTAGGAACAACGGGGCGACATCTGTGCTCCAGCTGACGTCCACGCTGGGATCCGTGTCCGTGTTGTCGCAGCGCGCCGTCAACGCCCCGCCGACGTCCGGCTCAAGGTCGCAGGCGCTCAGATTGAGGAAGGCGAAGGCCATCGTCCCAAGGATCGCTCGGGACACGAATTTGGATGGTAGGCCCACGATCATTGTGGTGTCTCCGGTTTCGGCGCGATGGGGCGATTGTAGATAGCCGTCGACGGATAGAAGGCCCGTACACGCCCGGCCCTCGCGATTGGGTTGCCATCGCCGAGCTCGAATAGATCGCTGACCGCCATGAAGTCGGCCTCCGCGTCACTACCCGTCGTGTCGATGCTGTCGCTCTTGGGGTCGACGACGACCTCAATGCGCCGCACGAGCCCCGTATAGGCGGGGTCGTCGAGGGTGGCCGCGAAGATGTGGTTGGTGTCGACCCAGTCTCCGTCATCGGTCAGGTCGACGCCGCGGAATCGCTCGGACAGAGGTTCTCCGCCCTCGCGACGGAGCTCGAGCACGTCCGTCGTGTTCGTGATGTCGTTTTCGAGGGGCGAGAGGCCGTGATCGAAGTAAGTGACGGTATAACCTTTGTAATATGCCTCTTTGGGGCCGAGCGCCGCGGCGTCGCCGGGCATCTCCAGCCGCGCCTCGGGCAGGACCACGGGGCAATTGACGGCGGCGGCCAGGGGGATGGGCTCGGTCACGAGGCCGAGCTTCGTCGCCTCCTCGACCGCCGCAAACGAAGCCAAGATTCCCCCTGTCCACTGCGCGGTTACCGGTAAAAGGACGACCTTCCACATCGGACTATAGCCGTCGTCACCGGGGACGGCGTCGAAGATGGGGAGATGTCCGATGGGCTCGAAATCACCGATCGCGGTCGCGAAGGCGCCGCCTTTCTTCGCGCGCACCAGCAGATACAGGGGAATCGCGGTCGGGTTCGTCTCGCCGTAGTCCCAGAATTTGATGGGTTTTCCTTCCGCAAAGCCGCTGTATAGCCGCAGCAAATCCCCATCGATGCCGTCGTTCGCGCCGATCTGTGCGCGCCCCAAGAACGTGCTCGCGAACGGCAGAATTGTCCGGTCCGCCGCCCACACGAGGCCGGCTGGGGGGGGGCTCGTCGGACACGAGGGGGTCTAGGCAGGCCACCAAGCCGCCGCCGAGGAGGCCGACGATCGCTGTGAGGGCGGCCAAGTTCAAGGGAATGGGTAAGTGTCTCACGGGGATCACCTCGGGGGCAGCGGGGGCAGCGGGTTGAAGCGGAGACGCGCGGTCGCGATGACGGTCCCGGTGTCTGGCCGATCGCGCGTGCGCAGCCGTCCGAGGTTCGATTGCACGCAGGCGGTGACGCCGGGGAGGCTGAATGATTGCACGACCACGTTTCTTAGCTGGCCGTCCACGTTGACTTCAAAGCTTACCTTCAGATTGCCAACGGCGTCTTTCGCGGCGGCGCGCGCGCCGTCGCGGTAGCAGCCCTCGACGGCTTGAATCGCGCCATCGAGGGCGCGCTGGACCGACGAGTGAGGCAGGGAGCCTTGAACGGAGAGTTCGGCGAATCCGGCCCGCGCTTCAAGCGACGGCACGACCTGTGCCACGGGCGGCGTTATCTCTGGCGGTGTCGGCTCAGGGTCCTTTGGTGGGGTGACATCGCGTGGCGCTGCTACCGCGTCCGGTTTGACCGCAACCGCGCTGCTATCGGGGTCAGCGGGGGTCGGGTTCGGCGCCGTCGGGCCGTTGCCTTTGACCGCGGGTACCGGTTTGCCGGCGATGTCGCGCGTCGCTGGTTCTTTCACACGCGGTTGCGTTGGAACCGGCTTGTCGGTCGAGGCCAGGCTGGACGAAGCGACCGTGGTCCCCTCCGGGCCAGCGGCGGCGCCCAAGACAGAATCTTCTGGATCTTCTGGGCCCACGGAACCGTCGCCCGTCGCGCCGGTATCCGCTTCGGCTGAACTTGGGCCCTTATCTTCAAGACCCACAAGAGCATCACCCTCGGGCGTGGGCGCTAAAACGATATTCGAGGGGCTTGAACCCGTGACGTCCGACCCGAACTCGGGCGCCGTGAGGACCAAGCTTGGAGCCGCCGGAATCGCCAACGCGACGGTCGCGGGCGTCGGGGTCTCCGTTCCACTTGTGCCGCCAGTGTTGCTTAGCGCGAGGGCGAAGGCCCCGACGCTGGCGGCCAGCGCGAGACCGACGACGAGCCACATCGCCTTCGACAGGGGCCGTGCTTCGCGCGCCGCCCCGCCTTGCCCCACGACCGTCGCGACGGCGTCATTCTTGGTCGTCGGGCGACGGCCGAGACCTGACATTTCGTCAGAGATCTCAAGCAGCCGGGTGCGAAAGGTGCGCGCATGAGGAAAGCGGTCCTCTTTCGTTTTCGCCAGCGCCTTCTGCAAACAGGCTTCGAGGCTCTCCGGCAGCGTCGGCTCAAGCGACCGCAGGAGCGGTGCCGGCTCTTCGACTTGGGCCCACATAGTCTTGACGGCGTCCCCCTTGGAAAAGGGAGGCTGACCTGTCAGCATCTCGTGGAGCATGATGCCGACCGCATATAGGTCGGAGCGGGCCTCCATGCCCAGTCCCTGAGCTTGCTCGGGGGACATATAGTCCGGCGTCCCGGCGACCTCTTTGGACGGTCGTGAGTCTTCCGCGAGGGTCGCGATGCCGAAGTCGAGGACCTTGACCAGCTCGGTGCCGAGGCCATCGTCGTCGTGCCATGGGATGACCATGATATTCGCGGGTTTGAGGTCGCAGTGGACGATCCCCGTGTCATGCGCTTCGCCCAACGCCGCGAGGAGCTGAATCGCGATGTTTAGGGCGCGAAGTGGCGGAATTTTAACGCTTTTCGCGATGAGTCCCGCGAGGTCCTCACCGTCGAGGTACTCCATGACGAGCCAATATTCGTGGCCATCGGTGCCGAAATCGAGGAGCTGGACGGTGTTCTGATGGCGCAGCTGGCTAACGAGGCGCGCCTCTTTTAGGAAGCGATCGGTCGCGTCGGAGCGGTGGACAAACTCGGGGTGCAGGACTTTGACCGCGATCTTGCGTTGAAGCACGACGTGACGACCGACATAGACGAGGCCCATGCCGCCTTCGCCGATGACGTCCTCGAGCTCGTACTTGCCGTCGGCGATGATCCGACCTTTTCCGTTTGCCGCCGTCATTAACAACCTTATGGGACCCGGATGGGATGAGATGAGAGCGTCCCACCACTGTACGCGGTGGCCGGCCATAGCGTCAAACCGACGGTTGACCAGCCACAATGTGCTGCCCATGGGGAGTCGGTTACCCCTGATACGGGTGACTGGCCAACTGAGATCAGTTTTAACCGACAGTCGACAACTTTGCGCGCCAGTCTGAAAAACCAAACCGCCTGAGCTGGGCCCGTTTGGGACCTCCGATATGCCGGTGGGCCGCGGCAACGGCCCCCACAGCAATGTTATGCTGGCCCTACCGCCTTCGGGCTGGACGCTGGTTGGGGTTTGGTTGGTCAGTCAGCCATTGAGGCCTAGCGCGAGACGCCAGGCGGCGCGCCGATGGAGTTCCCGTCACTTTGGATACGCTGGTCGTCGCTAGCGGCGGCCATGGGGCCAATCATTTCAAGACATACTATTATGTCTCAAAAAGAGAGACCGCGTGCTCGCAGTCGCTAGATCATCTAGGGAGGCAGACGGTCGCGGTCGCAGCGGTCGCCGAGCTCGTCCCGATGAAGCGCTGAGCGGACTTCGGCGAGGTGCCGGCGATCCTCCCGCACGACTCGTTGACGGCCGCGGACTTGGCGACGCAGCGGCCGGTGAAGCCAGAGTCGAGGCTCGTGCAGAAGGTCGGCGACGCCCCGGTCTTGTCGGGGCAGGTGCCCTCGCACGGCAGCGTGCAGAAACCCACGGCCGTGGGGCTGAAGCTGTAGCAGATCGCGCTCGCGACCGAGCTCGAGAAGTTGCACTCGCGATCCGTCGCGCACGGGCTCCCGACGAAACGCACCGCCGGCGGCGTCACGCCGTTGAGGCGCGGGAAATACGTCGTATCGTTCAGGTTCACGAACGAGAAACCCTCGTCCTCGAGGGTCGAGATCAGACCATCGAGGACCGCGACGGTATTGGCGTGGATGTCATGGAACAAGACCACCCCGCCGTTCTTCGCGCGCACCTGGGACATGACGTAGCCCTCGAGGTTCATGCGAAAGACGTCGGGGACGTAGCGAAAGGTGCTCGCCGAACAGGTGCCGTTGCCGCTCTTGGCGAAACACCAATCGGCCGAGTCGACGTGCCACCCGGTCGTCGCGTAGCCGAGGGTCTTGACGAACGCGAGTCCGGCGCAGCTCGCCGAGCCGAACGGGAAGCGGAGATAGCGCGGCGTCACGCCGGCCGCCTTGATGATCTCGTGCGTGAGGGTGACCTCGGAGCGGAGCTTGGCGTCGGCGACCGTCTTGAGGTTTAGGTGATTTTGGGAGTGGTTCGCGAGGATGTGGCCATCGGCGATGATGCGCGCCAGCACCGCCTTCTCGGGAGCCCCCTTGACGCGCGAGCCGTTGATGAAGAAGGTCGCCTTGATGCCGCGCTCTCGCAAGATGTCGAGGACCCTCGTGGTCGTGGTTACGTTCGGGCCGTCGTCGAAGGTGAGCGCCACGCGCTTGCTGAAGCCACTCTGGTCGGGTAGCACAACACCGGAGCAGCCGCCGCTGTCGTCTTTACCGAGCACGGCCTGCTGGTAGGCCTCCTCGAAACCAGCCGTGGCCTCGTCGTCGTGCGCGTGGTCGTCGTCGTGCGTGTGAACTTCATCGCCCGCACACGCAGCGAAGGTCGGCGCCAGGAGCAACAACGAGGCGACGAGTGCGGAGCGCGTGAACATTATAGACCTCTGGCGAGCGGAGAGCGCGCGGGTTCTACGCTCGCGCCGGGCGAAGTCAAGCTCGAGACGACTTCTGACAGTAGCCCGTGTGCCGCGCGGTTCTCCGCCCTATCCAGTTTCGCAGCGCGGTCGCCGAGGACCCCGTCCTCATCCCCATCCTCGTCGCCGGTGGGTGGCGACTCAGTCGCCGCGTCAGGCCTTCGTCGCGGGCCTCGGGAGGCTGAGAATCACGACCGCGGCGATGACGAGGGCGGCTCCCACAAGCTCGGTCGCGCCGGGGCTCGGTCTATCGAGGAGCAGCGCCAAGAGGCTGCTGGCGGCGAGGCCCGCGAGGATGCTGCTGGCGCGGTTGACGGGCACGCAGAAGCTGTTCTCGCGCTTGTCTAGCAGGATCAGCGCGCCAAAGATCCCGGTCCCCTGCGATAGCAATCCTAGGAGGATGATCCAGACCAGCTCGGACTTGTCCCAAAGCTCGGTGAAGCCGATCCGGACCTGGTCGGCCGCGCCCCCCACGCCGACCAACGCGAAGATGGCGAGGAGCGCCACAATGGCGGGCGTCGCGGTCATCTGCTCTTCGACGAAGTAGCGCTTGGTCGCGTCGGGGTCCTGACTCTTCGCGAGGCGGCTCATGAGGCGAAGGCGGATAAAGTAGGCGAGCAGGTAGATGCAGACGTCTACGACCGCCACGATTGTCATCGCGGTGCCGCTCTTGCCGCCGCCGAAGAACGCGACAAAGAGCGCGCCGAGGCTCAGCACGAGGGCGATCCACGAGGCTCGATGGACCTTGCGCCCTGTGCCCGCGTCGACGATTGGGGCGAGGACGAGCACGCCGCCCCGCATCAGCAACATCATAAAGACGATGGAGACGCCCGAGAACGCGTAGGCGAGGGTGGTCGTCGCGATGATTCCGGAGGTCGCGAGCCCGGAGAGGAAGGTGAGACGCCTTGGGCAAGGCAAGGATTTGCCTAAGAAGGTGCGTCGCCCAGCGAAGCCCCACCACCTCTTGGCGGTGATGAACGTGAACATGCCGACGAGCGAGGCGAGGCACGAGATGGGAAGCAGCATGCCCCCCGTGATCTCGCCGTCGTGCCCGGAGACGAGCACGTAGCTGAGGTCCTCATCCATGCCCGGCAAGAGGCCGTCGCTGAGGGCCTTCGTTAGCGCGGCGTAGGGCACGTAGCAGGCGAAGTAGCCGAAAGCGAACCACCAGATGGAGACGGCGGACTTGAGCTTGGGCGGACTCGGAAGATCGGACATGAGGGCCTTTGGGGCGAGCATTAGGTCCCGCGCCGGCTATCGTCGCGCAGATACTCGCGTGCGTAAAGGCGGCCCACGGTCTCCCGGGGGCGCCACGGCTCGCACCGGGAAGGGATCCGGCCTCTTCAGAACGCTTTGTGGCTACGGAAAATTTTCGGCCATTTTCTATTAGAAAACAAACACTTGGCATGTAAGGGCGAATTTCTGAATGAATCACCATTCAGTCTTTCATTGCCTCGCCGACCGAGGGTTTATATAACTATCGTGTCAACGCGATGTCCCTCGTCGGAGCATCGCAACCGCGGTCCCCGAAGGGCGGCGTACCAACAGCGTACCAATAGCTAAGGAAGTGCATCATGGCCGAGTTTTTCGCAGACATGCGGGATATCCGCTTCAACCTTTTCGACTTCCTCGACGTCGGCGCGATGACGAAATCCGAGCGTTACAAAGACGCCGACGTTGACACGATGAACGATGTCCTCGACTTCGCTTATCAGCAGTCCGCCGAGGTCCTCTGGCCCGTCAACCGCGCCGGCGACGTCGAGGGTGTGAAGCTCGTTGATGGCAAAGTGATCATGCCGACGGGCTTCAAAGAGACCTACAAGGCCTTCTCCGAGTCAGGCTGGAACGGCCTGTCCTTCACGGCCGAGCAGGGCGGCCAGGGCTTCCCCTTCACGGTCCACATGGCCTCGCAAGAGCTCTTCACGGCCGCGAACGTCAACTTCATGTTCACGCCTGGCCTCAGCCACGGTGTGCTCGGCATGATCTTCGAGTTCGGTACCGCCGACCAGAAGGCCATGTACGCCGAGCGCCTCCTGACTGGCGAGTGGTCGGCCACGATGTGCCTGACCGAGCCCCACGCGGGTACAGCCGTCCCGGATCTCAAGACCCTCGCGCGCCCGGTCGAGGGCAAGCCGGGCTACTTCAAGATCAAGGGCCAGAAGGTCTTCATCAGCTCGGGCGACCACGAACTCTGCGACAATATCGTGCACGCCGTGCTCGCCCGCGTCGAAGGCGACCCCTCGGATCACCGTGGCGTGTCGCTGTTCATCGTGCCCAAGCACAAGCACGACGGCGCCGGCAAGATCCTGGGCCGCAATGATGTGACCTGTATCGCGGTCGAAGAGAAGATGGGCATCCACGGTTCGGCCACCTGCCAGCTCGTCTTCGGTGAAGATGACGAGTGCGAGGGCTGGCTCCTCGGCGGCCAAGGCGAAGGCCTGCGGTGCATGTTCAAGATGATGAACGAGGCCCGCATCGCGGTCGGCCTCCAGGGCATGGCCCTTGGCAACCTCAGCTACCAGCGCGCGGTCCGCTACGCGAAAGAGCGCATCCAGGGCACGCGCATCGCCGACATGCGCAAGGCGAACCCCGAGCGCGTGGCCATCATCGAGCACCCTGACGTCAAACGCATGCTGCTCAATATGAAGTCACTGGCCGAGGGCTCACGGGCCTTGACCCTCTACGGCGCCTACTGCCTCGACCAAGAAGAGATGGCGACGGACGAGAAGACGAAGACCCACTGGCACTACCAGCTGGAGATCCTCACGCCGATCATCAAGGCTTGGTGCTCGGACGAGGGCTTTAATATCTGTAACACGGGTGTTCAGGTCCTCGGTGGCTATGGCTACATCAGCGAGTACGGCCAAGAGCAGCTGCTGCGCGACGTGAAGATCGCGGCCATCTACGAGGGCACCAACGGTATCCAGGCGATGGACCTCGTCGGTCGTAAGATCGCGCGCGGCGGTGGCGTCATGATGATGGCCATGCTGAACGAAGTAAATAAGACCTTGAACGCCCCCGGGGTCGCAGAGAGCCCCTTCGCCGACGAGATCGCCGCGCTTGTGAAAGCCCGCGATGCGCTCGCTGGCACGGCCATGGGCTTTGGCCAGTCCGGCATGAAGGGCGACGTCGACTACCCGGCCTTTCACGCGGTCCGCTTCCTAGAGATGTTCGGCGACGTCCTCGTCGGCTGGCTGCTTATTCGGCAGGCCCAGAAGGCGCAGGTCCTCTACGACAAGCGCCTCTTGACCAAGGACATTGACCACATGACGGAGAACCTCGGCTCGTTCCTCCAAGACGACGCTGAGGCCCGCTTCCTCCACGGCAAGATCCAGACCGCGCGTCACTTCGTGCATCAGATCCTGCCGCGCGTCGTGTCGAGCTCGGTCTCGATCCGCAGCCAGGACCGCAGCGCCCTGACGATGGTCTTCTGATTCGGCGCCCAGCTTGGGCAGACGAAGGCGACGCACGGTTTTACCGGCGTCGCCTTTTTCGTGTCCTGCAGCCGCTGTGCCGGATGGCCCCTTGAACCCGCCGTCAATCACAGTGATAATGTTCCCATGTGCAGACTATTCGGTTTCCGTAGCATCATCCCCTCTCAGGTCCACCGGTCTCTGGTCCACGCTGACAACGCCCTCGCGGTGCAGAGTGAAAACCACCCCGATGGCTGGGGGGTCGCCTTCTACGTCGATGGGTCGCCTCACCTCATGAAGAGCGCCACTGGCGCGGTTGACGACGCGATCTTTAAACGCGTCTCGGGGGTCGTGGCGTCCGAGACCGTGCTCGCCCACATCCGCAAGGCGACGCAAGGCAACCTCACGGTCCTGAACACGCACCCGTTCCAATACGGGCGCTGGGTCTTCGCCCATAACGGCGACATCCCGAATTTTGGCCGCTGTAGCGAGGCCCTGACGGCCGCGATTGCCCCGCGCCTTCGTCGATTTATCCTCGGCGAGACCGATTCGGAACGCATCTTCTTTTTGTTTTTGACCGAGCTGTCGAAGTACGGCGACTTGAGCGGCCCGCAGCTTGGCATCGACGAGGTTATGAGCGCGCTCACCGACACCATTGTGGCCGTCCGCGCCATCTGTGACGGGCCGGATGCGCCCTCGCCGGCGCTGTTGTCAGTCCTCGTGACGAACGGGCACTGCATGGTCGCGCACCACGGCGGCAAAGATCTCTTCTGGTCGTCGTGGAAGAAGAGTTGTCCTGACCGCGACATCTGCCCATCGCTCAACGATGTCTGCGAGGCCGCAAGTAAGACCGGTTTCGTGAACCACTTCCTCATCGCTTCCGAGCCACTTCTCGGTGATAACATCTGGAATCTAATGAGAGAAGGCGAGATGGTCGGGGTCGACTTCCGCATGCGCCTCTCTCAGCGCCAGGGGCCACCCGCACCGCCGCGTGTGGGTGCGGTTGTTTGCAGCAACACGCTCTGACTAGGCCTCGGCGCGCCGTAGATCGGCCACCGATGGTGGGTGCAATACATCCGGATCCTCCGCGAATATGCCAAGTTTTGCAAGAGGTTGCGGTCAGATACTGTGGATCTGCAATAAAAAAAGAGTGATGACCTTTTGCTGGCCACCACCCTTTTCAGGACCACCGTTCATTCGGGGTTATTACTCGTCGTCGGCCTCGAACACGTCAGCGCCGTTGTCCGGGCCGTGACCGCGTCCGCCGTGCCTTCCGCCCCACTCACCGCGCTCTCCGTCGCGACCACCGCGACCACGGGCCCCGTGGTGCTTGCGCACCTTCTGCATCGTCACCATCAAGGTCGCCTGCTCTCTCGGGCTGAGGAGGTTCGCGACCGCGTCCTGCTCATCCTGGCGTAGCTGCTGGAGCTTTGCCCGAGTCGCGCGGACCTGGGCGATGGCTTTTGAAAATGCGCGGTCGTCGTTGCTGTGGGTCTCGACCAGAATCTTGAGGGACTCACGTGCCGCCCTCATGTCCTGCCGTAGCCCCTTCTTCTGCGTGCGGAATTGCTGGGTAACGGCCTGCACCTTGGCGACGCGTGCGTCGTCGAGGCCGACC
>Ga0105051_10008872_pt1 | contig 10085 bp, 12 predicted proteins | sample FRY02_FD_78383 | JGI IMG/M metagenome (GOLD analysis project Ga0105051, IMG submission 78383) | Freshwater microbial communities from Lake Fryxell liftoff mats and glacier meltwater in Antarctica - FRY-02 (megahit assembly) | ecosystem: Environmental > Aquatic > Freshwater > Ice > Glacier...
AAGCCTCGGGAATTACTTCATTGACTATACCCTTGGTTTTGTTGTCGGAAACGGGGTACCGTACTTTCGCTGGATCAAGCACCGCAAATGTGCGTGGCGCAGTCGCCCAATTAGGCAAATGGTGCTTAATCCATGAGCAGATCATCGAAATATTCGAGATAAAAAGTTGAAACTCCGCAGTCTGACTTTAAATGTAGAAATATTGATTGTCCTGATTTATTATTTTTCTGTTTTTTTATAGGGAAAGTCCAATTTTCTAAGAGTGGAAAATTTGCAATGTTCTTGGGTGGTGCTTAATCCAAGCGGTGCTTGATCCAGCGAAAGTACGGTAAATGAAATTAAAATATATTATAGTGTCATACAAAAAACCCACGGGAGATGCAAGCGCAAACTTTAAAAGAATTGAAAAAGCTGCCAAGAAATCTTGAACTCGGTATTAAGTAATTCCCGAAATCATCGACCAATCAATAAAATGTGCTTTTTCGGGTAGTTAGTTTTCTGATCACGCTCAACAAAATGACGGACGACCACCACCACCACCACTACAACACCACCTCTGCGCTTGTGTTCTGTCGCTGTCGGATTTGCCATCAAAAACTATGCCATCAGAACAGCAACAAGTGTGCCATCTGCCATAGACTCACCACCCTCATCCACTCACCCAAGGACTGCGACCTGTGCCAGAAGTTTGCAAACGAGCCATCCACTTTTACTCCGAATTTGAAATAAACGTCTTGATTGGTTCCACCACTTCATGCTGTTTCGACCAGATCAGTGGCGCAGTCCATATCTTCCACAATCAGCACAGCAATTTTTTCTTCCAAATCTCAAATGGTCGTCGCAAAGTCCTGGGCCAATCGGCCCGACAATCTCGGTCGCACCCCCCTACACTTTGCATCAGGCACTCGCGACACTACGCTGATGCTCCGCGTTGGCGCAGATCCAAATACCCAAGACAATCTCGGTCGCACCCCCCTACACTATACAAAGACCCTGGAGACTGCCGCGTTGATGCTCGCTGCTGGTGCGGACGCAAGTATTAAAGACTGCTACGGCTACGCCCCTTCCCACTACAATGCCACGATGCTACAATACTTTTACTTTCAATAAATTTCGAACCGAAATTATTTTCTTGCTACTGCTATATGAACATAACTAAAGTGCTTGTGATATCCGTGTCATTGATTGTGCTCGACACAATATGGATCCGCGGGTTTCTCCTCGAGCCATTCACGGCCATGATTGAGAAAGTTCAGAAACAGGCAATGCAGGTCAGGTCAGTTGGTGTCGTGATTGCATACCTGGCATTGCTCGTTCTTGCTGTAGTATTTTTACCAAAAACAGATAATTACCTCGAGGCATTTCTGCTCGGGTTCTGTATTTATGCTATCTACGATGGGACAAATTACGCCACACTCAGCCAATGGGACGCCTCGGTTGCGATAGCAGACAGTGTCTGGGGAGGAATTCTCTTCCTTTTATTGAAAGCAACTGATGGCTTCTTTCAATAAGTTAGTGTATATTAACAAGAATCATTGCAGCCGAGCCATTATCGTTTGGCCAGTAGAATGAGGGATATAACGATAAGAAGGCTGGCCACAAAGACCATTCGGTTTTCCTTTGTGAATATGAGGGGCACCGTCTCCAAATTCCCGTCAAAGTTCAGCAGGTCCTCCATGATCCCAACAAAGGACCTCGACAGCGTCGTGATAAAAGACCCCAGAGTAATACTTTGAGCATCCTTGCTCGTGTCTGGCCCAGTATCCTCCAGTTGTTCTCGGATTTTCTTAATGATATCGTCCTCCTGTTCCTTGGTAAGCACGACGGGGACATCAAGCGGTGATTTCAACGGGTCTGGGAAATCAGTCTCAGCAGTAATAGACACTCCGTTTCGTTTGATGTAATCAATCTGTTCCTGCTCAATTTCACCAATATCCATATCGTTTATATAGCCAAATATTTTAAACGATGGAATTGAACACAGTCTCGAGCAGCAGTTTTTTTGCATATACTTTTTTATTGGCCATGATATGGTCAGCAACTACATTGCAAAAATAAAACCCCAGGATAAATTTGCGTACGCCGTCGTGCTCGTTGTTTCCCTCTGGTTTTTCAGTCACATCTTCAAAGCTGACGTCTCATTTCTAATTGCACTGGTTGTCGGACTGGCTGTCATTTACTACAAGGACGACGAGGTCTCGGCCAGCACCAACAACCTCAACAACGACCTCGAGCTCAAATTGAATGGGCTCTTGAAAGAAGAAAACAAACCAGCACCGAGGTATTTCCACATTGACCCAGATATGATCACATTCTTTGACAGTATCTCTGACTTTCGGATCTACAACAGGGATTCGTTTGTACGCGCTATCCGCACCACCGACAATTTGCTCAAACTGCGGAGAGACCTCGAGAACGACTACATCTCCATCCAAGAGCGGGAAATGGATTCATGGCAAAATTTTGAGATACGAGACCCTGGCACCAGCAGCGACAGCAGCGACAGCAGCGACAGCGACGGCACGTCAAAGACCAAGACGGTAAAGTATGTGTCTAATATCAAGAACCACTCTGAAATCTTCCAGGCTGCTGAGCTGCTTGCTAATAAAGGCCTGAATTACCTTCACTCCTTCATAATCAATCTACCTCCTGATAAATTCTACAAAAACAAACACAAGGAGGCAATGGACAGGTACCATCTCCTTGTCAAACGAAATTTAGATGTAATTCTATTACACTGTAAAAAATACTCGAAAGATATACTCATAGGCCAAGATTACGGGAAGCCCCGCGCTCATAATAAATTACAGGGAAGACAGGGGTTTTCAGCAAATTCGTTCGATTTCTTTTGATTTAAAAACTAAAAACCATGCATATTAACAAAATGAATACTGCAATCACTGCCTCTTCTTCTGCTACTGCTACCTCTTCTTCTGCTACTGCTACCTCTTCTTCTGCTACTGCTACCTCTTCAGGTGCTACCTCTTCAGGTGCTACCTTGACCATCAATGACCCGATTGCCACGCAACCCAAAGACTTTGCTCGTCGTCTATACAAGCACCAGCTTGCCTGTATCGCCCGTATGCAGTTGCTTGAAACCAAGGAATTCTCCCTCGATGTGAATGACCGTGACTTGCAGCTCTTTACAAACAACGGGATCCTCGCAGAGAAAGGAGGGTCCGGGAAATCCATGACCATCCTTGGTCTCATCCAGGCACAGCTTGAGACCCCGGTTAAAAAGTTTAATGTGGTACGGCAAAACTGGTCATACTATCGTCAGGTACCTGGCCAAGAGTACGTGGATACATCGGTCGTCATCTTCCCAGACCACCTAAAAACCCATTGGATGGACGAGGTGAAAACGTGCGGACTAAAGTACCATTTCGTGTATAAGACAAGAGATCTCTTACCCATTGAAAACTACGCCAACTTTGACGTGGTTTTCATTTGCTTTGACCGGCTCAAGAATGTGTTTCTTGGTAACCATATTTTTAAAAGAGTGTTTATTGATGAGGCGGACACGACCATCAATTCACATAAAATCCCAACCGGGTTCTTTACCTGGTATATCACGTCTAATTACAGTGATTTTTCGCGGTACCCTCGCTTTGCCCCCTTCAAGCACATGAACACCACTGAAATTGATTACTTCACAGTACGAACAAATTACTACATCCCACCGAGCACAGTTGTCAATTATAATTCCTTTGTCTGCGACCAGGACCACGGACACTCGCCCCCCGACATCGCGGCCAGCAAGAGGTGCCTTTTACAGGAAAATTCCATCGGGGCCGTCCTGAGCCTGAACGGAGTAGTGATTTCTCAAAAAGACTTGATTATCTGTATTTCCAATGAAATTACTGCGAAAATAAACAAGATCAACCTGCTCCTCTCCCAAACCGACCCGCTGTCGAATCACAAACACTACAAAGAGATCAGAAGTCTCAGGGAAAGAAAAAAGACCATCCAGGACAACATCAAAGGCCCCGAGGACTGTGGGATCTGTCTATCAAAAGTGGTCAATCCCGTCCTCGTTGGTTGCTGTAAGAATATATTTTGCGCTGAATGTATCTGCACAGTTCAAATAACAATGAACTTCAAGTGCCCCATATGCAGGGAATCCAACTCGCAGCTGTGTCTTGTCCACGAGCAATACAAACCTCCCCCTACAAAGCTCAATGTCTGTCTCGATATCATAAAGGCAAGTTCTGGGTCGATAGTCGTCTATACGACGAGCTTTGAATTTTATTTCGGGTTGCTGGAGGCCTTCAGGGCAGACAAGGCCATCAATTTCATTCAACTGGACAGAACACTGACTGGTCGTACAATGAAAGCCACGGACGACCACGTTGAGTTTTCTCTCAACTTCTTCAATGGGCTCACTCTTGTTCCTCGAAAAGTCCTCTTAGTGGCCGGCTCAATCCCCAACGGCCTCAGCCTCTCAAGCACCAGCCATTTGATCATCGATGACAATATCAATAAAGAGTACATCACAGACAAAATCTTCCGTCTCGACAGAGATTCCTCAGCCCCCCTCAATGTACATCAACTTTACCGGGAAGGAAATGTTCCTGTTTTTTCTGAACTTTAAACTTTTTCGTTACCCTTCATTACCCCTTCGTTGTATTTATTTTATAATAAAAATCCTTCCATTCTTATTATAAATTTTAGTTAGTTCGTGTGCGGTCCGTAGCGAACTTTATTTTGACAACCAGTCTTAACAGTCTTAACAGTCAGTAACAGTCTTAACAGTCTTAACAGTCTTAAAGATGTTGCTCGGATTACTTGAAATGCTAAATGTTCCAGAACAGTCGTCCTCGTCCGTCATTAGAATCATGCAGGCCTTTCATATTTCACACGGCCACTTCCGAGTTTGCGTCAACAACATTGAGCATTTCCCCGACATTGACGACAGGCACGTGAAGAGACTCATGGACAAATTTGGATGGGATTTTGCCATGTTCTCTCAAAACCCCAACGTGTCGTCCGAGTTTCTCGAGAGACACATGGACAATGCCTGGGACTTTGAGATACTTTCCAAGAACAAGAACCTCACGCGAAGATTCATTGAGCGACATATATCAGAACCATGGAATTGGATGGATCTCTCCGTCGTGGCTCCATGGGACTTTATATCCACCCACGCACATCAACTCAACTACAAGTTTCTGTCTCTCAACACAAACATCACACCCGAGTTTATAGAAAACAACCTGCACAGAGACTGGCACTGGGGCCCGCTCGGGCTATCTGCAAACAGAGCAGTCTCGATGGAATTCATCGAGAAACACATTGACAGAAATTGGCACTGGGGTATTTACGGGCTGTCTTTAAACACAAGCATCAATGAGGCATTCCTCGACAAGTACGCAGCTAAACCCTGGTACTATGGAAGGGGGGGTCTTTCAAACAACAATTCCATTCCATTCATCCGAGTACAGAGAACGAGGGACCGTGACTGGGATATCCGGGTCGTTCTGAGGAGACTCACCGGGTATGAGCTCGACATATTCCTGGAAACTCGAATAGATGCTCCGAGATTCTATCAGATCCCTTTCCCTTCGTACTGTAAGCAGTCTATTTCCGGGAACCCAAACGTCACCCCAGAGCTCGTCGAAAGGCACGACAGATTTCCATGGGACTACATGTGTCTCTCGCGTCTGGAGTCTATGGGCAGGTACATTGAGAGACACCATGACCTGCCCTGGGACTGGGGGCATGTTTCTTTTAACAAAGGCGTATCACTCAAGTTTCTGGAACAGCACGAGGACAAGCTCGCGGATTGGAAAAGGATCTACGTCATTGAAAATAAGGCTGCAAAGACGATACAACTTGCATGCGAAGACTGGCTGTGGAAACCAGTTTGTCGCGATGGGACGCCAGGTATACACGTGAGGCTAATGCTTCAGCACGTTGGTAATTTTATTAGTTAAAACATCTCAGGTCGATTCAACCCCGAGAGTGCTTTGATTTGGAACTTGTAAATCACTGCAGGTCTGTTGGGCGAAGACATGACTAATTGCTCGTTAGGGACTCTAAAGACGGTGTATTTATATTCTTTACCAATACTACCTTCAGTAGTCTCAACGATGGTCACGTTCATTCGAAGGTCTTCGGCCCGTCTTTTTGTCTTGGAATTTTTCTTGCATCTCTCATGAACTCTTGCTGCCTGGGTAAATGCCTTTTTGGCGGCCCCAGAAGGAGATCTGTTAAGGTATCGGCCGCCATCGATTTTGATTTTTTTAGAAGATGTGTCTGTTACGGCGCGTACAAGTGAGAAACTTCTTAATTCGTCCATCTTTGTATATTGACTGTTAGAAAAAAAAACCCAATTTATTCAGATTTTTTGACCCTCGACCCAGACAATTTCCCAAAGAAAATCCTTGGAAACAAGAGGACGACTACTATACAGACAAGAGAGGCTGTGGAAATTGATTTTGTCTGTACATACACGACACACCACAGTATAATTTTTTTGGTCATGTTTTGACAAAAAAAGTCTGGGTACTCATCTGACATTTCACCAATGACCAGGTAGCTTCCCACGAGACTCACTATAATCAACACGCTCGATAGTTCTTCAGGGACCTTATCTACATTCAAAATATCAACAGACTTGTTCATTTAAAATGGAAATATATTTTTTTCTTACTTTAATTTTTTAGGACGTCCTCTCCCCTTTTTCCCAGGGGGCTGGATATTGATGCTCTTCACCTCTGGCTCGACAGAACTTACCACAGAGACAATCGACTCATTGTCGTCATCTGACTCGTTAAGGGACCGGAGCATCTCCTCAGTGGGCCCAGACATCTCTCGCTGTCTTCCACTGGGAGCAGGCGACGTCATGCTTTTCTGCAAATGAAACATAAATGCACTTCCAGCCAGCATACTCATGAGTTTTATCTCTGGGCTACTGCCCATATTGCTGTACCATTTTTCATACAATTCCTCAAATACCTCGTCATAGTTTTCAATGTCATTTAGAATGACATGCGACCAGCCGTCCATGTTCCCACCAACCTTGAATTTATTGTTCATCATCTCGATGGTGCTCACACAAAACATGAGGCCCTGTCTGCAGTAATTGACACCAGCATCCACTTGATTTTCTTTTTTGATGCGATACACCTCTCCCTTGATATCATCCAGCGAGTGTTCCATTCCAAAGCGGCGCCCGACCACAATACCTCTCTTCTCGAATCTTTTCAACTGAGACAGACAGTTTGCTTTTTCTCGCTGAGACTCTTCAAACGACATCTCTGTCACCCGAGAAGCCTGTGTCTGGTGCATAAAAGGATCCGCGCGCCCCGATTCCTCAGAGGCAACGGACTCTGCCGGCTCTCCCTGCTCAGACTCCTCGACAAAAAATTCCATCCCAAGATTGGGTTTCTCAGCCTTTGCAAAGAAGGGGTCTGGTTTCGCGACCCCACCCCCCCTCGACGTCGTGATGGTGTCGCTTAAGACATCTTTCAACGACTCTAAAGGAACTTGCTTGCTGTTTGATTCTCGTCTGATTTCAAAGTCTGTCATTGGTAGGTTGGAAGGTAGTTGTTATACTTGAGTTTTTATTTCTAAGTATTTGACGCGCGCCAGGGTTTGAAGTGCAACTGTGAAGTGATTCAATCAAAGATGGTACCAGTTGTTTCTGTTGGAACAGCTGCCTCGACCGATTCGACTGGCGCCTCGGCAGCAGCCGCCTTTACCTTTGGAACTCTTTTTTTCTTTGGCTTGACCGAAGTAGTTACCATCTCGATTTCCGAGGGCTCTACGGGGCTTACGGGGCTTACGGGGCTTACGGGTGAGATTTCTACAGCTACAGGCTCCGTTTCTTCGAGGATTGTTTCAAGAACATCTTCATAGTCGTCAATGTCTTCATAATCTGCGCCAATGTCGTCTTTGAGGTCTTCGAGGTCTTCGGGGTCTTCGAGGTCTTCGAGGTCTTCGGGGTCTTCGAGGTCTTCGGGGTCTTCGAGGTCTTCGAGGTCTTCGAGGTCTTCAGGGCTGAAATCGTCATCGTAATCAACGAGATTACCCGCCTTGATTTCCTCGACCTGAGTTTTCAATGACAACACGTCGAGGTACACAAGATACACGAAGTAGCCCATAGAAATCACTAAAATTACACCAACGATCGAAATCATTTTGCCATCAAATTCCATTTATATATGAAAATATATTTTTTACGAGAGTTAAACGCACGCTGCGTTCAAGCCCCGACTTAAAACGGAAAGGTGGTCATCACCCAGAACATGAGCACAGAGGGGAACCACTTCATTTGGTACTTGGACATCAATATAGATCCCAGTATGATATTCCCGGCAATGTACTGGATTTTTCGGTTGTACATTTCCTGAATGACCATGGGCTCGTTTTCCTGGATAAAGGGCTCAACGTTTTTAAGAATGTCGAGCCGTGTTTGCTCGATAAATTTAGATTTTTCTGGGTGAAGTTTGACTTTGTTTCTAAAGATTTTATTAACAACGTGTTTTATAGAGTCTCGCGTGAAGGAATCCTGAGCCAAATACGGCACTTCAATCAAATCTTTCTGGATATGTCTATGGATATCGATTAGCACGCATCGTCTGAACAGGAAAAAGGAGAAAAAAGTCAGGAAAGCCCCTGCATCAACGATGCCGCTGTGTCTATCAAATGAGATGAGTACAACCGAAAATATAGAAGACAACGTGAAAAACGAATGAGCAAATGAACTCGCTTTCAATAGAAACAGCTGGGACTCCATACACTGCCTATTTTTTTAATTTTCAGTTTTTCCCGTGCCAAACCCGAGTGGCTCTCGATGTAGAATTTTCAGTTTCCTGAGCAGTAGCCGATTGATGTCGCAGAGGACTTGCTTTTTCTGAACATCATAGTCTCGGAACAGCCCATGAGCCTCCTTGAAGGTATAGTAGGCTACCTTTTTTATCTCTTCCATTTGCTTGTGGTTCTTTTCATCCACACCAGGGACTTTGTCAGACATCACGCGGGCAATGTAATAGACATGGGTGTACTGCACGCCGTTGGAACCTACAAACGACTCTACAAGAGGCTCAATGTCCCTTGAGATGATGATATCGTTTTTACAAAACCCCGTTTCTTCAGAAAACTCTCTTATCGCACAATGAACCGGCTTTTCGTGCATGTTCTTTCTTCCTTTCGGAAATCCATATTCCTGCATGTGATACCTCGAAGGCTCTTTGAACGGCAGACTCTCAAGATTCAATCTACTGAACTTGTATTTGGCCTTTTCATATTCATTGATGTAAATCCCAGAATCCTTGCAGACCCATAAATCATCCCAGATCTGGTCGAATGACTGCGTGAGAAGCTTCGTCTTTTCGTTTGGCGTCATTTCTCCGATAAAGGTATGTAGAAATTCAGTTTTATTGTATTCCCTGTACTTTCCTCTAACAAAATCCGTGTAGCCCATGGTATCCTTCCTTTGTATGAGCATAAAATTGACAACACCCCCAATAATCCTATACCCAATGATCCCAAAACTAAGAATTGGGTTCTTGCAATGCTTGAAAATATGTCCAGTCTCGTTGCAATTCAAGCACTTTATAGACATGACGTCCCTCTGGTAGTATGATTTTTTATTTTAAAGTGATTTTAAGCACAGTCCGAGCCCAAAAGCGCAAATTTTACACGAATTTGCATGCAGTCTAACATCTTAACTTGGAGTCTAAATTAACTTAGAGTCTAAAAACTATACACTGTAAATGAAACTCAAATCAGATGAACTGCTCAAGCAGGTCTATAACATGCGCTCAGATAAACGAGCCCAGATGCCTCAATCTTCACTTGAAATCAAATACAAGACTCTCAGCGAAGACTACCCCTACCTCTTTAAAATGGTATCTGAAAACTCGGATGACTTCATGGAAATCCTCAAAAAAATGATCACATTAATGCAGATGGTCGAGGATGGCACGAAAACACAGGAAGACTCGGATAAAATCATGGGCTACGAGTTGGCCAAGACCTTTGTCTATGAGAAACTCGACATGACCAAGGAAGTCGTCCCGGCAATGGAACCTATATTTGACGAAAGCCCTGAAGACGACGATAAAGACGATAAAGACGAT
>Ga0105051_10008898_pt1 | contig 10069 bp, 8 predicted proteins | sample FRY02_FD_78383 | JGI IMG/M metagenome (GOLD analysis project Ga0105051, IMG submission 78383) | Freshwater microbial communities from Lake Fryxell liftoff mats and glacier meltwater in Antarctica - FRY-02 (megahit assembly) | ecosystem: Environmental > Aquatic > Freshwater > Ice > Glacier...
ACGTGCTCGCAGTACAGCTTGCAACTGCACAGCTGTGTGCAGGTCTGGGGCACGAAGTGGTAGAGGCGTCACCCCAATATGATGGTCTGGTATTCGAAGATCGTTTTATTGATCTGTGGGCCTCCGGTGCGGCGAAGATCCGCAGCGATGTGCTGGCGGCAGGTTTCCAGGAGTCGGCGCTCGGCGATGTACTCGAGCCCTGGACCCTGTTTCTGGCCGAGCGGGCGATGGCTGCCCCACCGGGTACCATCGACAGGGTTCGCGAACATTTTCTGCACGTGCAGGCGCTTGTCAGCCAGTTCATGACAGGATTTGATGTCTGGTTGACACCGGTGCTGTCTGCGCCGGCTCCGCGACTGGGTGAGCAGGGCCCGCTCATTGCACCACGGGAACTCCAGCGACGTGTATTTGACTGGGTGGCCTATACCCCGTTGGCAAACGCCATCGGTACCCCTGCGATCTCCCTGCCACTGGGCTTCAGTCGTCATGGCCTGCCCATTGGCAGCATGTTCATGGCAAAAATCGGCGATGAGCAGACGCTGCTTGAGCTGGCCTACCAGCTGGAGGCCGCGCAGCCATGGTTCGACAAACGACCGGAGGACTTTGCATGAAACCACGCGCCTACTTTCCAACCCAGCGGCAGCCGGTCTGGTTTGCCGTGTCGGCAGATGATCTGCTGCTGCATTTCACTGCCGATCAACTCAATGCCAAGCAGCGCGTGGATGACAAGGAAAACAAGGATCTGATTGCGATGCTGCAGGTCGGCACGCTGTTCCTTGGCAAGCCCGGTGATCGTACGTCGTTGTATGAAGCCTTCAGCGACGAACCCTGGCGATCCAGTCTTGAGCGTTACCATCGGAACTTTCAGAAGATGGGACTGAAGCCCATATCCCTTGCCGATGTCCACTTCTTCCCGAGAGAGGACTTCTATCGGGGCATCCGCAATCTTCGCCCCGATGAACTGGTCACCGTTTATCTGGTGTCCGGTTCGAACCGGCAACTGCACGACAGTGACACCGTTCTCGAAGTCAGTCGACGCGTCAATTCCAAGATGTACCTGGCCAGCAAGGCTGCGGAGTGGTCGATTCCCGTGCCTGAATCCTGCGTCATCACGAAGCATGCGCTCAGTGGCGCACAAGGCCGTCGAGACGCAGCGGATTTCCTGCGGCGCCACGGGCCGCAGGTCATGTTGAAAGTGATGGGGCTGGCTGGATCAAGAAACGTGACGGTGATCAACAGCCTGGAAGAGGCGATTACCTGGGTTGCCGACCTGCGTGATGAAGAGCCCGTGCTGCTGCAACAAAAACTGGCTTTCGACGACTGGGTTGAGATGACCGTGGACCTGTTTGTCAGCGATGCCGACATCCATATCGACAACATACGCCAGATCCTGTTTGCCAATGGTCTATGGGTCGGCAACTACATCCGTGCGACCCAGAAACTGGGGCCGGCACAGCGGGCAGCCTTGCTGCGTGTGGGTGAGTTTGTTCGCAGCGAGGGCTACACCGCACCGGAAGGACTCAACTGCGGGCTCGATTTTTTTGTCCCCAGGAGTGGTACTGATTCGGTCATCGCCACCGAGATCAATGCCCGTTTTACGGGTGGACTCATGCCCGCCGAGGTCGTTCGTCGCCTGAAACTGGGTGAACGTGACACGGTGGTCTGTTTTGCCACCGTCAGCCGGGATCGTCCGGATGACTACCTCGCGTTCAACGAACGTTACCTGTTTGGCAATCGCAACGCTGCGTTTGCCACGTTGCCGCTGGGGTTCAGCCCGTTTACGACACAGATCGACGGTCGGGAAGTCATTTTTGTCTGGCAGATGATCTGGGGCGACTTCGACGCCGCAGTGGCTGCCAAGAACCGCGAACTCGGAGCAGCTGAGCTGGCTGTCCTCAACCTCATCAATCTGGAGTCTGTACGATGAACAAGGCAGCACAATGGCTGGACCTGACCGGCAAGGCCGCCCATGTCACGGGTGGCGCGCGTGGTATCGGTGCCGGTATCTGTCGCGCGCTGGCCATGGCAGGTGCAAAGGTCATGGTGAGTGATCTCAAGCTGGCTGACGCACAGGTGATTGCAACTGAAGTGGGTGGTGAAGCCATGGCACTAGACGTTGCGGATCGAGTGGCCGTTGACCACGCGATGCAGGAAACGAAGCGACGCCTCGGCGCGCTCGATATCCTGGTCAACAACGCCGGTGTCTACATTGGTTACGGTGGTCCGGTGCGGAATATCACCGATGCCATGTGGCGGACCTTGTGGTCTGTCAACGTCGACGGTGTTTTTTACTGCTGTCGTGCTGCGGCGACGATCATGATCGAGCAGGGCAGGGGTGGCAGGATCATCAATGTGTCATCCACCCAGGCCGTCAGTCCCGGCGTAGGGGTGACCTACGACGGATCCAAAGCGGCGGTCGTACAAATCACGAAGGCGCTGGCACTGGAACTGGCTCAGCACGGCATCAACGTCAATGCACTGGCACCCGGTCCAACCTGGGTTCGGGAAGGTGCGCCACCATCGATGAGTGGACAAGCGCCGAACCGGACGGGGGATCCATTGGCTGATACCGTCACCAACCGTATCGCTCGTTTGCCGGTTGGTCATTGGGGTGATCCGATGGATCAGGGCAAGGCGGTGGTCTTCCTTGCCTCGTCGATGAGTGATTTTGTGACCGGTATCTATCTGCCGGTGGATGGCGGCTGGCTCACCTTGTAGACCCGTTCTCTTTGTGGGCACCGCTCAGAATTGAGAGCGGTCTGCGACTGCGAACCCAGGATGGCAAGGTTATTCGGTCGGGATCAGGAGAGCCCTCCTGCAAGGGCTCCACCCATTGGCCTTACGCGACCTTGCTGCCTTCGGCCATCGCTTCCATCTCCGCGATCCTTGGATCATTGGGATACAGCCACTCATCACCAATGACTTGTCCGACACGCAGCTCGGGCGGAATGTTCTCAAAGCCGATCATGCGGTCCGCCCACTGGTTCCAGTGATAGATCCGTGCTTCCTGATAGGACAGCGGCACCCCTTTGAAACCATAGGATTCCACGGATTTCTGGATCCACTCGCCAAATTCGGTGTCCTCCCTCAGAACTGCATTCAGGCGTTCACCGTTGTTTTCAGTCCAGTGATCCGGTGCCGGCGCATCACCCCAGTCCGCGCACATCGTCCATGTCTCAAGTCGGCACTTGTTGATGCCGTTGGGCCAGAAGATCAAGGGGGGAACTCCCCGGGCACTGAGCGGCGATACCCAGTTCGGGAATACGCCATACGACTGCGTGCAGGTGCGGCCGATTTCGCCAACGGTTTCGATCTGGGGCAGCGTGGCTGGCGGTGCATAGGAACGTGTAGAGCCGGGCGGTTGGGGTGCAATCATTCGGCCATGGCCGTTCGGGTACAGCGTGTTGACGTTGCGCCGATCATCGAGGATCGGACCTACTGTGGTGGGGTGGATGCTGCGCACATGGTAGACCTCGGTGTTGGCCTCCATCGCCACCTTCCAGTTGCAGTTCAGATCGAAGATATGGCGTGCGGCCAGGCGTACCTTGTCGAACTGGAATTCCTGCCACTCCTCGGCGATGGGCCCCAGCCATTCCAGCAACGTCGGTGCCTGGTCATCGAAGTTCACGAAGATGAGATTGCCAAATCGTTCGCAGCGGATGCTGATCAGGCTGCGGCAGGAGAAGTCGAGGCCTCGATAGTCTTCCGGATCCCGTACCGCCAGCAGTTCGCCATCGTGACTGTAGGTCCAGCCGTGATACTTGCAGACGAGTCGTGGGCGTTGGCCGCTTTGTTCGGTGACGATCGGGGCGCCACGATGGCGGCAGGTGTTGTAGAACGCGTTGATTCGTCCGTCGCCGGCGTTCACCAGGACAACCGGTTGTCCGGCGCGCTCCCACAGCCGATAACTGCCCTTGTTCGGCATTTCGTCAATGTGTCCGGCCAGCAACCAGGTCTTGCGCCAGAGATGTTTCTGCTCGAGATCGTAGAAACGCTGGTCCGTATAGCGACCGGCCGGAATATCCGGCAGGACGGGAAAGGCTCGGGGTGGTTCCGTGCGAGCGGCTTCATACTCCATCAGGGCGCGAATCTGTCTGACCTGGTCGGTGCTGAACATGGATGTCTCCTCTAGGTATTTTTGCAGGCTGCTGGTTCAGCCTCTCTTCTCAGGTTGGCCATTTTCATGTCGGGTTTTGGCGCAACAGTTCATGGATCGCGTCGCCATTTTCGAATCGCGACAGTAATCGTTCGGGATCAAATTGCACGCCGATCGGATTTTTGGCAAAGCTCTCGGAACGAAAGTAACCCTGCAGCTCGGCCTTCGTAACAAAGTTCTCGACCTGGAATTCTACCCGGTTGCCATCCGGATCCGCATAGTAGAGCGAGGTTGTCGGCCCATGATTGATGGGCCACACCGGTTGGATGTCGATCGCCTTCAATCGTTTGTACGTCGAGAGCAGATCCGGGAGCGAATGAAGGGTGTAAGCCACATGGTCCAGACCAGGTGCACCCCGGGGGCCTGCCGGCACAGGTGTCTGCACCAGCGCGAGTCGATGGTGTTCGTCGTCATAGGTCAGGAACACAATCATCTCGTTGCCAAACACCGTCTTCATGCCGAGTACGGTCTGGTACCACTGCACCGATGCCGGAAGATTGCTCACACGCAGCACGAAGTGGGCAAACTTTGCGGGTGGTACGAGTTCGGTGGGGACGTGGCGGGTCATTTGCCAAACTCCTGATAGTGGGTATTGACTGGGTTTACCTGCACAGTGGGAACACTGTTGGCGGGTTGGATTCGCGGTCGGAGAGCGCTCTAACACGCAGACCGCTCAAGCATGGCCGCTGCCCCCACATGGAGATCGCTTTCCACAGGAGGGCTGCTCTCAACAGTGGGTGTATCCCTGGTGCGTTCACTCTCACCACGGGTGAAGGACCACAGGTACCTCACGAATGCCGCGGATGAAGTTCGACGGCACGCGTGTCACCGGCCCGACCACCTCGATGTTGCGGAAACGTTTCATGATCTCCTCCCAGAGCACTCTCAGTTGCAGCTCTGCCAGCCGGTTACCCATGCAGCGGTGGATGCCGTAGCCGAATGCCACGTGTTGCCGCGCGTTGGGCCGGTCGACGATCAGCTTGTCGGCGTCGTCGAAGACTGTTTCATCCCGGTTGCCAGAAAGGTACCACATGACGACCTTTTCACCTTTGGCGATCTTTTTGCCGGCGAGCACCGAATCCCGCAACGCGGTTCGCCGCATGTGAATTACCGATGTCTGCCAGCGCACCATCTCGGCCACCATGTTGGGGATGAGGTCCGGGCGCTTGCGCAACAGATCATATTGGTCGGGGCTCTCGTTGAGCGCGACAACTCCGCCACTGATGGTGTTGCGCGTTGTGTCGTTGCCGCCAACGATGAGCAGCAGGATGTTGCCAAGAAATTCTGTGGGGCGGCTGGGCATATCGCGTGTCGACTCTCCATGTGCCAGCATGCTGATGAGATCGTGACCGGGTTCCGAACGAGCTGCCCGCTCCTGCCACAAGCCTGCGAAGACCTGCATGCACTCGGTGAGTTCCTGCAGGCGATACTCATTGGACATTGCACTGTCGCCCTGGATCTGGGGATTGGCAGTGGTCACGTCGGACCAGTGCACCAGCTTGTGACGATCAGCGTAGGGGAAATCAAACAGGGTAGCGAGCATGCGGGCGGTCAACTCGACCGACACCTGATCAACCCAGTTGAATGGCTCGCCAACAGGCAGATCATCGAGAATGTCGATCACACGTTCACGGATGAGCGGCTCCAGATTGCGCAGATTGGTTGGTGCCACCGAAGGGGCCACCACTTTGCGTTGGTCATCATGTTTTGGCTGGTCCATCGCGATGAAGTTGTCGAGTTGCAGGGCATCGGGTTCGAACTCCTGCTCGGCGATGGTGATACCCCCGACTTCGGAGGAGAAGATGTCGTGACTGGTGTCGACGGTCTTGATGTCCTGAAAGCGGGTGACTGACCAGTACGGACCCACCGGGCTTTCTGCGCAGTAGTGCACCGGATCTTCCCGGCGCAGACGGGCAAACACGGGTTGCCAGGTTTCTTCGCCATAGAGTCTGGGGTTGCTGACGTCGATGGATTCCAGCGGCAGGGTTCGGGCTTCACTCATGAATGTGCTCCGGTGTTTGCTTTCGTGGGCCTGTGACGATCTAAATTTCCTGGGCCGATCGCCCCGTGACTGCTGTGATCTTTGCGAACGTCCGCGATAATGAACGATTGATACTAGGGGAAAAAACGATGTTCAGAACCAATTTTTTCATTCAGGGCACTGTACCTTTCGTACAGTCGGGATCGGCGGCGGAGCAGCACATCCGCCGATTGCATCCGCAGATTCGTGGCTTTGTGCAGACCCGGGCGACACCAGAGCAGATCGGCGATGCAGCACCAGCCTTTGCAGGTGTGGCTGAACTGTGGTTCGACACACCTGAACTGGCACTCACCGCGTGCAAAGCCGGCTACCCCCTGCAGGGGCTGGTGTCGCCGGACGCTCAAATCGTGCGTCGATCGGTAGGCCTGGAGCGGTCTGTCATGTTCCTGCCATCCCATCGGCGGGGCGTGGGTATCAAGGGGGTCTTCCCCTTTGGCAAGAAAACAGGTGTCAGTGTCGCCAACTTCCAGGCCCACTGGTGGCATAACCACGGTCCGATTGCCGCGTTGACTGAAGGTGCGACAGCCTATGTCCAGTGCCATCCGATGCCATCGCTCTATGCCGGTGGCCAGCCCGATTTTGATGGGATAACGGAGATCTGGTGGCCGGATGTCGCCACTGCCAGAGCTGCGATGAAGTCGCGCCAGATGACGGTGGATCAATCCACCGATGCCCAGAACTTTGCCGAACCCAGGAGCGTGATGCTGTTTCTGGCTCAGGAAGAGGTAGTCATCGCGCCCTGACTGCCACTGTCGGCTCGGACCGGATCGCCAGGAGTCACTCGATCGCGATCAGGTTCGGCACCCACGAAGTCCAGCCGGGCTACCGGACCGCCCGCGGCCATGGGTGCCAAAACCCAGACTGCCAAGGCTGCCGATGCGGACCATCGTGAGATAGATTTTGCCGCTTGTATGAGGGATCGGGTTCTATGGATTGCGGGTCGTCTGGTCCGCAAACCAGCCATGAACTGGAAGCTGTCAGGCAACAGCGCAATTCCTGCGCCCAGAACATGCCCGTGATCAGGACATGCCCGCAATCAGGACATGCATAACGGCAAACGTCGGTCTGGCTGCAAACCTTTCGTGGAACTCGTGGGCGCCGGTCACTCCGCTCTGCGATGCAAAGGCGTATATCCCTGGCAATGCCGAGGTAAACACCACCAACCCGAACCCGACAGACGCGACGATTCGCAAAATGCGCATGGTGAGACTCTGAATGAGGATATACCCCTCAAGTCGTTGATATCTCAGGCCCCCGTGAACCTGGCATCACGCTTTTCGAGGAACGCCGTCACCCCTTCAGCGAAATCTTTGGAGGCGCCTTCGATGTCCTGGATCTGCGCTTCGATTTCGAGTTGCTGCTCATAGCTGTTGTTCCAGGTTGCCCAGTAGAGCCGGCGGATCAGGGCGATCGAACGTGGGCCATTGGCAAGGCGGGTAGCCAGTTCCATGGCGCCGTTCATCAGCGCAGCAGGGTCCTCATACAAGCGGTTGACCAGTCCCCATTCCATGGCTTTTTCGGCAGGCAGGCGTTCTGCCAGCATGGACAGTTCCAGTGCCCGCCCCCAGCCCGCCAGACGTGGCAGCAGAAATGTGGAACCACCATCGGGAACCAGACCAATACGGGCAAAAGCCTGCAGAAAAAATGCGTTCTTCGACGCGCACACGATGTCGCCCATCAGCGCAAAGCTCATTCCGACGCCGGCGGCGGCACCATTGACGGCGGTAATCATGGGCATGGGTAGTTCGCGAAGGCTGATGAGCAGCGGGTTGTAAGTCATCCGCAGGCCTGAACCGGCAGGCGCCCGCATGCCATCGGCGGGCGCATCGTCCTGGAGATTTGCCCCGGCACAGAACGCCCGACCCTCTCCGGTCAGCAGGAGTGCACGGGCGCGGCTGCGTTTGATCTCGGCGATACACTCGGCCAGATCGCCCAGCATCTGGCGGCCGACGGCGTTCATCACTTCTGGGTGATTGAACCGCAGTACTGCAACATTGCCTTCGAAGTTCAGGGTCATGCGGGCCATTGAGTTGTCCTCTTGGGTTTTTTCGGTACTGAATACGGTTATGATTCTGCCCGATCGGATTCAACGCATCCATGGCAGTCTTGAACGGCCGCACCTGGAGCATGACGACGCAAGACAGATTATCTGGAACAGGAGAAGGTACCGTGGCCGAAGCCGTTGATTACAAAGTAGTGGGTTCCCGACCCGTGCGACCGGATGGCGCTGACAAGGTCACAGGGCGTGCCCAGTTTGGTGCCGATATCAATCTGCCCAACATGATCTTTGGTCGTGTCCTGCGCAGCACGGTTGCCCATGCGCGCATCAAGTCAATCGACACCTCGGCGGCACTGGCGATCGATGGTGTTTTTGCTGTGATCACCGGAGCCGATTTTCCGCAATCCGAAAGTGGCGAGATTGGTGGTGAAGGGGGTGGGGATGTCGCCGACGTTGCCCAGAACGTGATGGCGCGCGACAAGGTTTATTATCACGGTCATGCGGTGGCTGCGGTTGCGGCCAAATCGCAGAGCATTGCTGAAGCAGCGCTGGCAGCGATCAAGGTCGAATACGAAAATCTCCCCGTCGTGCTCGATATTCTGGAGGCGATGAAAGAAGACGCGCCATTGCTCAATGCCAACAACTTCACCAAGGGGCTTCCGGAAAAGGCAACCCGGCCCAGCAACATCGCTTCCGTGATGACCCTGGCTCGAGGCGATCTGGACGAAGGTTTTGCGGCGGCGGATATCATTCACGAAAGTGAGCATCGCCTGCCGATGGCACATCAGGGTTACATCGAACCCCATGCCTGCACCGCGACCATCAACGAAACCGGTCAGGCGACGGTGTGGCTCGCTACCCAGGGTCATTTTGATACACGTGCCCAGGCTGCCAAGATTCTTGGTCGCTCGATTTCCGCTCTGCGTTTCATCGCGACCGAAATCGGTGGTGGTTTTGGCGGCAAGACGGTGGTTTATCTGGAACCGCTGGCCATTCTGCTGGCAGAAAAATCCGGTCGTCCCGTGAAGATGGTAATGACCCGGGAAGAAGTTTTCCGTGCGACCGGGCCGACCTCGGGCTCCATTGCGCGAATCAAGGTTGGCGCCAAGAAAGACGGCACGATTGTCGCCGCCAAGGCCTGGATTGCGATGGAAGCCGGCGCGTTTGCCGGTGCGCCGGTTGGTCCGGCGGCGATGGCCATTTTTGCGCCGTACACGATCCCGAACTTCAAGGTCGAAGTTTTTGATGTGCTGAACAACAAGCCGAAAGTGGCGGCCTACCGGGCGCCTGGGGCACCCCAGTCCATGCACTGCATGGAAGTGGCGTTGAACGAAATTGCCATCCGGCTCGGCATGGACCCAATCGACCTGCGGATGAAAAATGCCGCAGAAGAAGGTACCCAGGCATCCTACGGTCCCAAATTTCCGGTGATCGGTTTCAAAGACTGCCTGGAAGCCGCCAAGGTACATCCAAACTGGACCAAGCCGATACCCGCCGGCGCCGGCCGGGGCTTTGCGGTGGGCTTCTGGTTCAACGTCGGAATGCAGTCCAGCGCTGAAGTGCATATCAACGATGACGGCACGGTGCGTGTTGTCGAAGGCAGCCCGGACATCGGTGGTTCACGCGCGTCCATGTGCATCATGGCGGCAGAGACCCTGGGTGTACCGTACGAGCGCGTGCGCGCGCTTGTGGGCGATACCGAGAGCACGGGTTTCTGTAACGTGACTGGCGGCTCCAGAACCACGTTTGCCACCGGCATGGCGGTTATCCGTGCGTGTGAAGATGTGATTGCGCAGTGCAAGAACCGGGTTGCTGCAACCTGGGGGATCGATGTGGACCAGGTCGAGTGGAAGGACGGCAAAGTGGTTCCAAG
>Ga0105051_10008899_pt1 | contig 10068 bp, 10 predicted proteins | sample FRY02_FD_78383 | JGI IMG/M metagenome (GOLD analysis project Ga0105051, IMG submission 78383) | Freshwater microbial communities from Lake Fryxell liftoff mats and glacier meltwater in Antarctica - FRY-02 (megahit assembly) | ecosystem: Environmental > Aquatic > Freshwater > Ice > Glacier...
GAGAGAGATTCGAAGATTAGGACCTAGAGGACCATAGAGTCCGCAAATGATGACCGAAAACAGCTTCAATTTGAAGAAAAAAGAAGTTCGTCAAAAAGCGTACCTCACGATTGTAAACGTAAATTTTTACGTTTGGTTACATGACATTTGGGGAGCTTAACAGCTTCGAACTGGGTGTCTTTCGATTTTAATGTTTCTTTTTTGCTGAGGTTTCTCCTTAATAAACACTCTTAAATTAAAAAAAAAAGTTACACTCATCAAACGTTTGAATTTTTCATGGGGAAGTATGTGTGGGATCAGATGGACGACCTGGGGGTCCGAGCCCGGGTCGAAGATATGAAAGCAACAGTGCGACCGAAGCACAGAATTTGCTGAGACGATGGCTTCCGAGGCTGGAAGGAAGATGGCGATAGCACCTGGGCTGCTTCTCGTGGCCGTCCTTCTCGTGGCATTGGCAGATCTGGCTGAAGGCAAGGCCGCGCAGATGGGTGGCTGCTACCAGCCATCACCACCTCATTGGGTGCATTGCAACGCGTGGAACTCGTCCATGTGCCCCTCCAACCGAATATGGATGCCCTTGACGGCGTCCATGGCCACTAGTGCTTACAACAAGCCCTGTACATGCGCCACCATGGACACCGGTTATTGCCACTCGGAGATCACAACAGGTAAGTCAACGAGTCATCTGCTAAGTCTACATTCACCCATGCTTCATGTCCTGTGCATCTGATTTTTCCCTCTCTCACAGTCGCGACTTGCACTCCCTTTGAAAATCAGTGCCCGGTCAACGAAACCTGGTCTAGTGCGGAGATTGTATCCAGTTCAGGCAGCAAGTTGTGCGGCACAATGGACAGTGCTGGTTCGCGCTGGAAAGAATCTGGAGGGTGTGTGCGGCGAATCAGTGGCGGCGAGTCGGTACTGACCCAATACGGATACTGTCACAGCGACACGACTCGCGCCACCACGTGCGCCCTCCACGCAGGACATTGTCAGGGAGATGAGAAACACCATCCTTCGCGTACAAGCAGTCAACCCTTTGACTGCCCGTGCCATAAGGTCAAGGTTGGAGCGTGCAAACGCACCAAAGTGTGCGAAATGAAGTGTAGCGCCAGCACACGCGCTCAGGCTTACGACGCAGCTGGCAAAGTCTGCACCTCCGCTGCTGATTGCACTGGTGAGAGCGGCAAGACGGCTTGTGCAAGAGGCCCATGCTCCGTTGATGCAAGTGCTGATGGGAACATCAGATGTGTTGTCGATGCTGATTCTTGCGATAGTGACGAGGAGTATAAGGCATCGAGAAGCGACGATGCCGCCGATTGTACATTGTGCGACGAGCCTGCGACAGCTGTCGAAACTCAAGCCACGACCCCATCTGCGTCTGTGCCTACATACACGCACCAAGTCAAAATGTCGGTGAGTCTAACGCTGTTATTGATTAATTCCTTTTACCAGTGTAGTGAAACTAGATGGAGTGAACCTCCGAACAAACTGTACAGGTTAAATTGCCGTACTCAAGGGCTGATTTCGACACCGCAAAGCAAGATACGTTCAAGGAGGCAGTAGCACAAGCGGCCGCAGGTTCAGTTGTTAAGACGGACGTGACCCTTTCAAACATTGTCGACGCTGGTGTGTCGTCGCGCCGTGCCGGTTCGGTCAATTTTGACGTCAGCGTGAAGACTACCTCTAAGGCCCTGGCTGGCACCATTGCTAGTGCTTTGACCGAGGAGAATCTGAACACAATTCTCACAGCCAAGGGTCTTGAGAAGACCACTATCGTCTCTGCAGCATCTGTCACGGAGATTTCGAGTTTGTCAACTTCTGTCACGTCGACTGGTTCTGTCACGTCGATTGCAACCTCGTCTTGTTTGGTTTCGATGAGTGTCGCTACCCTTGTGTCGTTGCTCACTTTTCCTGCGATTTAGATGGTAGGCCCTTCTATCAACACTTGTTCTCTCTTCCTGCCAGAGATTCAATAGACAAACAAAGAGACCAGAACCCAGTCTCAAAATAAAAGTACAGACCAGAACCCAGTCTCAAAATAAAAGTACTGTACCACTGATTTCAATTAAACGGTAATAGAGATTCAATTTTTTGAAATCAATCCGGACCCCGCATAGACGTTTGAAGCTGGCCACTGTTGTTTATCTTGCGAAACATCAATCAATAAAGCGAAAGGAAATCCGACTTTGACAGATCATTTAATCGTATTTTAGCATCTAACAATAAAATAGAAGAAACAGATATGTCCACCTACACCTCAACTTTGAAGGGGTTTTCAGCTTCTGGCATTCTGTATTTGTACAGAGTAGACCTATTTTGATGACTACAAGATGTGTGGAGGTGTGCCACCTATTTTGATGATTACAATTTGTGTGGAGGTGGCCCGTGGCCGCCCTCTCATTTGCATCGAGGTCATTCGGTCCAATCGGTGCATTAGCAGGGGCCTGAGTACTACCTCCTACGCCCTCGCCACCCCAGCGGTTGACGACACAAATTATGAGACAGAGACTAGTGACAAGTATCTGTGCACTGTGGTGAAACCCCCTTTTAATTTTCTTGTAAAAAAACTCGCTGACTGTTATTTTCTCGACCATTGCATATGCTACCTTGATGAGCGCGTTGGTCACAGTAGAGCCCCGAGGGCACTTAAAACGCCAGCGACTAGAGATGGATCTTAAGATCTGAACTCGGTTCGACCGGTTACATATTATTTGACACACATATGTATCCAGTCTTAAAACAGATCGTGGTATCTATTTCAACAGTGCGTTGGCAAAACTTTTTGAAGGAATCCTGATTTCTCGTCTGACTATATGTACAGAAACCCACAATACACTCAGGATACCATTCACATTATACCCTCCCACCTACATTACGCATTCAGAGCCCCTCGAGCAGACTACCAGGACAGGGTGTGCCCGCACTGTCTTGCCAAAGGCATAACAGTACTCGGAGATGAGCCCCACATCATATGTCACTGCCCAGCAACAAAGGGGGTATTACAACAATTTACTGCTAAATTCCAAGGGCCCACACGACTACTTGACCTCTCCCCCTTCGCGTCCTTCACATCCGACGAGATGAGACGAATGGTGCTGGGCAACCCTCCACTTTAAGTACTGCAAAAAGGATTAAAGGGATCGAGAACAGAAGCAACTCCAATCTGCAGTGAATTCGCACATGCCCTTCGCATGCATGTCACTTCTCTCCATCCAGCTGTTGTAGACATGTCCTCTGATGAGGATGTAACACTGTCGTCGGATAGCAACGATGATTTCTCACCTATTTTACTTTCACCTGGTTTCCAACCAGCGCCCGTGCCCTCAAATGGCACCATGTTTGTACCTCTTGACCCCGCAGGACAACACATGATTGGTGAGCACATACACTTCAAATGGCCCACATATGGATGGTGTCTGGGCAAGATAGCAGCATGGAACACCAACCCCAAATTTGTGTCACTGTCTGTTTACACACCTTGGCTGTCTGTTTATGCACCTTGCAAAGTGTGTAAACAGACAGTCAACTTCACTTTCTTCTATCCCGATGATAGTAGCTCTGGGCCACATTGTCTCTCCCTGAAAAACTTTAACACAGACATAGATAATGACTAATGGTAGCAGACATATGTATATATGTATCAAGTGTCTGCTACCATTTGGCTAAGGGGTGGAGGGTTGGGGGTGTATATATAGAAATTCGTATATATATTCATATATACATATATACGCATATATGTATGTATACATATATACATAACGTCATTTGCCATGCACCAACTCATTTCTACACCCCTCAGACCTTGCACTTATACATCGTCTCCCACAAGTCCCCGAGGAGTTTAAACCCGTGGTATCCGCTCTGAACTCCCGGAGGAGTATTAAATAGTCAGTATCCCGGCTCAGTAGCTCTCAAATGCGAACTCGTGACAACGCGGGTGTCTCTCCTTCGGTTTGTTTTTTTTGGTTTTTTTCTTCAAAAAACAAGTTTTACTTTGCTTAAGTTATGGGAATTGGAGGAATTCGCAGACCCTGGGACCACATTGCCCAAGAGATCTTTCCATCACTGAGGACTCTCACCAATAAGGCCGAACGAATTTTGGACCTGCCCGGACGACGGAGCCACCAGGGCACAAGCCTCTGGTTGTCAACGTAGTAGTTGCTGGGTCCGTTCGAAGAGGAAGAGGAGAGGACCGGTGTAGCCAGCGACGTCGTTAAGGTGGAGGGTGAGGATCCGACCACCCCAGGTCCCCTGAGCAGGAATGATCCCGGGACTGTAACGATTCCCCAATATCGGTTTAATAAAACAAAGCAAAGAAAACTCACGAGAGCAACTGACATATCACATACTTATTTGAAGTGCTCTTCTTAGTACTCGTGAACGGCTTCGTTACTATTAAGTGTTAAGAAGGTACTTATGTAACAGACAAAAATGAATCAAGTCAGAACACACAATGTCCTATTTTAGTTGTCCATACTTCAGATACCTCCACCGTAATTGTGTGATTTACATAGTCATTTCAACCCGAGTTCGGCAAGTATCGCTTCTCTAAAATAAGCGGAACTTAAATCGTAAATTTCAATCACAAATGATCTGTCGTATTACCATTCACACAGATCAACAATCTGGCATGGTCACTTGACTCACAGAAACACCATAAGCACACCTCATAGACACATTCAGCCACATATTTCAGTGATACACTTCCTCAGACAGTCCATCGCCACAAGAGCCAGGCGCCGGGTCACACATCAAGTGGCTCTTTTTGACTCTCTCTCGTTCTCTATCTCTCCCTCCCTCCTTGTATCTCGTTATCTCTGTGTCTTTCTCCTTCCATACTCTATTTATGCTTCCCTCTCCCTCTCGCTCGATTAATATCCCTTTCTGGTGTACCCAGTGACTACACTGCATCAATCCCCAAAGTTGCCATTGCAACAAAATTATCACTACAATACGATCGCACCTTCATCAAATCTTGGCTTTCCAGAGGCATACATGTATAGTCATGTTGCTGTTGTAATGGATGATTCTAGTGGGGTTTTGATATTTTGGTAGTGATTATATGGGGGTTTCCAATGGTGAAATCGCCCCCTGGATATCATCAGATACAGTTAATAACCTTTTCAAAATTCACCAAACACGCACGATTTCGAACACGTTTTCGAGCAAATACAATTTCAAACAAAGCAAATAGATTATTTTTTATGCAGTTTCAAAAGCAAAATCAATCAAATTCATCGCTGAAACATCATATGATAGAATGGCAATTACTTCTCCAATGAAAAAAAAATTGGCGCGTCGACCAGGAGTTTGGTAAGTGTTGAAAGATGGCAAAATTCCGATTTTGGAGATGATTTGTTCAACACCATCATTTCTTCACAGTGATCAAGGATGGAAGTGCTTATTCTGATGACACAAATCTGTAGTTTTTACATGTTGATACACATATATAAATACAAATACATACATACGTGAATATATATATATATATATACATACATATATGCATACATACGTGTATGTAAACGTGTTTGAATATGTACACATATGTTTCATTAAAAATCAGATACAAAGAAAGACAGATATTTACGAGTATGTTCATTAATATACACACATTTGTACATGTTACTGACTCTCTTGCGTATACGCTCTGTGGTAAGATACAGTATACATCTATTGCGCGCGCGAGCATGCTTTCTCTATCGCAGGCTTTCTTTTGATCCATCTCTCTCCTCTTTATCATTTTCTCTATTCATCTTTTCTTTCACACACATGGTCACACATATCTGTCCCTCCAGAAATCACGCATATATGTGTCTTGTGAGTCCTGTCTCGCTTGATCGTGCTGCCTCTTACTCAAGCTGGCTCTCACTCTATCGCTCGTACATGCTCTTTCTCACACACATGCGCGCACCGCATGCTCATTTACAAAATTGTGTTTTCTCTTATCATACACACATTAGGCACTTTTTAACGGAGCAATACGAAAACTTATTTGGCAGGTATCTGGACGTATCTCCGTCTTGATGTCGACATGTTCAGTATTTGGGGTTTCTTATGGGCGCTCCGACAACGAATTTTGCGCGGAAGAGGGTCAAAACCTGATATTTGACCCTCTTCCGCGCAACAAAAAACTGTGATAATCCGTAGAGCAAGTTTGCTCTACGAAATGCGTTACACATTTCGTAGTACACTATTTGTACCTACAGATCTTTAAAACATTTTTCGCCCCACCTGAAACGAGGCAGTCACTTGAGTGGTGGGAGTATCAGTGTAATTGTTGTGCACCGACCTGCAGCAGAAATCAACACAATGCATTATCTTATCATAAACTAGACTGATCAAATCTAGATGGGTTGCACGAGACTTTCTTCGACGCTTGTTCATAGTACCTCGCTTCTGTGTTGCATTCTGCTGCCTTTGGTGGATCTGTCGTAGGTGTTGTGGGGCCCCTCTAGACATTTGGGGAGCTTAACAGCTGCAAACTGGGTGTCTTTCGATTTTTATGTTTCTTACTCCTCTTGCTGAGATTACTCCTTAATAAACACTCTAAAATTAAAATTCACGCACACCATTCCTTGCAGAGGCCCATTCGAAGCGAAACCCGGACACACCTACAGAGAATTGTGTTGCTCCCTCACAAATAAGGCAAAGCAGGTTTGTCCAAGATGTGTTGGAAAGAGAGAATTGACCCCCTTCGAGTGCCCCTCAGTGCGCGTATGCGGTGTGGATTTGTGTGTGGTGTATGTGTGTGTGTGTGCGTGTGCATGTGTGTGTGTGCGCAAGTGTGTGTTTGTGTGTGTGTGTGTGTGTGTGTGTGTGTGTGTGTGTGTGTTTGTTTGTTTGTTTGTGTTTGGGCGTGTGTGTGTGTGTGTGTGTGTCTTTACATGTACATGCATATTCATAAACAACACATATATTTGCACACAAACCAACACACAAACGCACACAATCATATCAACACACACACGTACACGTAACCATATATCCAAGATGTGATGGCCAAATAAATTTACTTTTGTCACCCTCTACCCTGCGACAGCTTTTGACATGATGAAAACAATGCCGGCGTTTTCCGCGCCCTATTACATCCGAAAAAAAATGCATTCCCATTCATTCTTACATTGCTGCTGCTGGAATCCGACCAAAAAGATTTGGGCGGAAATCCACTTCTACAGTTTTAGCATGACCCCTGGAATAAATCGACTAAGCATCTCAAAAAATGTTTCAAGTAAAGTAATTTAAATAGAAACTTTGATTATATTTCTTGTAAACTTTGAGCCAGTAAGCTAGATGATTCAATCTTAGACAAAAAACGAAATTCTCAATACTGTCAGTCATTGACAGCTAGCCACGATACTCAGAGAAGTCCTGAATAGCTTTAAATTTCCGGCCCCGGGCCAAATTTGTAGCTGTCAATTTATTTAACTTTCTTAACTTTAGCTCCCAGCACAGCTAAAATCGGTTTTCCCACAACTCAAATACAAAAGCTTGTGCGTTTAAAGCACTCACCATGTGCCTCCTCTGCTGACTGCACTCGGCACATACTGCTCCTGCCAGTCTCCTCATTGTGCTGCATTGAACGACTAGTTTCATGCATCCAAACCCTCAATACGTAAAATTATGTATCAACGAAAATTCGTCGATGCCAGATGGCAAGCCGTCAAATTTTAAAGGCACTTCGGGACCGCTCGGAGTTACTAGTGACCAGTAAGTTTCTGATATGATTAAGGAGCTAGCTGATATCTGATGATTTTATTGGCTTTTATTACTGGAAACGGTAGTTTATTAACTTTGCTTGAGGGTCTATTCGCTCAAATCCATATTGATTTGAGTGGACGGGGTTTCGGCCGGAATCAAACCGGGGACTTGCAGATGAGCCCAATTGGTTAAGTCCCGCGCTCTTCTCCACTGAGCTATGGTAACTGATGCATCACCGAAGATCCTTCAGGATCCTTACGATGATGATTGCTCAAAAAGTAGTTCACTATCCTTGTTCTTGATCCTTTGCTCAAATCACGCTGGAGCTATCCCAGTTACTAAAAAATACTAATGAACAGACCCAATCTGCCTTGAGAGCTTCTTCGATGTAGGTTTTCGACTCCGTATACACTCTTTTGTAATACTTTGTACCATTCGCTCTTAATTAACTTACTTTCTGATCTTCACCCATTTGAATGAGCCGGGATATATGCTGGTTTTCAGTGGACGGTTCGACACCCGCTGGATTCCAAGAAGCTTTTCGTGCGGCCTAACTCTGTTCCTCTTAATAAAGTTTCTATGATTTCATGCACCAATGTATGTGATTCTTATATGCCTATTAAGGTGTTGCGTTCAATGCACAAGAATCACATAAGACTGATTACTACAGCCCGTTTCTGTACAGATTAAACTCGAAATAGTTTTCGAAATGGAAACTGGAGTCCAGCATAATCAAATTCCAAGCTCATGTTTCTTTTCAATTGAGCAATTTAAAAAGAGACCGCCGATGACCATTCTGGACTTTCGATTTCCATTCTAATGATCATCTTTTTGAGAACGGGCTGTACCTGTATCCGCTGGCCAAATCTTCATCTATGGGGTGCCTTACAAACAGGGCCTATTTACGAGTTGCAATGTCATCTGGCCTTCGAAAATCTGAGGTGAGGGTAGCCTTTGTCATTGTGCCTTGAATAGCTATTTTGTGCCTGTTGGTCCTTGGGGTCATACTTTGTGTCATCCACAATACAGGACATATTTGAGGAAATGGCTGTCTGTCTGATCATGAGTGAACCCAGATAAGTATCTTCCTGGCATGCCGCGCGCCATGACATAAAACCAAAGGCAGCTTTGACAACAAAAGACCCCACCTCGACAGAGATGGGCTTTTCTGGTAAACTCGGACAAACACTAGTAAGTTTGCAAGCAAGTACGTTCTCTTCTCAGAATATTTTGCCCTGAATTCATTAAGGGAATTAAAACAGTGTGAAGAATGGTTCCAAGTACTGCGTGAAGAGCGGTTTTGGTTTCAGCCGCAAAACATTGAAAGTGTGAGATTAGTAGCGCGTCAGAGACAGCATTTTCGGGGGTTTTGGGCAATTTTTCCAGTTGCTGAACCCTCTCAAAAAAGAGGTGTATTAGTATACATGGATTGACTTGCTCCTTGTCTTTGTGTGTGTTGATTTGTTTTATAAAACTGATATTGAGGAATCGTTCAAGTTACAGTCCCGGGGTTTCTTCACGAGGGAGTCAAGGGTTACGCACCTACAATTCAGAATCGCCGATGTACCTCCACACCCTGTCCTCCCTTATACAATCTTGGGTGGCCGGATCCTCACCCTGCACTTTGACTACGTCGCTGGCTATACCGATCCCTTCCTCCTCCTCTTCGAGCGGACTCAGTTCACATCAGATGTGATGACACACCTGGCATTTGGAAACCCCCCTCCACCAGTACTGGAAAAAGTCTGAAAAGGATTACAGAAGCCACCCCAACCTGTAGTGAGTTTGCATATGCCCTCCGCATACAAGTCACGGTCACATGTCCTCGCATAATGACACTGCATTGTCGTCAGATACGAATGATGATTTGTCACCTGTCTTACTTCCACCTGGTTTCCAAACAGTATCCATGACACCACACGGCAACACCCCTGTACCCCACAATGATCCAGCAGGACAACAGATAATTCGACAGCACATGGTCTTCAAATGGCCCACGTATGGGTGGGGTGATGGTCTGTTAATTTGGTTAGCCGCGAGATGAGTATTCCCTCAAAGAGTTTAGCCAAAGCGCTACTTGGATAAATGCCACGATATGATGCTGGGCATGCCTTTGATTTGTCCCCATCCTTACAGATTGGCCTTATGAGTGATTTCTGCCATGCCATTCATTGAACCATTCTTTGATTTCATTCTTGAGTTCGGTTGGTTCGATATCCTTGTGAAAGAGATTTTCAATAGGGAGGAAAGGATGCTTCATTTTGTGCAGTCTTTGATTTTCACTAGACGTTATCCTATGGAAGTTGCCTCATCGTAGGGGGACTGTGCATGCTTCAAGGGATAATGTCGTAAGGCATACCTGAACCC
>Ga0105051_10008904_pt1 | contig 10065 bp, 4 predicted proteins | sample FRY02_FD_78383 | JGI IMG/M metagenome (GOLD analysis project Ga0105051, IMG submission 78383) | Freshwater microbial communities from Lake Fryxell liftoff mats and glacier meltwater in Antarctica - FRY-02 (megahit assembly) | ecosystem: Environmental > Aquatic > Freshwater > Ice > Glacier...
CATCCAAAATAGTGCAAATTGTTTGAACAAAACCCATCGTTGAAGGTGGTGCCAAGTAAGTAATCTTAGTTTGATCGTGCATATCAGAAGGTGTTTCGATGTAAGACTGGAAACATCGGAAGAAAACGGCCTTTGCAACTTCATTTATTGATGGGTAATGAATTGATAATGATTCCTCTTTTGCTTTCATGTGTGGTTGTGATCTGTCGAGCCAACTGTTTACAAAAGGTCCCCATCCGATATCTGATTCGTTAATGAACAAAACACCACCTCTGGAGACTGTAGCCGGACTGGCATTTTTCAGATTAGAAACCTCGAACAAAAGTCTCATTGATGGAGAAAGTGGAATTCTGTCGTTTGAAACCAATGTCAAAACTTTATTGTCATCCATGACAGTATTGAGGGATTAAATCCATAAAGTATCAACGTCACCATCAAGAATAGTCCATTTGTTTACGTGTGATTTTTTATATTTTTCTTAGCATTTGTTCTGATTTTTCAAAATAACAGACAACACTCCATTTCTCCATTCTTTTGATTTCGTGTAACACCCGAAAAGTTAATCAACGTTGACTGCTTTGGGATTAAGTGTATCAAATTAACCATCTTGCCCAAATCTTTTTAAGGACTGTAATAAAGTTTTCCAGACAGTGGTCTTTCCACTCCCTGGCGGGCCAATAATGAAACAACAATGTCTAACTCCCAAGATATCTTGAAGATCAATGCATTTCTTGACAAAACCTTCTTAAGCAATCAATCCCATGTCTGTTTTTGTGGTTTTTTAACAAACCTTTGTTAAATCCGAGGGTTTTTTATCTTAGGCCTTAGCATTAGGGAATAAATCTTGAATCAGTCTCAAAAAGATAGGTTTATCATCTGTAACAATTTTGGGAATATTGAAATCTCTCAAGGCTCTCATTAGTAAAGGATCCTATTGTATCTTTTAATTATCTGGATCTCTTTTAAGTTGACCTGCCTGTCTCAAGACTGATTTAACGGCTCTTAAACCCCAATCATAATGTCTCTGTTTGGACAACAATTCTCTTGATAGCATGTACAGAGAGACAAACTTTTTGGATAAATCTCTAGCAAAAACGAAACCTTAAGACATTAGCATGTTTTCACAAATAAGAACTAAATCTGGAACGACCATTGCACATGATCTGAAAAGAGCCTTTAAGTTATCTGGCAATTAGGCTCTACCGGCGTAACCTGGATTCATTGTAATGAAGAAACCTGCAGTGTCTTACAGACTTAATTATCCTTCTTCTAAAAATATGAATTTTCTTTTTTTCTATTTTTGGGCATCTAAACATGTTTTGACTTGAGTCGAGATGACGGACAACACTTCTAAAGAAATTCTGTTGAATTAATCGAAACATCCCCAAGCTCCAGATTGACACAAACCCATGAATATTTGGGCCATTGAATCTTTGTTCATCTGGTCTGAACAATTGAAAACGATGACAGGCAATCCGACGGCTCTTCCTAAATCTTTGGTAGTTTCGGTCTTTCCTGTTCCGGCAGGTCCAGCTGGAGCTCCACCCATGACCAGGTTTAAAGCTTGAGTCAAGGTAATGTAACATCTGTCAGTTAAAGGAGTAATGACCAATCTTAAAGTGTTACCAACATACTCGTAAGAGTAAAATCTGAACCAATCTACGATTCTGATGATACATTTTGATTTCTTATGGTCAGTTTACCATGGGAATCGGCAAAATTGTCTTGAACTGACTTCGTTATTTTTATCCGGTGCCCATTCGAATTTTAGTTGAGACTGCCATTGGAATGACTAAGCCTCATTAACTTTCATGCTAACAAATCCTTGAACGACATCTCTTGAGTGAACGTCAATGGTGATGATGTTAATAACTTTCATTCTTTCCAGCATATCCAAAGGTTTAGTAACTTTATTGATAAGCTTATTGATACGAGTCTTGATAACTTAAGCACATTATTTCATGGCTCCTTCTGCTCCTGAAGAGAGTTATTAGAAGGCCCTGCTGACATCTTCAGTCCAAACAATTTGAGTTGTCAAAAGTGCAACTTGGGCGCAATAATCCTTTATCCAATCTTCTCTGGGCTTGTCTGATCCATTATCCCAAGTATCTGAAGTGCTTTTAGCATCGGATAAAATATCGTAAAGTGTTGATCTCATTTTAAATTCCAATTGTTTAAGCCAAAGTTCTACTTGGCCTTAAGCTACAAAATTAATTGTGAAGTTTATTTCTTAGTCATCCTTTGAGTACATTCCGTTAGCTTGTCTGCTGAATTCATTGGGATTGGTAGAAGGCAAGAATCTTAATGTCTTTAGACCATCGAAACAGTCTCCTATAAACTCGCATACTTTTGGGGGATTTTGACCATTTGATAAGATAGTCAACAATGATTGATTCGACAAAAAATAGAATCTTGGAAAAACTTTCTTCTTTTGTTCCAAATAGTCGTTAAGAGCCTTTTAACATCGTTTAATTTTTAGAGACATTTAAATTAATGCGGCTTTTCTACCTTCAGTACAAGCTTCAATAATCAATGGACTTTCATGAGCAGCAATCATCATTTCAGTAAATTACCCGTGAACAGTTTCAAAAATTTTTGTTTATTCTGGTAATTGTTGCCTGATATCGTCACTACCAACGAAGATGTTTACCAAAATTCTCCAATTTTTCTGAACTTTAAGCCATTAATTGACAACGATATCGACTCTTCCGAGTTTTTCTCTCCATCCTTCCACAATTTCGATAAAGAATTAAACGTATTTACCTTGAGCTTTCATTCCCATTAAATCAAGAGAGTTAGCATCCAAAATTTCCATCATGTCGTCCAAAGGCGCAAAAATATAGTTTTATTTGTAATTGTCGAATTAGAAAATTTGTTTCGCCCAATTTTGTTCAATAATTTTGAGTTTTTTGTCAATTTTAAATTATTTCTGGGCAATGTCAACGATTTCTTAAACTTCTGGTTTCAACTTGTAAAGCTTGAGTTTTAAGATATCTTCAAATGAAAAATTGGAGGCTTTATGATCAAATTAAGTGTGTGTTTTTTGTTTCAGTTGTTTCCAATGTCTGTCTTACATATAATCTCCTCGCAAACTTTCGACCAAGTTAGAGACAACTGTCATATTTGAAACTTTTTACCCGAGAGTTTGCCAGCCTTTGATAAACCTAACTTATTTGGGGACACCTTTTATCTGATTGGAGAATATTTTGTTTTGTTCGATCAAGTAGTCCGCTTTAATTTGTCGCCAGAGTTTTCCTTTCCAGTCACTGTATTGGAGATTTACCAAACCAATAAGATCCCATAATATTTTTAAATTTTTTAAGTCTGAAAGGCACTATTTCAAAGGCTTATAGTTTCTTCTTTAGAGTTCAAAGAGGTCTTCAAGTTCAGCGTTTTATTTTGCCTATTTTTAGAAAGTTTACAATTTAATGTAGCACTCATCAATTTTTTGATAGGTGGTCAATATTTAAGTCACAGAGTGTGATTCGTCATAATTGTATGGCAAGTTAGCTTTAAATTAATTTTTGAAACCCTGGACCTTCAAACCAAATGCATCGAGCTTTTTCTTGACTTCAATCGCTTCATCACCGATAATGTTAATTATATCTTTCTTTATTTAATTCACTTTTTTCTCAGTTTAGTTGAAACCTCCTTACGAAGCTTCGATTGCTTGAATTGGATCTTCTTATCCTTTTTAAGTGACTTGAATTCCATGTTTTTTCAATTTGAGCACCATAAATCTCATTCTTTAAATGACTGTTGAAATTTGTGTTTTGACTGTTTTCATTTCACTAATATGCTTCATAACCTTCATTAAAAGGTTCCTATTTTTTTACTTTTGTCTTTACGATGGATTCTAAGTTTATTCAAATACAGTTTTAGGGTTAATTCGAAGACCATCATTTGTTTTTTTGTTGAAATCTTTGAGATTTTTCAATGTTGTTTTGAATTAATTAGTCAAAAAATCAGTGTAAACTTTAATCCAGCTATTTATTTTAACTTAAAGGGCCTTGATAAAGTTTCTTAGATCTATTTTAATCCATGCTTTCTCAACTGGCGTTTGAATTTTAGCAACTTAGGTTTGAATAATCTTAAGGTTTGTGATTTTCTAATCAAACAAATTTAAGTCAGGAATCACTTATCTGCACCCCTTCAGGAGAATGTTTTACCTCTTAACTTCTTATTAGCCTTCAATAAGTTCGATCTTAGGTTGATTTAATTCTAAAAATTGACCGAATCCTTCTTCAGGACTGTTTTCCCAAAGATAAGAGTACTTTTTAAGATCTGTCTTAATGCTTTCAGTATTTTTTACAATAAGGTTTAAATTATTAGAAATTCTAGACATAGAGAATTTAACATTAAAATTGGATCTGCATTCGATCAAATAGTCTCCTGTTGAGGCACCACTGCTTGCTCCTTGAGTAGTAGCATCGAGCCTGGGGAAGTTATGAGAGATTGAAAAAATTTCATTAATCCAACCCTTGAGAATATCACAAACACTTTTTACGCTTCCTTCTGATTTACCAACTTATGGATCATATACAACTCCTTTTTTTCCTTATAGTTATAACTTGATTTCAAAAAGTTGAGCTTGGTTTTACTTTTATGAATTAATCTGTTCATTCAGGTGGTCGAGAGCAAAGATGATTCCATCCGAAATTCCATCAGTAACAATTGTATTAATGTATTCAGTATATTTTTTCCATTAAGGTTGTTTTTTATCAAACTTGACAGCATCGTTGATTTACTTTAAAAGTTTGTGTATAACGACTCCACAATCCTTGACGCTGATAAGCTTGTTGGCAATGACCGCTTTGAGAATGTTGTCGTATTCTTCTGGAGAAATTGGTTTGTTTTTCCTGTCAACCATCGGCTTTTTAAGTTTTACTAATTATGTGTAGACTTGTTCGAGTGATTTTTTCATTTTGTCTACAATTTCAAAAAGACTGTCAACAACATCTTTAGCTTTGTTAATAAATATGTCGATTTCTGGAGATTACCATTTGTATTTAGTAATACCAGGTTCGATTTATTAGTCCATTTTAACGATTCTTTTTTTTACCAATGGCTCTTCAACATCGTTAAGGCAGGTGATGATCTTATTGTAGCTTTGAATAATAAGTTCTAATGAAACTACTTGTCTTCTGTATGTATCCGATTTTTAAAATAGTTTATCTGCAGTTTCAGGAACATTAGAGTCAAGTTGCTTCAAATATTTAACTTATCTTAAGAGTTTGACTAAGATAGGGTCAAAATTCACTTTTAGAAGCCCGTTTTATTTGTTTTAAGGACTTTAGTCCTTACAGATTAATGTCTTTTTAAGTTTGTCGTGGGCGCTCTAATCAACTTATTTTTCCCAAAAAACAAATTTAGATTATTCGTAGTCTTTGATAATTTTGACAATGTTGTTGTATAATTTTTCAACATCTTTGTATTCTTATCTTTCGATGATTCCTTTCCCAAGTGACTCAATCTTTTTAAATGGTTCCGTAATTCTGTCTCTGAGAGTCTTGCACCAAGTTAAAGTACCCGCAACAGGGGGATAATTATTGTAAATCGGTGATTTAGAATCGTTTTGATCAATCAATTGTTTTCCTTATAAGAAAATTGACTGCACTGTTTTTAAGTCCTGTTTATACATATCCAAGATAACTGCATGCTTTTTCTAAAGCTCATCCTGGATGATTGGTCGATTCAGAATACCTTCAAAACAGTCAAGGAGTTTGAATTTTCCCATTATTGTGTCGTTATCATCAAAGCCTTGAGTAACCACAGATGCGAGTCTTCTTTCCAGTTATTTGATTTTCTGTCTGAACACAATAAAATCATCATCAAATTATTTTTTGTTGATGTCCATGGTGTCATAAGGAAGTTGTCTGAAATTTTAAACAGCCTTTTTGAACTCTTCTGAGATTTGTTTGATAGTTTCTGAAAGAGTCTTACCTTTTGTACCTCCCAGCTAAACTCTTTAAAGTTTATTGAATTGCATGATGGTGGTTGTCAAGTGAAGAATATCATGGCACCTTTCAGAATATGCGTCAAGTCTTGAGAACAAGGCATTAAGGGTAAGTTTCCATTTTCCTTACGATTTATTTTTGTATTCAAAATAGTATTCCTTAAATTTTGAGCAAACATCAATTGTAGTTTATAATTTTCTGCAGACATCTGTAATATCTTCAGCACCTGCACTTAAAGCAACAGCAACGGCTTAACCATTTATGTATTATTTTGCCCGAGCAATGATCTAGTTGCAAGTCATTTTGATCAAAACAACGAGCCTGGGGGGAGTGTTGTAAAAATTTGAGAGCTTATAGATTTTTAAGAAAGTGTGCATAATTGGAGAAAAAACTTATGGTAAAGTAACAAATTCTGCACTTTCATCTCCAAGTTTACCAAATAGCTCTTTTAAAGTCGACAAAAATTTTGTATTGTCGTTTGCTTAGACTCGAGCTTAAGTCACTTCTCTTTGTAGTTTAGTAAATGGATTGGTGTAAGTCGACTTGCTTCTCTCCAAAAATCTCAAGATACCCTTGACTTCAACAGACTGAAGTTGATCGTAAATTGAGTTCAGATTGTTGGCCTTATTTTCCCAAAATTAAAGTTAAACTTTTGGGCCCGGATTGTTCCCCCCTTTTAAAGCCTGTTCAGGCTCTAATTTTAAGACACTCTTGATTTGTTTAGTCCAGGTAATAATGCATCCTTAAAATATATGAGCCTTGTCTTTTTCTGGGCCTTCAGAATTTAGAATTTTTTTGTTTGGTAAGGGTAAAAGGGTTCTGCCTTTACTTAAACCGATCATAACGTAGTTCTGTGCTACAAAATGGTTGAATCGCTCCATAAGATCTTTTGTAACTAAGTCGGTCCATCCTACCTGATTATCTGGATTTTGCATAACAGGCCCCAGGATTTAATTGTTGACATTGTACATGTGTTCAAGGATATTCTTGGTGACCTCAACAAAAATGATGTCATTTTTCAAGTTTTGTTCAGTAAGCTCTTCCTTTCCGATTCTGAGAATAATGAAACCTATGATAAAATGATTTATTACTTTTTTTTTTGTATTTGTCGATTGAAGGGGCTTCGTTGTAAAGAGCAACTGTGTCTGTACCAGTTGAGAAGGCATATACGACTTCTGTGAAGTTTTAAGGCCTCAAGAATCCTTAAAGAGATTATCTAAAAATTATGTAACTTCTTACTTTGAGGCAGACTACTGAATAGTCTTCTTCATTTTGTCTAAACCCGTAGGAGTCTTGGTCCCGAACGCATTTCCAAGCCGGAAGAGGAAAGCACTCTCGGGATTCCAGCGGTGATCTTGCTTCTCCTAAGTCATATAAATTCAAATAAAAAATGTAACAAAACCCAATTAAAATGGATTTAAAATATAAAATAATTGAGTTAAAATAAAAAAGCATTAGATTCTTTTTTATTTCAAAATTTTATATATCAATTGCTTCTATTAATTTATGAGAGAAAAATAGCTTATCAGAAAGACTCTTCATATCTAATTGTTTAAAGAATAAATTACTCAATAAGAATAATAAATTGCAAAATAGTGTTTACTATATAGATTTTTAAAGAAAACATCAAATTATTAAATAGGTAATTATTGATCACAATAGATTTTTTATGTTCCCTTTTATTAAATTTAGACAAGATGTTTATCTTATGAAATTAGAATATCCATTTTAATGAAATTAAAGTTAAGATGTTTTTTAGCAATAAGTCTTACGTAAATTTAAATACAACAAATATATTATGTTTAATAGAATTCAGCAGCATCCTTTTTTCTTGCCTTATACCTTCTTTTCCCCTTTGAGCTTTATATTTTTCTTATTTTTCTTATCATCAGTTACATTAGTTGATATTCCAGTATTTTTTGAATCACCCTGATTTGAATTTGATGATTATTTTTTTTATGGTAATTGTTTCTTTTATTCAGGTGTTTGTTTCATTTTCTGATAAATTTCTAAATCATAGAAGAAATTTACATTTTATTAAGGAATTGAAAGCTTAATTTACATTTTATCCTGATGCAGCGGATGTTTACAAGTAAATAAGTTTGTTTGTCCCCGCAAAGTCATGGGCCACCTCTTACATCACTTACCGGTTTTAAATTAAATCACTTTTGTTTCCCAACAGCATTACAGTGATGTTTGGTTACGCATTGTCTTTTAACTCATTCAACCATTTTTGAACGTTTTCGAATGTTTTAGATTTTGTTAAATCGAATGCAATTATTGCTCCTACTGCACCTCGGTAATATGCATTTGTTATGGCTCTAAATCTTTATTGACCTGCAGTATCCCAGATTTGATTTTTTATCGTTTTATTTTATAAATGAACTGTTTTAGTTGCGAATTAAACTCCTATGGTAGGTTTAGAATCAATGGTAAAAGAATCCTAAACGAACCTGGCTAAAAGATTTGTCTTACCGACTCCTGAATCTCCGATCATTACAATTTTATAGAGAAAATCAAACTATTCTTGTCTTGACATTTCTGAGTGTTTATTTAATTATTGAAATACGATGTAAACATATAATATTTGTTTTTATTTTGCTATATCAAAAGTATTAGTGTTTATCTTTTTGGATATTTTTTAATCACCTAAATTTTACTCAAAGGTCTTATTGAATTTATTAGACTTAAAAGAAATAATTTATTTGCAGATGTAACTATAAATCAAATTATTCAACATTTGATTATCAATATCTTGATAAACTTGGCTTAAAGTTAGATAAAATTTATGAATATATTGATTACATGTAAAAAGAAGCAGTTGTCCTTCGATTGAAAAACTATTCTTTAATAATTTAGATCAATAAATAAAAAAATTAAAAAAATTGCATTAACAGATTTTAAAAGATCAATACAATTTTTTTTACTTTCAATTTTTATCAATTAAATTCTTATGAATCATAAGGAAAATGCAAAGGCTTTAGAAATAATATACAAATTCTACGGCAGAGGATTGTAAGCTTGAAATTAATGTCTCAGGTAGCATACTTTGAAGTTTTTATACTTTTATGATTTTTTATTTTAATGTCTGATTTTATTATTTGGAAGGAGCAAATTAAGTTTTTATCGACTTTCATTAGTGCTCCTAAGTTTTAAAACTGGCCGCAATAATTTGGTGCAGAAAAAATAGTTACTAATTGTCTTTTTGCAAAAAACTCATATCCTGCTTCAACGATCTACAATAAAAATACTTTGTACTTGATGGGATCTGCAAATTAAATCAAGATTGTTGGAATCTAAGAAATTTTTAAGTACGTCGGGGCCAAAAAGTGAACCAATACCTCTCTAAACATTTTAAGCGAACCCTTTTTGGTTTTCAGCAGGGTCAGACCACAGCAAATCACAAACAGGTCCTGAATTAGGGATTTAAGTCGGTCTGTTTACTTTCAAGAGGGCGCTTATTTTATTGAGTTGAGGACCAATCCCTCCATGCATACAAAATATACGATCTTCTATGAGGGCGCAGAGAGGCATAGAGTTAAAAACATCCGTAAAAAGTTTCCAAATTTTAAGGGAATATTTTCTTTTACCTAAATTCTTTAAAAATTACATTAATCATAGAATCCATATAGCTTGTTGATTTCAGAAGATTAATGATTTCCTCTTAATAGGAAAAAATTCTATGGGTACTTAATTTTAAAGCAGAGCAGAAGAAACATGGTTTAAAAAGACATTTTTCCTCGATCTACATAATCCCCCAAAAATAAGTAATTGGACTCTGGTGGGAATCCTCCCAAACGAAAAAGCTTAAGAAGATCTTGAAACTGACCGTGTATGTCTCCTACAATGTTGATCGGGCTGGCCAGTTCTAAGACGGTGGGTTGTTACAGAAATACCTGTCTGGATTTAAGGCATACAGTTTTAATTTCTAATTCGGTAAATTTTATTTATCCTTCGTTTTTTAAACAGATAAGTCTTTGAATAAGCTCATCAACATTTATTTATTTATCGGTCATTTTTTGCCGAAACTTTCAATCTCTTAAACACAAAGGGTTAATTTTTATATTCAAAGACTTAATTTCATGTATTCTAAGATTTAAAAATATAA
>Ga0105051_10008907_pt1 | contig 10061 bp, 7 predicted proteins | sample FRY02_FD_78383 | JGI IMG/M metagenome (GOLD analysis project Ga0105051, IMG submission 78383) | Freshwater microbial communities from Lake Fryxell liftoff mats and glacier meltwater in Antarctica - FRY-02 (megahit assembly) | ecosystem: Environmental > Aquatic > Freshwater > Ice > Glacier...
ACTTGTTCAGCCAAATTATCTATTTTTCCACCCTCGGTAACAATTCCTGCATTTTTAAGAAAATCAGCAAGTGGTTGAGAAGTTGGAAGATTTTGTGTTTGTGCTTTTTGTGCTTCTTTTATTGCGTCTTGTAAACCCTGTTTTAAACTATTAGCAGATACGGACACATCACCACCACCAGTTCCTCTATTATTTTCAGCTATCTGATGTAATCTGTTGTTATCATTTCTTGACTTGGCTGAATTTGCTTGTTCTACCATTGGAGATAACCTACTCTCCATTTGTTCAAATCTAATACGCATATTCTCTTGAATATCTTTTTTTATTTGTTGCAATTCTGCTTGTGTTGCAAGTCCACCACCAGGTGTTACAGTACCCGAAGGTGTACCACCAGGTGTCGTAAAATAGTTAGGTGTCGCAAAACCACCTCCACCTTGTGTAACAGTTGGGTTGGAACTTAGGGTAGTAGTAATTACTGGTGCACTACTGTTTCCGTTTCTGTTTTGATTTTGAATATTTTGAATTGCGTTTGTTAGTATATCTAATTGTTTTTGAATTACTCTAGAGTCGTTGGATTCTTGAGTTGGTTTATTGAATTCAATGGCTCTTGTTAGATTTTGAATTTGGTTTAAAACATTAGAATCATTATAGCCTGCTTTATTTTGATTCATTAATAAATTTGTAAGATTGTCTAATTTATTTGAAACTGCGGGATCGAATAATTGACTGTTACCCATATTGTTGTTACCCATATTGTTGTTCATACCTGAAATTCTATTAGTTAACTCTTCTATTTTCCTATTCAAATCATTGTTATAACTATTACCATTATTATTACCATTATTATTTGTTGGTATTTCTCTATCTAGGACAGCTTTTGTTAAACTTTGTATTTTGGTAGATAAAGAATCGTTTTCATTATTTTTCAACTGTTTAATTAATTCTAAAATAATTGCATCATTGTTAGATTGTTGTTGATTAGGTTGTAGTAACCCTTGGTACATAGGTTGTTGGTACATTGGTTGTTGATACATTGGTTGTTGTTGTTGGGTTCTTCCTGGAAGTTGACTTAAGAGTGTAGTTAATTGATTTATACTGTTCATTTGAGTTGATTCGGGAATTTCTTGAAGTTTTACAATTTCGGGTATTAGTTTTTCTATAACCTGATCTCTTTTTTTATTATTTTCAGCCATACTTTCAAACCATTTATTCATTTGTTGTTGCGAATCATCTTGTCTTCTAATCAAACTCTTTATAACATTTTCTTGATTATCAAGCAATTTCTGTTGTACATCAAACACCTTTGTAGCTTCGGCTATAGTGCCATAAACTTTATCCTTTAATTCAGCAAGCTTGGTTTTTTCCAACTGTTTGATAGAATTTTCAGTATCCATATAATTAGCAACCTTGTTTTGAAAATCAATCCACTCTTTCTTTTTATTATTTCTACTATTTCTACTATTTCTACTATTTCTACTACCACCCCCACCACCAGCGTAAGAAACTGAATCTTCTGGATAAACTTGGTCGTAATCGTTATCGTACTCGCTATCATTATCGCTATCATTTGAATTCATGTCAAAATCAAATGATTTTGCGTCTGATTCTAAATTGGAAAGTCTTTCTTCTAGTTCTGGAAAATCTTTAATATTTAACGGTCTTTCGGGTGCTGTACCTGGAATTCTTGGTTGTTGAATATCACTAGGTTTGAATCTTTTAAGCCAATCTTTAACCGTCCCCCATTTTTGTTCAGTTTCAACTTTATTATCTTGATTTATTCTATCCAGTAATTCTAAATTATCTGTATTATAACTATCTAATAGGTCAAGTTTTCTTTTTCTATAATTTTTATTTTCATTGTCTATATTTTCTAAAATTTCGCGATTTTTTAATCCTTGTAATCTTAATTCTTCGTTATAATTATTCATTAATCCTAGTTTTTCATCGCCTCTTCTTCTCTTATCTAATAGATAGGAGTTTTGTGTTTTCTTATTGTCTCTTGCAATTCTTTTCATTAATTTTTCTTGTCTATAAGAAGCTTCTCTAGAATCATCTCTTAGTTTCTTATTTAGTTTATGTTCGTCAAATAACTTGGCCTTTTTTAATTGTTTATACTGAGTATCTCTTAATTTTTGTAATCTTAGTTGTTCTGTATTATATTTTTTCAAATCTTGACGTTTTTTGTCTTCAATACTCTTCGTTTGTTCAAGTTTCTGGTTAGTTGTATCCTTTTTGGATTTAAAATATTTTTCATAAAAACTTTGTTTCTGTTTTTGGGATTCTTCAAATCTTGAATCATCTTTGGCATCTTTACTATCACGTCTATTAACTTTATCCTGTTTATATTTATTAAATAGGATATCTCCCTTTCTATCAAACTCTTCAACCAACTCTTTTCTTTCCGTATCGGACAAAATTGGTTTTTTCATATAAGTGTCAAAATCACTAACAATCTTATCTAATTTATCATTTACAATATCATCCTTTGTAATTACATTATCAAGGTCCTTGAGAAAATTAGTTTTATCATAACTTTCCATTTTAGGTTGATCTAAAACTCTCTCTAATCTTACAAAAGGGTTACTATTTCTTCTATTTAAAGGTATTTTGTCTACGTTTATTTTATTCAATATTCTTTGTTTTTCTCCGTTAGTAACATAGGTTTGTCTAAATATTTATCAACGTTACGATAAAATTTATTTTTCTCAACCTCCTTTTTATTTCCTTCGCATCCAATAACTATAATTAACTGACTTGTTAATTTATCAGCTTCTTTATGATGTCTTTTAGATTTAAGAAGATTGCTGACCATTTGCAATGGCCCCATTTGCTTAGACCTTTTGTTACTTCGTTTACTCTTTCTTCGCGATCTTTTTCTTTTAAGTACAGGTGGCGTAACTTGCGTGTCTTGCGTATCTTGCGTAGTTCTACGGCGCCTAGAACTTTTTGAAGAAGTTCTTTTTCTTCTTCTTGTCGACCTTCTTTTTTTACGTCTTGTAGACCTTCTTTTAATTATAGGTTTAGTAATTACGGGATTTGAAGAACTTTTTGAAGAAGTTCTTCTTCTTCTTCTTGTCGACCTTCTTTTAATTACAGGTTTAGTAATTACGGGACTCTTTACTAAATTTCTTCGCGATCTTTTTCTGGATCTTCTTTTGGGTCTTTTCGTTCTTGTATTTCTCCTTTTTACTGCGCCGCCGCCACGGAGCGGTGGAGATTTTCTAATACTTCTTCTTTTCGAACTTCTTTTCGAACTTCTTCTTTTCGAACTTTTTTTCTTAATCGCGCATTGTTTTTTAAGAACAGACTTCTTTTTATAAATTTTAACGTTTTTTTCTTCTACTACACTAACTCCTTTTTTATCACAAGCCTCAATGATTTTATCATTGGGTTTCCTAGGAATCTGAGACACTGATTCCACCATTGTATTCTAACAATAAAAAATATATTATTTTAAAATTAATAATCAATTAAATATCAAAAATCTTAAAAATCATCGTCACCTTCTAGATTAAATACTCTTTTACTGCTATCCGAAACAGAATATGCTCTTTGATATTCTGTAACTCTTTGTTCAAAGAAATTAGATTTGCCGTTTAGATTAATGTTATCCATAAAATCAAACGGGTTTTCAACATTATAAAGTGGTTCGCACCCCAAATCATTAAGAAGTTGGTCAGCTGTATAGTGTATATATTGAGTCATTAGATCACTATTCATTCCAATTAACCTACAAGGAAGAGACTCGCAAATAAATTCAACCTCTATTTCTATAGCTTCTTTAAAAATAGAATGAACAGTTTCTTGATCACATTTTTCAATCAATTTATGATAAATCATAATATTAAAATCTGTATGCATACCTTCATCTCTACTAATCATTTCATTACTTTTACCTAGCGCAGAAGCCATTTTACCTTTGTTTTTAAGCCAAAAAATAGAACAAAAGCTTCCAGAAAAGAACAATCCTTCTACAATTATAAAGCCAATAATTCTTTGATTAAATGGTTTACTCTTTGGGTCCATCCACTTTAGAGCCCATTGTGCTTTTTTAGAAACACACGGTATAGTGTCAATTGCGCGAAACAACTCTCTTTTACGACCCAAATCTTCAATTAGAGTGTCAATCATTTTCCCATAGACTTCACTTTGTCCCGTAAGAATTCCATTAAATATACCTGCGTGTTTAAGCGGTTCAGAAAAACAGTAGGTTGGTTGTATGTCTAGTTCAGTAACACTTTTAATTTTTATTACTTTAACATCAGATTTTACACTGTTTATTTTAAGCACCTTCGGCATAAAACCCAATTTAATTTAACTTTCCGTATTAGTAATATACAACGTATTTTCATCTATATTAGTATGAACTCCCAATGTAGAAATCATCAATTGCAAATCTTTCAAGAATTTTTTATTAGTAGAAACAATTTGAATAACATCAGACACTAACGTATTACTCGAATCTACAAACCCTTCTAGCCACCTAAGTTTAGTATTAATAGAATAATTCATAGGTACTTCAAAATTACAAATTGTTCCATCTCCGCAAAATAGGCCGTGGACATAGGGGTTTTTAAATTCTGCGCAATCTTTGTCCAATACAGGAAAATCATATTTATAAACAACATCTCCAATTTTCAAATCTTTAGTAAATTTTTTAATCATCTTTGAATCTTCTATAGAATCTTCTTCAACAAACCATTTATGTTCATCAGTACAATCTAGTTCCATGCCGTTATCCAACTGAACTTTATATAAAAGTTGATCACCAGTATATTTGATTTCTACGTTACTAAATTCACTTCCGTTCCATACATTAACTTGTTTATTCTTCAACTCTCCAATTTCGTAATATCCGGTGTCGGTCATAATTTTGGTATTTGCTGAAACACAGTGAACAGTTTCAATATATCCTTGCAAAGCTAAAAAAGCTCTTGCTTCGGGAATCTGTATTTCAGTGCTAAAGGTTGAAAGTAGATTTTCAAGAACAATACCATCACTTCCTGCAAAGAAAGCTAGAATATGTTCAATAAAAAATTTTTCATCTTTGTTTAGTGTACCCCAATCTTTCTTATCTGCGCCAAAATCAATTTCATTAGCTGTCCATTGTGCAGCTTCAGCAGTTTTATAAGCTTCCCAAACATCGGGATAATTTATAGGGAATAGACTAAATCTATCATTATTCTCCTTAAGAATTGGTTCGACAACTTTTGAATCAGTAAAGGTTTCCATTATATTATTATTAATAATATATTAATACAAAACTTTAACTGCTTTTAAACTTTTTTTTAAACTTTTTTTAAATATTCTGCGATTTCATTAAGAGAATCGAAATTTTTTACTAATGGGTGACGAATATAAACATTATTCATGCAGGCTTTTACTGGATTATATAGTAATATACCAATTCCATTGGAAATAGCCATACCTATTTCAGTCCATGTACCCATATAAGGATAATTTTCTTTGTCCATAATTACTACCAAGTAATCTGCTCTATCTAAACCATCTGCGTCTAATATTGCTTGACATTTCAGATAACTTTCGTTTGTAAATAGTGATTCATCTTCATGAACTGTCCAATCATGTGTTATATCTACAATTTCCTCAAAACGTTTAATTATAATACCTATCTCTTTTCTTTTTTCCCAACAACCTGCTACGAAAATTTTTGGATATGTCATTTGATTTAAACAACTATTTAATTAATTATTTTTAAACACGGTTAGTAAATAGGTTGATAATATTTCTTTCCTTTTTTATTAGTTTTATTATTTTTCTTTGCTCTTCTTGTTTTAATCTTTCTTTTAATTTCTTTTGAACTAAAAAATATAACTTCAATAATTTTAATAAACCAAAATAGTGTAGAAAAGAAAATAGCCAGAACTAAACTTAGTACTAAGTTACCACCTATAGGGTATTTAATAGCAACATAAATAGTTACAAATACATAAGTAAAAATTAAAAAATATACAATATTTAATTGTGTGTCGGTTAATTTATCTAATTCTTCCGAAGAATTGGACATTTTTTCTAGCACGGCTTTATTTTTATAAGCAGTAAAGGATTCTAATAACATTTATTATATTATAGATTTTTTTTATTTCCTATTCTTTCTTTTAATTGATTTTGAACTAAAAGCTATCACTTCAATAATTTTAACAATCCAAAAAATTAAAGAAAAGAAAATAGCCAGAATTAAACTTAGTACTACATTACCACCTATAGGATATTTAATAGCAACATAAATAGTTGTAATCACATAAGTAATAAGTATAACATATACAATAGTTATTTGTGTATCGGTTAATTTATCTACTTCTTCCGTTGAAGAATTGGACACTTTTCCCAACATGCCTTTATTTTTATAAGCAGCAAAAGATTCTAATAACATTTATTATATATTAGATTTTAATATTTAATTTTTTTATAACATTGTCAACATAGAATTAATCGCAGAAACGGTCTTTACAACACCAGAATTTGATAAACTATCTACAAATGGAACATGTTTGCTAACCAAACAAACCTCTTTTTCAATTATAGTTAATCTTTTTTCAATGTTATTTAATTTTTCAATAATTGTAGATAACTGAGTTTCCATTTATCTACAATGTTATTAAAAAATTAAATAAAATACGAATTCGAACGTTTACCGTTCACCTTTTACCATTAATTAACCTGAGCAACTAATACACTCTTCCTGTTCTACAACCTTTAGTTTTTTAAGTGTGCTTTTTGCGTTTGTAGCAGGTTTAGATCTTATGTAATACGATCCAGTTTTCAATCCCGAAGACCAACCAAAATAGTGTGATTTGGTCAATCTTTGATAGTCTGGATTATCAAAAAACAGATTTAGACTTTGTGACTGATCTACAAATCTACCACGTTCAGCAGATTGTTCAATTAATACTTTTTGTTTAATTTCCCACACTGTTTTATACAAGTCTTTAATATCTTGAGGAACACCTTCGATATTTTGCACAGAACCTTCGTTCTCTATTAGTTTATGCCTAGTTTCATTATTCCAAATACCAAGCTTAGTTAAATCCTCTATTAGATACTCATTTACAACCTGAAACTCTCCGGCAAACGTTCTTCTTGCATATAGATTACTTGTCCTTGGTTCAAAACATTCGTTTGCACCTAATATTTGAGAGGTACTTGCTGTGGGCATTAGTGCTGTAAGTAAGCTGTTCCTAGTTCCGTGTTTAATAACTTCTGATCTAAGTGATTCCCAGTCATAATTCAATATTGGATCTAAACATGATTCTTTGTCTTCCCATAGATCAAACTGAAACAAACCTTGACTAAACGGACTACCTTTGAATGTTTCATAATGACCTTCTGTTTTAGCAAGTTCACAAGATTCTGTTAGAGCAGCAAAATAAATAGTTTCGAATATCTGTTTATTCAACAAATATGCTTCTGGTGAATCAAAAGGGTATCTCATTTTATTATAAGCATCTGCTAGTCCTTGAACACCAATTCCGATAGGTCTATGTCTAAGATTACTCAGTTTAGTTTCGGGTGTTGGATAATAATTAACGTCTATAATCCTATTAAGATTTGCTGTTACAACCTTAGTAATCTTTATAAGCTCTTCAAAATTAAAAACTGGTTTGTCGTCAATAATATTTACAAACTTGGGCAAACAAATAGAACTTAGATTACAAACCGCAATTTCTTTAGTATCACTATACTCTGTTATCTCTGCACAATTTCCGGTTAAAACACCATTAAATATACCCATTCCTCTTTTTTCTTCTTTAAAACAATAAGTATCAGACATTCTTCCGTTATATGAAATTTTAACAATTTTCACAAATTGTCTAGCATCTCTATTAGGGGAATGTTTAACCAATTTAATTCGTTTGGGGGAGAATCCTAAAGACAAAAGTTTTTGAGTTCCTATGGAAGTTATTATAATTCTATAAAGTTTTTTACAATTATATTCTTTTAACCCACCCTTTCCGTCTGGAAGTTTTTCTTTACTTGTTGTAACTTTTGAATTAATACCCATGGTTTGCAGCATTAACATAATATCTAATAGAAATTTTTTATGAATACTACATGCTTGCAAAGATTGATTATCTTTATTTAACGAAACAGAGTCATCACCGTCCATATATCCGGCCAACCAACTTAATTTTGATTTAATAGAATAATTTATAGGAACTGTAAACTTTTCGTTAATATCTAATGGAACCATTACGTTTAAAGTATAATTACTTGTTTCTACGTAAGAACTAGTCCTTACGTCTAGATATTTAATCAATTCTTTTTTCTCCCCATATAAAGTAATTTTACCCAATTTTTTAATTTTACCATATTTATTATGGTGATATGTTCCATCAGCACAAAAGAACCCATGTGTATAAGCATATTTAAATTCGTTGTTATTATCATAAGTAATAGGCAAATCATGTTTGATTAATTTCATTCCAATTTTTAAGTTTTGTGCTTCTACTTTTAATACTTTAGGTTTTTCTGACGGTCTTGAACCGGTTTCAACATAAAAATTATGATATTTTGTACATTCTATAATAGATCCATTACTCATCTTGATTTTAATTAATTCTTGATTTTCCCCTGTTTTCCTAATAGTTGTATTACTCCATTCTTCCCCATTCCAAACTTGTACGCTTTTATTTTCTAGTTGTTTAATTTCAAAATACCCATCTTTTGTTAAAATCATTGTTTCGGGAGCAACGCAAAGATTAGAAGATTTAATAACACCGATATTTTTCTGATTTGATTTTCTATTTACTGAATCTTTATAACACATATAAGGAGTTCCAGTCTCAATCTGAGAATTAATTATATGCTCCCAAACCAACTGAGCATCAACTACACGTTTATATTTCTCTTCTTTCTCATATTTAGTATACAACTCTTCAAACTCATCACCATAAACATCCGTTAAACCAGGGCACTCACTAGGACACATTAAAGCCCAAGTTCCTCCCTCTTTTACCCTCTTCATAAAAAGGTCTGGAACCCAAAGAGCATAAAATAGATCACGAGCTCTCTGTTCCTCAGCACCATGGTTTTTCTTACATTCAAGAAAATCAAGAATGTCACAATTCCAAGGCTCCAAGTAGATTGCTATAGAGCCGTTACGTCTACCACCCCCTTGATTAATAAAACGAGCTACCGAATTATAAGTTCTCAACATTGGGACAATACCATCTGAATAACCTGCCGTTTTTCTAATATAACTTCCTTTTCCTCTAATGTTACTAATATGGACCCCAATACCACCAGACCATTTAGATATTAAGGCACAATCACTTATAGTTTTGAAAATACCTTCAACAGAATCTTCAGTTCCAAGTAAAAAGCATGATGAATTTTGCTGAATTTGAGTACCTGAATTGAATAGGGTTGGTGTTGCGTGTGTAAAATACTTTTTACTCATATAATCATACGTTTCTTTAGCTTTCTTCAAATTATAACCATGAATTCCCAACGAAACTCTCATCCACATATGCTGAGGAGTTTCAATACATTTACCTTTAATTTTAATTAAATAACCATGCTCTAAAGTTTTATATCCAAAATAATCAAAATGATAATCACGACCATGGTCTATCATTTCACTAATTTCCTTATTATAATCTTTACTAATACTATAAAGTTCCTCACTAATCAAAGGACAGTGTTCACCAAGCTGATCTTTGTTATAATATAACGAACGACAAACATCCGAAAATGAAGTATCACAATTCTTTTGATGATCGTCAATAACTAGACGAGATGCCAGTTTACCATAATCAACGTGAATTGTTATTTTATTAGAACATAGTTTTGCAGTTAGCTGATCTAGTTCACTTGTAGTTATTCCATCACGAACCCTAGAACCTACTTCTTGAGAAATTGATACTGGGTCGATTATTTTATTTAAACCATTACACATTGACGAAATACGGTCTGTAATTTCGTCAAATCTTACATTAACATGTTCTCCGTTTCTTTTGATTACCTGCATCTTATTCTTCTTTTATTATATAATGTTTCTTTTTCTTAAATATGTTTAATATTATTTAATTAAAATATAA
>Ga0105051_10008923_pt1 | contig 10050 bp, 12 predicted proteins | sample FRY02_FD_78383 | JGI IMG/M metagenome (GOLD analysis project Ga0105051, IMG submission 78383) | Freshwater microbial communities from Lake Fryxell liftoff mats and glacier meltwater in Antarctica - FRY-02 (megahit assembly) | ecosystem: Environmental > Aquatic > Freshwater > Ice > Glacier...
TCAGTGGTGTCCTTCATAAAATTGACGAAATATATGAGTGGGACAAGTGTGTCTTGACCAAAGCACGAGAGATAGAGGCTGAGGAGAGTATCCTCAAAGTGGAAGACCCACTAGATAAGGTAAGAGCAGGACTAAAACACCGAATAAAGAGCTATATAGAGCAGAAAGGTATAGCTAGCAATAACAGTCAAATAGACTTTTATGATACTGTTATTCAAGAGTGCCAATCTGTTTTAGATAGTGAATTATCGCAAGACACTAAAAAAGCACGAGAGATACAGACTGAAAAACCTGTCTGGACTCCTACCAAAGGAGAAGAGATAGAGGTAAGCGATGACGGAGTAAAGTGGATAAATAGATGTTTCAAGATAATGGAAAACAAAGAATTTCGCTGTTGTTTTTCCCTACGCAGCAAGTCCTCGTTTTGTTGGAAATACGCTCGACCTCTCACAGAAGGCAACTGTTCGGAAATCCCGAACAGTTGAATAGAACTACCTCCTGAGTACAAATCTTGAACAGTTTACGAGGCAAAAGAAGTACAACTACAAGTCCTCACAAAGTCACTCCGAGAAGTGATAAAAGTAGTCAATAAGCATATTTCTAAATAACACCCTACTATGAAAAAAATTATACTTAGTTTACTGTGGACATTCTGAATCATGTTATATATCCTAGTCTTTATCATTGGCATATTTGCAGCTTATGCATTTGCATGATTTATTAGCTGGATACATTCTGACCCCTTCAACTGGATAGTAGACCAGGAAATTATTATCTCTATCAATAAATAATCCTATGAAAATCAAACACATACTCATTTGAGTAATAGTAGCACTGATGCTCACATCGTGTTCAGATATCGAGCCAGAAAGAAAGTGGCAGGAATGTGATAGGGAAATGAAAGGCTTTTTTACTGAGTTTTTGAAATTGGAATACCCAAATCTTTCATGGTATGGTTTCCCCTGCTCTCAAGCCTATGCACTTACAGACAAATCAAGTGGAGCATTAGAGTGTCAGTTTGATATATCTAAGCTCGACACAGTTTGCAAACCAGACAGATGGTATGTAGCCACACCCTACATCCGAATAGAGTATCATCCAAAAAACCTATATTATTTTAAAAGAGTAAACCCTTGCACTTGACCATCGTGAGAGATACAAGGTTGCTCTGCACCTCAATACTTCGTGGAGCTAGATACTTGGTAATTTTAATTCGTAATAAATAATCCTATGAAAACCCAACACACCTACACCCTCGAAGAAGCCACAGCAATCATAGCAAAGCTCACAAAAGTAAAACCCTCTGAGGTGAAGATAGAAAATGATTATCCTATATCCTTAATATTGTTAATAATTGTTTCATCTGCAATTATCACGGCAAACCTTATCTGGAGACTTATCTAACCCCCTTATTATGACAAACCCCCTCCACTATCCCGACCTCGAACGCTGTAAAAAGCTTACAGAGATTTGATTCCCAAAGACAGAGAAAGAGTATACCAGAGACAGCTGAGGATATGTGACATGACCTAAGGCTGGAGAGAAATTCCAATTTAAGATTGCCAATAGACCATTACAATGAGACTTAATTTGTGCTGTATGTACAGAAGATTATTGTTGCCCCTCCGTCATGGAGATGCTGGATGTAATACCAGAGAAGACAGAAAGCCTCTGAGTCTTTTCGATTGTTTGAAAAAACATGGCTTATTTCGATTGAGATTCTGGCTGAAAGTTTTTGGATAGCTCTATCCCCAACGCTCTCGCAGAGATGATACTCTGGCTGGTAGAGGAAGAGCATTTATCTTTTAATAAATAATTATGTCAAACCTCGAAGAACTAGAAGCAAAAATCAGAAAGCTCTGTCCAGAATTGCAGGAGCTGAGTATGTGATGTGAGGTAAGACACTATTTTAATTGAAAGGTATGACAATTTTTATGAATGATAGATGAGCATGGTAGCTGTGATTGCTATGTAAGTTACGATTGTGGTGCTACTATATCTAGAGACGATATGTCTGACCTACGAAAATGTATTATCTGACACCCTATACACATAGAACATATCCTCAAGTGTCTCTCTAAATCACTTCCAGAAGGAGATGTCATCAATACTCATGTGAACTCTTACAATAACCTTACTTTCCGACCAGTTACCAAAAATGGGCTTATTGATTGGGAACTAGATAAACCCCTCAACAAACAGAGCGAACGAACAATCGCTTTTCTTAATTCTGTAATCAAATAACTATGTGACTATTTTCTGGCATAGCAGGTATAATCGTAGCACCCTTACACATAGCCTCCAAAACATTATCGGGCGAGCCTATTGAGTGAATTATCGAGGCAGGAGTTGTAATAGACGAACTTTTCAAACAATAATCAAATAGCATGAAAATAAACAAATACGGTTGCAGAAAAAGCGGTGATGTCTGCTTGGTTCATTGCCAACCGCTACTCGGAGATAACTTTTGCGAGGAGTGCGAAGCAGTACGGTTCTTTAAGAAAACAATCGCAACTACTGAATTGGATGAGAAGCAAAAAAGAACGATTACGGATCTGATTATGAGACATCCCCGCTTTCTAAATAAATAACCCCACCACTATATGAAACAAATATCCCGCATCACACAATTTCTTCTTGTATTGTATCTCAATATTTTTTGTAAAAAGAAGCTCAAGCCATCTCATTGGTGTCAGCCTACCTACATAGAATGATATTATGAGTATAGGAATTGGGAAATCTACATGAAGTATGGAAAAATACTGAACGCTGGTAATAAGAAAAAATGATTTTGAGTATACATATCATGATTCTACCAACAAGACTTTATTTGCTGCAAGCATCTGTGAGTAGATCTAAATTATATTAACGGACATTTTGTAGGGTATGGGAATCTTTGACAAGAATGAACTCTAGCCTTACAAAAAACATGACACTTAACACTCAAGCCACGATTTAGTAATTAAGACAAAATAATCCTATGACCAATTTCTCAATGACATGCCTCCGTAAATCAAGCCCTCTAGAAGTGCTAGAGGTGCGTATAATAGACTACGATAAACGCTTGGTTCTCACAAATGACACTTGGTGTATCAGCTTTGACGACATCTTGTGGCTCAAACAGGGTAAAACAGAAAAAAAATAGTTGCTAAACTACAAAAACAAATAAAATAAATCTATGATTGAACTACTCACACGAACGGAATACGCTCTGAAACACGAGCTCACACAAGAAGCGATCCGAATGGCTTGCAAAGTTGGCACTCTCTCTAGGGTGGAATTTATCTGGCACAAGGACGGCAAGGAATACAAATGAAAATTTATTTTACCGAAAAGATACGCTATCGTAGACCGAGAAAAGCTCATGAATGCCTCTCGGAGTATAACCTCACAAGACTAAATATGGAAAATAAAATCTACATCGGGTCATGAAAACAATGAAAATACGGGATAAAACTCTCTTTTTGACCAAAAGACATCGAAGCTATAAAAGCAAACCTAAACGAGAAAGGCTGGATAAATATTAACATAAACGCCCGAAAAGAAGCGGACAAATACTGAAACACTCACTACTGAACGCTCGACACTTGGAAACCCGACAAGCGAGACGACACACCGCAATCAGCAGATACCGCAGATCAATGACCGGGTAGTTGGTAGTCTTTATTTTTTTATTTTTCTCCCATGAAAACACGATGAATCGCAATTTTACTGGCTCTATTCCTTTGAGGATTGGGCATACATAAATTTTACCTCGACAAGCCTGGACAGGGTATATTTTATGTTCTCTTTTTTTGGACTTTTATTCCTGGAATCATAGCGTTTTTTGAAATACTCGTCTATCTAGGCATGACTCAGAAAACTTTTGACGAGAAGTACAATGCAAGATTTCTAGAGATGAATAAATAAATATGGAATATCTTAAACTCACTGAACTGGTAAAACTCCCAAACAATCCTCGCACGATCACTACTGAGGACATGGACAAGCTCATAGCCTCTATCCAAAAATACTGAATTATTGAGTGACGACCATTTCTTATCTCGACCAGGACTGGCCAGAATGTCATAATAGGCTGAAACCAGCGATTTGAGGCGTGTAAGAAAGTCTGACTCAAGAAAGTACCTGTATTCATTTTTACTGACCTCTCAGAGGAAGAAGAGAGGGAGATAATCATCCGAGACAACGTGAGCAACTGAGAGTGGGACTATTCTGCCCTCGCTAACGAATGGGACACTGGATTGCTCGTTGATTGGTGAGTAGACTTGCCAGATTTTGGGGAAATGAAGGATGAATATTGAGAAGATTTTACGTTAAAAGATGGCGATAAAGAGGCATTCCAACAAATGACTTTTACTCTTGCAGACCAACAAGCGGAGCAGATTAAAGATGCAATATCGAGCATAAAAGCAACCGAAGAATATAAATATTGTGAAACAATGGGGAACGAGAACAGCAATGGAAACGCTCTTTTTTTAATTATCGCACAATGGGCAGAGCAAAGGAAATAATAGTGAAGGTGATCCCCTCAAAAATTGCAAATGATTTTGTGAAGAAGAATCATTATAGCGGAAAGGTAGTGCCAAATTCAACTTTACATTTTGGGTGTTTTTTGGATGGTAGGATGCACGGAGTTATGAGTTATGGAAATTCAATGGATAAATCTAAAGTTAAATTAGCTGTAAAAGACACAGGTTGGAATGAGTTTATAGAGTTAAACAGAATGGCTTTTGATGACTATTTGCCTAAATATTCAGAGAGCAGATGTATAGCAATATCAATAAAACTAATTAAAAAAAACGCACCCCATATAAAATGGATAGTTTCTTTTGCTGATGGGTCTCAGTGTGGGGATGGAACAATTTACAGGGCAAGCGGGTTTAGCCTAATTGGATGTAAAATAAATAAACAAATATTAAATTGGAATGGCAAAATAGTAGCAAAAAAAAGCTTAGATAATAAAAATTATCCAAGTATTGATGGCAAATATTTTTCAAGACATTTATTGGAAACAAACCAAGCCAAAGCTATAGAGGGGTATCAATTAAAATACATTTACCTAATAGACAAAACTTGCAAAATAACAGTACCCATACTACCATTTTCAAAGATTGACGAAATGGGAGCTTGAATGTACAAGGGTAAGAAAAGAATAATTTGAAACACCACGCAATCTCTTTATAATAGTAATATGCGTGTCGAGCATGAAAATAATGCGTCTGTCTTCCAGGCAGAAGAAAGCGGTGCAATACCGACTGACACGCTCCAAATAACATCGGAATAACATCGGATTTATGCCACTAGTCAAACAAAAACATTGATGAGCAATAGTAAACGCTGCAAAGTGAGAAACTGCAAATCGCAATTGACGTCCTCGCAAAGGTATCTCTTTAGTTAATCACGAACTGAAAGAAAAGTGATACCAACCTGCTACTAAAGCCGACATCCAGGAAAACTACATGGCTATGATCCAACTGAGTGAACCTGAGCTCAAACCACTGATGAAGGACATGACCAAACCTATCCTCGTACGTATCATCGCTAAGAATTTACTCGATAAAAAAGGCTTCGACATCATCGAAAGAATGATTGACAGGGCACATGGTAAGCCAGCTATGACTATGGGGGAAGACGAGAACAATTCAATAGGAAGCCTCGCACAGGGGCTGTTGTCTCTCTCCAAGGTAAAACAAAAGGCCGAGAGATAGATTTCCGACAAATAACCAATATAGTTTGCCACCTTTGTCCAGCGTGCTAGAGAAAATTTTTGGCTTATATATAACATACTTGACAAATGCCCCTCAAAATATCACTCGAAAAATTCCAGGAGACAATACAGCAAGATCCTATTTATTTTTTTGATAGTGTTCTCGGGTGTTCTCACTGGAGTGCACAAGACGAGATATTGCGAAGTGTCTTCAAAAATCAGAGGACGACTGTGAAGAGTTGTCACGGCACGGGCAAGAGTTACAGTGCGGCACGGATCGCTCATGCTTTTCTTTTTGCCTATAAAAACTCTATTGTTGTGACGACGGCCCCGACTTTTAGACAGGTGGAAAATATTTTGTGGAGAGAAATGAGACAGGCGGCCAGCCAGAGCAAAATGAAGCTGGGTGGCAATATGCTCAAAACAAAATTTGAAATAGACGACAAGTGGTATGCAATCGGAATATCGAGCGACAAAGATGACAACTTCCAAGGCTTCCATGCGGAGCACTTACTTGTTATTGCCGATGAAGCGGCGGGCGTACCCGAAACTACTATGCAGGTTATCGAGGCTCTCATGACTTCGGCGGGTACTCGACAGTTGCTTATTGGAAACCCAACAAACACAAACGGGACATTTTGTGCAAGTCATAAATCAGATCTTTATACAAAAATCTCTATTTCTTGTTTTGATACTCCGAACTTTACAAAGAACGGGATAAAAGATTTGACGGATCTACTGAAGCTCACACGTCCGGAGCTTGAGGCTATGCCGTTGGTATACCCGGAACTCGTTACGCCGTTGTGGGCTTGGGAGCGTGCGGAGAGCTGGGGTATTGATTCCCCTATGTTTCAGAGCCGTGTACTCGCAGAGTTTCCAGAGGAGGGGGACGACACGTTAATTAAACTTTCTCATATTGAGCGAGCACTACAGAAAGAATGGGACGAGGAGCAGTGGAAATTCCGACCGCAGAGAAAAGCCATTGGAATTGATGTCGCCCGCAAGGGTAGCGATTCTACTGTTGGGATTGCTTTTGATAATGGGAAAATGTTTGAGAAAATGTTTAGCTATGTTGGCAAGGACACTATGAAAACAGTCGGGCACGCGGTGGCTCTTTTTAATGACTTGGGGTTTAGCAAAGAATTTGACACGTTTGTTGTGGACGATACGGGCGTTGGAGGAGGAGTTACGGACAGGCTTTTGGAGTTGGGCTATAATGTTCTTCCAGTAAATAACGCGGAATCAGCAAGTGATAAAGAGAAATTCAGAGATATTAAGGCGGAAATATTTTGGAACTTACGCCAGGCGTTTTTGGAGGGGAGTATTTCTATACATGACATTTCCAGAATTATCCAGGATCTGAGCTCCATTCGATATGACTATATGAGCTCGGGAAAACTCTTTATTGTGTCGAAAAAGGATATGAAAAGAGAGGGCTTGCCGTCACCTGACTTTGCGGACGCTCTCGCCTTGGCTTTTTATGGGACGCAGATGATTGACGGGGGGGACGCGGTTATCGAAACTAAAAAAACAAAGAAAGAAGAGGGGGACGATGAAAACTCGACGGGGACAATAGTCGGCGACATATTTGGAAAGAGGGGAAAATTCTAGTTTGATTTCGTTGTTGTTATTGGTATTATTATTTTATAACCTATTAAATTATGGGACTCATTGATATATTCAAAAAGAAAACAGTGGATAAACTTCCGGAGGAGACCATGATTAAGCATGGAAAATCTGGTACCGAGATTATGTCTGGTATGATTCAGGAGGAGTATAATAATGACTTGGTTTTTCCAGAATCAGTAAAGGTGTACGACGAAATGAGAAAGAGTGATGCAACTGTTGCGGCGGTTTTGAAAGCTCTCAAAAATCCATTGTTATCTGCGGAGTGGGACGTACAGAGTGGAGGCGATAGCGACCGAGACAAGGAGGTTGCGGAATTTGTGAATAGGAATCTTTTTGTGAATATAAACTTTCAGGATTGGTTGAGAGAAGTGTTGACTTACTTGGACTTTTGATTTAGGTATTTTGAGAAGGTCTACCAGGTAAAAAATGGAATGATTGAGTGGAAAGAGTTGGCGTCGCGAGTGCAAAGAGCTCATTATATTTGGGGTGTTAACGGGGAGGAGTGGATAAATGGACACCCGGCGGGGATCACGCAAGTCATAAATAGCAACGATGAGGGCGGGGAGGCGAATTACCCGGAGATCCCTTGGGGCAAATTGATTTTGTTTTCCAACGAGAGGGAGGGGAATAATTACGAGGGCGTGTCTATCCTACGACCAGGCTATAAGCATTATTTTTATAAAGATTTGGGATACAGAATACAAAGTGTGTCATCGGAGCGGTACGGAGTGGGCGTACCAGTCGCGACTGTCAAAAACAGCATGAGCACACTCAATAGGACAAAGGTTGAGGAATTTTTGAAAAACATCAGGAGCAACGAGAAGAGTTTTGGATTACTGACGGACGAGGTAACAAAATTCGAGATTATGACCCCTACGGGATCAGGAGTGGGAAGTGATATTCAGAGCATGATCGACCACCATGATAAAAAATTGTACGATTTAATACTCGCGGGGTTTTTGAACTTGTCGAGCGGAGACGGCGGGAGTAACGCATTGAGCAAGGATCAGTCTTCATTCTTTTTGCGGGGTTTGCAGAGCGTGGCGGATTACATTGTTAGCGTTATGAATGAACAGATTAAAGAATTAGTTGACATGAACTATTCGGGCGTGGTAGATTACCCTACGCTTTTTGTGTCAGAAATTTGACAGACATCTATGGACGAGTCAATTGGAGCAATAAATACTGCCGTTTCTGGCGGTCTATTGACACTTGTCCCGAATGATATTATAGCCGTCAGAGCAATGCTAAAATTGCCACCACTTCCACCACCAGACGAAGAAGACACAGCCATTGAAGAACTTGAAGCGGAAATGGATATTGAGGGGCTACACATAGGCACGCTTGAAGACTTTTCAGCTGAGGCTGGAATAGACGAGCCTGCAGATGATTCAGGCAAAACTATACAGAATCCAGAAGTTGAAAAAAAACTTGCGGAAATAATTGAAGAGCATATCCAGCTGGGAAAGCCATTAACTGACGAGCACAAAAAAAATATTTCTGAGGCACTACAAAAAGCGTTGCCGTGACCTACTAAAGATGTTCAGGCGGTCAGAGAAAAAATGGGGACAGTTACAGACATGCAAGAAAGAGATCCTGTTTTGACAAAATACCAAAATCAAAAGACTCAATTGACAAGCATGTTTGAAGGGCTAAAAACAGCTGTACAAGCGATCAGGGATAAGAGGTCATGAATGTCAAAGCCACAGAAGAAAAAGTTTGCAATTGAATTCAAGGCGAGATTAGATGAGCTCAAAGTTTCAAGAAAATCATTGCAAGAGGTATCGTCTGGATTAAAAAAACAGATTTCAGATAGAAAATGATTTATAGGCGGAGTACGAAAAGAAACTAACGCACAGCTAAAAGCTATAAAAGACAAACAAAATGAGGAAAATAAAACACAAAAGGAAATAGAAAAAGAAGCGAAAAAACGCAATAAGAAGCTATCGGAAGACACATACCAGCCAACGGCACGAGAAAAAGCATTTACTCAAAACATATCTGACTTTGAGTTATACTTGGAGATGAAATACGCAGAAGCTGAGTCTTGTGTTGCTATGGCGGAAAAGGAGTATACGGAAGCCCTTGTTGAACTGTACGACGGGAGCACGAGCGAGAGAGTTGATGGTGTTGTTTGCTTGGTGTATGATAAAACAAAGATCACAGCGGGGAAAAATAAAATAAATGCTATCACGAAACGCCTGGAGAAAAAACTCTTGGGGGGGAATCTCGAAACTGATATTTTCAAAACAGCTATTGCAAGTGCAAGAAGTACTCTTGAGGAAAACGAGATGAAGCTCAGTTACAGCCTGGAAATACCACAAGGGCAAATAAACACATTTATTGAGGGGTACAAAAGCAATATGCAGGGCGTTATATTTAATGAAAGCCGTCGCGTGTTGGAAAACATCACTCTTAATTATTGAAGCGAGGCGAGTTTAGAGTTGGCAAAGGACACAGCGAAAGCGGTTACTTTCAATAAAAACATTTTGACGCTTTCATTTATTACACACCCGAGAGCACTCTATAAATATATTATTTACGATGAGGCTCAGGCGGCTGGATTTACTTTGTTCAAAACAGTTGTACCGAATAATAGGATTGCGGATCTAATTGCTCGACCATTTGGGATTACAGCGGGAGTTGCTTACACGGTCATGACGGCGGCTCAGATAAACGCATACGCGGCGGCTACTACGGCGGGCAAAACAGCA
>Ga0105051_10008925_pt1 | contig 10048 bp, 6 predicted proteins | sample FRY02_FD_78383 | JGI IMG/M metagenome (GOLD analysis project Ga0105051, IMG submission 78383) | Freshwater microbial communities from Lake Fryxell liftoff mats and glacier meltwater in Antarctica - FRY-02 (megahit assembly) | ecosystem: Environmental > Aquatic > Freshwater > Ice > Glacier...
ATAATCATCAAGATAATATTATTTAGAAATTTGACTAAATAAAAACACCAATCAAATACGTTAATAATTTGAGTATTTTTAAAAATTAAAATAAATAGCAAAAATTAGATTAAAATACAAAAGATAGTATTTTTCATTAAACTAAATATTTTTAGGAAACAGAAAAGTTTCCTTAGGGAAATATTTTAAAATTAGATTCAAATAATAACGAAAAATAAAATATTTTAAAATAATAATAAAATGTTCATCATAATATTATAAAAGACAATATTCAATATAATTCACCCGAAATTGTTAATATATCTTCGTAGTAAACTTAGCAATAAAATTTTAATTCACAAAATATTGAATAAAATTAACTAAAAAATTCAATTTATTAAGACAATAGCAATAATTCATTATAAAAATAAGAAAAATTAAAATTATCAAAAGTAACAATTATTCCTTAAGATGTATTTAAAAGCATTTTTGAAAAATAATTTGTTTAAGAATAAAGTTAATTGTAAAATAAAATAAAATAAATTGATAGTTTAAATCAAAATTATTTTTCAAATTATAAATAATCTTCTGAAAAGATATTTAAACTTGATTCAAAGTTGGAAGAGAATAATTTTTATCCGCCAGAAATAATAGATAAACTAAGAATAAAATTAAAGCCTTAATAAAATATAAAATTTTAATAAAATTTTTAAGATAAATAATAATAATTATAGTAGTAATATAAGTTAATTTCTCCCTAAATTGTAAAATTTTAAAATTCTTAAAATAATCTTTTATTAAATGATGCAAATTAAAAATTCGAAAATAAAAAATACAGTTAATATACCGATATGGTTTAATCATAAAATAATTAATAATAATCTCAAAATAATATTCAAAAAATATAAAACAATTAATAAAATGAAAATGAAATTTAAGTTGAACCGTAAATTTCGATTATTTAATTTTACCAAGACATGAATGGAAATGTGAAATAAGTCTAGAATCAAAGTATAATTTTAAATATATTAAAGATGATTAATAATAAAATTATTAATAATTAGACATAAATTATTAAGATTAACTAATGGGTAATGAACAATTAAACTCTCCCATGTAAGACTAAGTATTATATTTATAAAATCGATTAATTTATAAAGTATGAGAGTATAATGTAAAATGATTAATTTTCCACACCAGTCGTTTAAAATAAACCTGAATACTGATTATATAAAACAGTATAAAATACAATTAAATATAATAATTTCAATATTAGAATTAGGCAAAAAAGACAGGTTATTTTCTCATATTTGGTGTTTCTGGTCCATCATTTAGACTTCCATCTATACTACTAACCTCCTCGTCTCTATTACTTAAATTAAAGTCCTGCTTGAACTAATCTAAATGCAATTCATCTTGTTTGACATACTACTTAGTAGTAGCTGCCAACTACTCCAATTAGCCCATTTCCTCTTCATCAAGATCAATAGGTTTAATCTTCATCTTATTGGCCCTTTTAAATACTAATATCTTACGTATATTTTTTGTAAGCACAGTAAATAGCAACTACTAAAACCCCAAATCCGACCACATAAATCATAATCATAATAGGACTGATTGGATTACTCATGTTGAAAGCACTCGTGTCAGGAGGTTAAGCTTAGGTTATTACTTGGAAATCGGTTAGATGGCTGGAGGAGCAGGTTATAGTTTGGGACGAACTCGAAGAAGTCGAGGATTTAGTGGAGACGTTGGTTTGCCAGGTGGTGTCGGACTCGGAGGCTGAAGCACAAGCAAGGTTTTTGCCTGATGGTATTGACGATTTAGTGATTGTCAAATCAACTGTAAATATTAATTATTGATGAATTTTGGTACATAGGAAAGGAGAAGGATTATCTTTCACGGTGAGTTCATTGCCATTACTGTCAAACACTTGAATAGAAACAGTATTTCCCAAAAGTGAGTTTCCACCTGTTGAAACCGAACTTCCTTATAAATTGGTGTTGTCTTTCCAAGCCTTAATCTAAAGAGTTCCCCCAGAGGTCATACTGGGAATACTAGATGGGAATACTACCTTAGTGAGACTATTTTACAAAGTCACAATATTGGAGGATAGGTAACTGGAACTAGAAATTGATATTCCTTGGTGAATCACTTAATCAGTCTCGAATTTGAAAGTAGATTGGGAAATTAGTTGATAATTCATGTGTTTTGACATAAAGAAACTCATCTTTGCTATTGAGATTGATGAGCCTTTTTCATTGAGTTGCATTGTAATGAAATTCTCAATGTTAGTCTATGTTGTAAGAGAAATTGTAGTAGAAGAACTAGCCGCAAATAAATTTAGGAAATATGTATATGTCTGTGGAGCTATAGCTAATAGAGATGAGGAATTAGAGTCTTCTGTGTAAAGCTAACTGAAATTCACGCAAGTATTATCAGACAAAACAAACGAATCTGAACATGATATGCATTTTTTCTACTAAAAATAATTTTACTTGATCATTAGAATCACAGTAAAGACAAACAGAATCACATTACAAGCACTAAGATATATTATTACTAAGTCCCCCTGCATAATAAACTGGACAAGTAGATAAACAAGTATTGGCATGGAAAAAAATTCCAGAATTGCAAGTTAAACAATTGGTACTCGCTATAATTAAAATAAATTACAAGTTATACAGGTCTTGCAATCAGAACTACAAATTTGACAAGTATTATCAGCTCCAAGAAAATGTCCGTCTTTGCATGTCAAACACTGATTGGCTAATCCTCCACTACAAGTTTTACAGGTAGAAATACAAGAGGTGCAGACTCCATCGGCAACAAATTAACCATCAAGACAAGTCAAACAGGAAGTGGCAGCTGTTCCAGAACAAGTCAGACAACTTTTATCACAAAGGACACATTAATTGGAAATTGATTGGCCGAAAAATCCAGTCTTTAAATAAAATTGGGATTACTGGGCAGGAAGATTAACAGTCGGATTAGAACAGGAACATACCGGATGCGCAAGAGAGACAACTAGTGGATTTGGCAGAATCACAAGTGGAACATTAAGAATTAGCACACTGTTAGCACAGATTCAACAGATTAACTACAGTTTAATAATAGCCGGTCTTTATAAAAAATATTGTACTGGACAAGTGGTTTAACAGGTACTACCGCTCAAATAGAAATTGCCAGTACAAGATAAACAGGTGCTATAATTTGAACAAGTGTTACAACTACTAGAGCATTCTGAACAAATATTTCCATTAAGATAATATCCGTCCCAACAGGATTGACAATTGGAGGAACTGGCGCCATTGCAGGTAGCACATCTGGAATCACAGCTGGAACACAGTCCTGAAACCAAGTATTTCCCTAAAGTACAACCTGTGCAGGTGGTGCTGGTCCCCGCGCATTCCTAGCAAGAGGAGTCACAAACCGAGCATACGTACGCTGAATTTAGTAGTGTTTTGAAAAAGCCGGTCGGACAGGAGGATAAACATTGGTTAGATTGGATTATTTTATCGGAGGAACAGGACAGGCAATTCGTGGAATTAATTCGACAAGTCAAGCAGGAATTGTCGCATCGATCACATATAGCCAATTAATTGGAGTCCAAAGCTGAGTAATATCCCGAACCACAGGTGCTGAAACAAGAGCTGGTTTACAAAAACATTTGAATCTAACATTCCTCACAGATGCTCAGATTTGAGGCTGAACAAGTTTTGCAACCAGAGTTACAAGCTTAGCACTGACTCCCAACCAACTGCAATCCTTAAATGCAGCTCAAACACTAGTTGGATCCTGATCCAGAGCAAGTTTTGCAATTAGGATCACAGGCCACACAGGATTTCCCACTCAAATAATAATAGTTATCGCATGAGAAACATGTGGATTAATCAGTAGTGCTGCAGGTTGCACAGTTTCCGTTGCAAGCCATACATTGCAGTTATCCACTCACAGTATTGCCTACTGTGAAGGTGGGACAGCTTGAAACACAGGTTTATTTGTAGAGATAAAATCCGGAATTGCAAGTGAGACAACCTTCGGCATCACATGTGAGGCAAGTTGAACTACAGGCTAAACAGATTTTGACAGAGTCTTAGGTAGTCGCGTAAAATCCAGAAATGCAACTAACCAAACAATGGTTATTGATTAAATATAGTTCAGCATGACAGGTAGTACACACATTTTAAGCACTGCAGGTTAAACAACTGGAGAAGCAGGACTAACAAGTGTTGACCGACAGATAATTGGAACTTTCACAAGTGAGACAGGAAGTGCTGGTAATTCCGTTGCAGGTGAGACAGGAAGAGTCACAGGGCAGACAACTGGTTCCTAACTTGTAGTGTTTGGAAGGGCAGGTGAGACAGTTGGAGGAGAGGGAGCCGTTGCAAGTCGAGCAGGAGGAATCACAGCCCACACAAGAGTTGTTGGAAAGATACTTGGAGGAGGAGCAACTGGTGCAGAAGGATTTCGTGAAACAGGTCAAACAGGTTGAGTCACAGGTATCACAGATGTAAGAGCCATCCGATTAGAGCAATCCGTAATAACCAGTCGGACAATAAGTCTGGCATTTCAAATTATGCAAATAATTGAACTTAGAACAACTAGAGCAAACGGTGGCGCTAGTACAAGTTGCACATCCAGAAGGACAAATCACGCAATTGTAACCGTCACTAATATTTGGATAGAATCCTGCTTAACAACTTGTTGTACAGATGCTTTCGAATTTGAATTGAGAGTTAGGACAGGTTAGGCAGTTGGTGGAAGTAGTGGAACAGGTGAGGCAGTTGGAATTGCAGGAGAGGCATCGAGAGGCGGATAGGTAGTTGAATATTGCGCATGAGGTGCAAGTGGTTGAAGTTCCTGAACAGGTTAGACAACTGGAGTCACATGAAAGGCAGGAAGTTCCAGAAAGGAATCTACTGGAAGAGCAACTAAGACAACTTGAACTCGCTTTTTATTATTTAAGTTTGATATTAATACAAATGATAATAACAAATTTTAATAATAAATGTTAAATAATAAATGTTAAATAATTAATGTTAAATAATAAATTACTTCCACTGCAAGTGAGGCAGGAAGTACTACAAGCGAGACAACTTCCACCTGACAAATAATATCCATCACTACAACTCAAGCAATTATTGCTTTCCGTTCCGTTACAAGTCTCACACAGACTACTACAAGCATAACATTTATTCAAGGATATATAGTATTTACTATTGCAAGTTAAACAATTGGTGCTGAAAACTGTACAAGTGGCGCAATTGGTGCCACAGCTTGAACAGACGTATTGGTTAGAAACTACGTTCGAGAATTTGCCAGTTGGACATGAGACAATGCAGTTATTGTTTAATAAGAGGTATTCGAGAGGACAAGTGAGGCATTTTGAGAAGCTGGAACAGGTCAAACAGTTAGAAGGACATTTGTAACAGTGGGTTCCAGAAGTGTAATAACCCTCCGAACAAGCACTCACACACGTTCCTTTTTGCAGATATTGTGTTAGAACACAAGAAGTACAAGTGGTTCCTATTTTACAATAATTTACTTGACGAGCATGTGAGGCAATTGGAAGAACAGTTCAAACAATAAGATCCTGCCAAATAGTACTTATCTGCACAAGTTAGACAGTTATAGTTCATAGATCCATTGCAAGTTTTGCACAACCTTCCACAAGCCACACAGGCCTAATTGCTCAAATAGAATTTCAATTTACAACTGGTACAAGTTGTGCTAGTGCCAGAACAGGTCAAACAAGTGCTATCACAAACCCCACAAGATCCTCCTGACAAACTGAAACCAGAATTACAGGAGAGACAGTTTGCACTTCCGGAACCAGAACAGGTGAGACAACTGGAATCGCAGTTAGAACAAGTGTTCGAGGAAGTTAGATATTTGGAGGAGGAACAGCTAGAGCAGGTGATACTTGAGGAGGAACATGTTTAACAGGAGGAATCACATTTAGAACATACTTGTTATTAAGAAATTGTTGATAAAAAGAAGCCGTTCGGACAAGAGGTCACACAACTGTTATCGTAGAATATATAGTCGGTAGGACAGGTTAGACAATTAGTTGAACTTACTATACAAGTGGAACATGAGCTACTACAATCGAGGCAAGTCAAACCAGATTAATATTTTCCAGCATTACAACTCATACAATTCGTAGCCAGGTTTTAGCAAGTTAAACAATTTGAGTCACAAGCCAAACATGTATTGACTCCATTGACAACACTTGCATAATACCCGCTAGGACAATCAGATAAACAAGTATTTTGAAAAAGCACAGCAGAACATGATAGACAGTTAGTGGCAGTGGTTATGCAAGTGAGACAGGTTGAATTACAGGATAAACATGAGTTATTGCTTAAATATCTTCCAGCAGGACATGTCACACAGGTGCTGGAAGTGCCTGCAGAACAGGTGGAACAAGTTGAATCGCAAATGGCACAGAAAATGCTTCCGCTAATAGTATTGGCGTAATAATTGCCTAAATATAAAATCTGTTACTTGGACAAGAACTAGTACAGACATTGTTCAACATAACCTGCCCTGCCACAGAACACGAGGTACAAGTATAACTATTAGTCTGACAAGTGGAGCAAGTAGAGTCACATGTCCTACAGACATTGTTGGTGAGGAATTAGCCGTTAGCGCAGGAGAGACATTTGGTGTTGGAATCAATACAGGTCACACAGGAGGAGGCACATTAAGCACAGATTTTCTGAGTTCCAGAAAGAGTCGAGAAGAAACCAGCCGGACAGCTATCGTAACATTTGTTTTAGTGCAAATTATTACTGCATGAAACACAATTTGTGCCTATTTTATAACGTAATTTTACTTGAGTTTTAACAAGTAAGACAATTTGCATCACATTATTGACAAACTCCATTTAGCAAGAAATATCCATTTTTACAAGTTACACAGTCAGAATAATCAGGACCATTACAATTTTGACAAGAAACATCACAATCAAAACATGTGGGAATTGTGTTGACAGTCAATTCAAAAGTCAAGGCTTAAATTAATATATTATAATGAATTAAATACTTGAGCAGGCAGCGACGCAGGTTCCATTGTAAATAAATTAGCTGGGAAGAGGACAGGATGTGCAAAAATTTGATGTTCCAGTACACGATTTACAAGTGAAATTACAATCGAGACATTTACTACTAGACAAATACTTGGTAGTACTACAAGTTAGACAATTAAAAGAATTAGTAGAACATGTTAAACAAGTACTATCACAAAAATCACAAGTATTGATTCCACCGATAATTTTGACATAAAGTCCTTCTGTACACGAAGCCACACACTTATTCTGCAAGAGATAATTAGCACAAGAAGTACAGAATGTGGAGGATCCTGAACAGGTTAGACAGGAGAAATCGCAAGGGAGACAGGATCCTGAGATAAGAAAGAAACCGGAAGCACAGGAGAGGCAAGAAGTAGTCGTTGAGCCACTGCAGGTTTTACAGGAAGAGTCACAGGCGACACAAGTCATTATGGAATTTATTGTTTAAATGTAATAGGAATCTAGATATTAAATAAGAATGGAAATTATTTACCGGAACAGGTTGCCAAACACTAACTATTAAAGAAATATGGCAAGGTACTTTTACAACTAGTACAATTTGTACTACTTAAAGCACATGTGTTACATTTGATATCGCAATTAACACAAGTATTACTAGTCGAGAGATACTAATTGGAATCACAGGCGGTGCACTGATTATCAGCTGGTCCTAAACAATTATTGCAGCTGTTGGAACAGGAGGCACAGGTAGACAAAGCGATAACGGTTAGCGGATAGGTTCTATCAGGACAGGTGGTGTAACATTTTGCGAGGTAGATTATGCCGCTGCAAGTTAGACAGTTAGTGGAGGTAGCTAAATTATTTTAGAATTACTAACGCAGGTGAGGCAGTCCGAACTACAGCTCAGACAGCTTGTTCCGCTTCTATATCTTCCAGCAGAACAGGTCAAACATTAGGTACTCAATCCTCCACTGCAGGTTAGACAACTGGAATCGCAGGTTAAACATTGATTAGAAGAGGAGAGGTAATTTCCATCAGCACAGGAAAGACAGTTTGAAGATGAAAATCCTGAACAGGTGACGCAACTGGAATCACAGGATAGACAATTTCTTGAAAGCGTGTAATAGCCATTCTTTCAGTTATTAATATTTACAGGGCAAAATGTGTAGCATACGTTTTGCAAATAAAATCTACCCGTAACACAGGATAAACATCCAGTTGACAATTCTTTGATATAAAAAACAATAATTAATATTACCAGTTTGACATGTTTGGCAAGTGGAATGACAGCTCATACATTGATTGCTCGAAAGAAAGAATCTAGTGTTACATGTTAAACACTAAGTAGAATAACCTACTAAATAGTATATTACTTCCCGAGCAAGTGGCACAGTTAGTGGCACAATTGAAAGGACACGTGACTGGACATGTATATGAAGTTATGTAAATGTTGAATAAGGTGTTAGTGCCGTCTACTATTGTAGCTCCGTATACGAAAATATCTTGCGTCTTACTGTAAACGTGGAACCAAGACTTTTAATTATTTATTATTCTGGAAAATTTTATTAAGCTTATTATTATTTTTACTGTTGCGGAATATATGGATGAGAAAAGGTACATCTCTTATTCTAGTATTTTGGCCCAACTTTGGTCAGGAGTATAAACTCTTAAAAATCTTAGTGATCTTCCTGTAACCGCTAAAATTATTAATCAATAAATTTAATATTAATACCTAATTGTTTGCTATCTCTACTGAAAGAAAGTTATGTAGTCTTTAAAATTGAAAATAAATAAAAAATAATACCACAGAGGCGCTAACTCCATTAAGATTGGAAATTTATGAAATGTAATTAAACCCATCTGAAATATTCCAGATTTTAATAAATCCCCTAAGATCTCCTGTCGCAAGAAAATTTCCATCCGGACTAAAAGCCAATGAATTCACCTAAAATAAGAATATAAAACATTAAATGTGTGCTTATTTGTTCCGGTCATAATAGTAGCGGCCACTAATGAATAATCGGAAGTTTTTACTATAACAACTGGACTGAAACCATCATAATAGGAAGTAACTCCTGCTAAGTAAGTTCCGTCTTGGCTGAAACGAATTTCATTAAACTAATTATTTATTTTATTACCTTGAATCTAATTCCTAAGTTTGTTGAAGACAGTCTCCTCAAAAGAGTAAAGGAACTCAGACTGTAAATAAGCAAATCGTTTCCGTTTGTTGACACAGCGAAATATTGATTTTAAGGATCCATAGCTAAACTAAATATCTTAATAAAAATATATTTTACGGGTTATGTTAAAGTGATTGTTTGGACTAATGAGAAATTACTTAAAGCATTCCAAATTTTAATTGTTCTGTCAAATGAACAAGTTATAAGGTATTTGCTGTCATATGTGAAAAACAAATCAGTTATCTGAGTTTAAAATAGAAATGAAAATTAACTTGTTATGTATGAAGATCAGATCCTGTTATGGCCATGTATTATATTCCTGAGGAAAGGTAGAAAATCTTAAGGGAAACACTAACACTTGTAGCATCATTTGTTGCAGCTATGTATTATTGATTTTAAGAAATATCAATTTTAAGAATCTTTGTTAATATCATTTTACATTTGATGAAAATTGGTTTGTTATTGTTTGGGTCTGAGTGTATGTGATAGAGCCACTACAATTTGCTATTGTAATTAACGAAAGTTGAAAAAATCCGTAAAATATTTTGTAAGGCACAATATTTTTAATAGACAAATATATTGTATATAACAAAAAGATTGATTAAAAAAAAAGCTCCAAATAGCTATTTATTGCTATTTTTATGTTTTTCATTAAATTAATTACCTAAATTTATGCACTAATATTAAAATATTTTTCATTAGTTGTAGTTAAATCACTATAAGATATTTTTTCCTAAATTTAAAGAAAGATACTTCAAAAGATGTTATGTTTTAATTCTGAATAGCGACCATTGAAAAAGTGGTGATTGCTAATAGGATTAATAACAATTTTAGTTAAAGATTTTATTTTTCC
>Ga0105051_10008927_pt1 | contig 10047 bp, 7 predicted proteins | sample FRY02_FD_78383 | JGI IMG/M metagenome (GOLD analysis project Ga0105051, IMG submission 78383) | Freshwater microbial communities from Lake Fryxell liftoff mats and glacier meltwater in Antarctica - FRY-02 (megahit assembly) | ecosystem: Environmental > Aquatic > Freshwater > Ice > Glacier...
CCAACCTGAAGGAGCTGATTCTATTCTTGGCCAACGGAACGATTGAATCGGATTATGATCACGATGTTATTGATTTCCAGGAATTTATATGCATGGCATTGCAGTGGGTCGGTCGGACTGGTGAACTAGATTCGGTCGTAGATACATTGAGAGTATCCTCTTCCACCTACTTCTCGTAGATAGGCGACACCGCTGGGATTGTGTGCACCATCGCGCGGTGCGGTCTTGGAGCGATGAGCATGTTGTGCCGTTCTTCGTCGCGGTCGGCTCCAGTAGAAGGAACGACGACCACCTCTTGTATCGAAGGACAAACCGTGGCACATGGTTCGGTCCTGTAACGTGTATATGGTGAGTCGGAGGATGCTGATGCTGGCTGGTGTTGCACCTGTATCGATGAAAGATCATGCTGGGACACATTGATTGGTTCACAGTTGTCCATAATAAGCCCGACTTTTGAGTTCAAGTCCATCAGGATACGATCCAGATCTGTCCCATTTAGATCATCCGTCAGGAGTTCAGCAATGTATGTTTCATACAGTTCAACAAATTGAAGGTAGCTAGTCTGGTGTCGATGAACTTTATCATCCAGATGGACAACCGACATCACCGCCGTGCAGATGGCGGACAGTGTATTTGACACCGTGCAGACAATCAAGGTCATGGATGTGCCCGAGTGGGTGAGGACCAGGGATGTGACGGATATCGTATTCAATACATTTATCATTGCTTTCAGATTCGTATTGACGGTGTTCAGACGTTTAAACAGTCGAAAGTGCTCCACCTGTCGAGATTGTATTCGGTTCAGCCGTTGTCGTATCATGGTGAGCTTTGCCGTAAAATTATCAATAGCATTCATTTTATTATGTACTCACTCCACATGGGAGCGCATCCGGTAGTGCCATAAAAACAAGCGACTACATACCACCCAAAAACATATAAAAGACATGCATACAGTTCCTACCGACTTGCCAGCATGAGATCTACATCTGTGTTGAATAGAGCATTTCGAAAGACACGTCCCGGGCCCTTGCAGAAAAGAGCCAGATTTCGCTCCTCCATGATGACAATGAGCTTCTCACGTGCCCGCGAAGCAGCAGTGTACAAGAGCTGGATTGTATTGTGATCCATGTAGTCTCCCAAGAAGATGGCAACAATGGTATGTGCTTCGGATCCCTGGAACTTGTGCACCGTTGAGATATGTCCCCACTCGAGAGTCTCGAACATTTTCTGGACACTCGTGCTGTTCTCTGCACTCTGGTCAAATCGTTGCCCGTGAAACGAGACCACCAAGGGAGAGATGTCGGTGACGATACCCTCCGATCCGTTGGCAACCATCAGCTGCACGCCCCCCGAGGGTAACTCTTGCGTGATGTTGACTGCACTGCGGACAAGATCACCCACATGGTAGTCGAGGGTCGTCCGTGTTGCTGGCGTGGGATTAAAGAATGCATGTATCGAGAGGAGAAAGGCTGCCCGTGTGCTCGTCGGTGTCCCTCGCTGAATAATCGGTGCTTTGCGACCAACAATGATACGGGTTTTGGAGGGGTCATTGCCCCGCAGCTGTGACAAGATCTCCGTGTAGAGACGCTCGTGATCATCATTCGGCACCGTAACCAGCGTCGAGTTCGTGGTAGTAAACCACTCCTTCTGGACGACATTGGTCGTGCCCATGGCGACCTGTCGAAGGTTTTCCATCAACGACAACAGGCCCGTCGTGGCACGATAATTGGTCGTGAGTGAGGTGACCACCGTGTTCGGGCCACCGGTGCTCAGAAAGGCATCCAGAAGCGTACCCCGGTTATCCACCGGCGCGAGCTGCTGTGGGTCACCAAACAATACAATATGACACACCCCAGCGTTCCGGGCCGCCTGTAGAAGGTGCCACGTTGTCCACAAATCGACCATGCTCGCCTCATCCACAAATAGAAACGGCACACAGGCAGTCTTGGCTGTCTTCAGTATCCATCGATGAATGGTGGAAATCGTAAACGTGTCTTGGACATCTCCCAACCGAGCTTTTAGGACTTCGGTCGCCTTGCCCGAGGGTGCAACACACACGGATGGGTACTGAAACTCCTCGATCATCAGCCAAGTGAGGTACTGCCCGACGACTGCGGCCACTTCGGTCTTGCCAGTCCCCCCAGCCCCCGTGACGATACTAAACTTCGACCGCACACAATTCTCTGCCGCTCGCAGCTGGTCGGCATTCAAGCGGTCGGGCTTGGGCCACTCCGCCCATCGTGTCGGAAGGTACGTGTCGAGGGTAAAGCGTGCACGACACAGTGGGCATGTGCTGTTGACCGCACTCCATGTCTCGATGCACACGCGATGAAAGGCATGGCGACACGGGAGTGCAACACCCTCGGATACGTCGACGGTCTCTATACAAATACTACACTCCGTGTCGCTCGTCTCGGGCCGCTGCTGGTGGACACTGGTCCCGAGGTACCCCTTCAGCAACGTAATGATCTCCGACTGTACCTGCTCCCAGCAGGTCAAGACAAAGAGGGTACCACGGTAGGTAATTGCAACCCCTAGTCCAAGTGTGTCCCTGTTGGTGCTCATCCACTGCAGAAGCTGCCGATACAGTTGATTGTAGGGTATATTTCGGCACCGTTGAAAGGTGTTGCGGAGAACACCGACTACGTCGAGAGCCCATGCAACACGACTGCGGCCATAGTAGTCGACCGTGCACGTTGTGAGATCGACCGACCATTTCGTACAGACGTGGTAGAAGAATCCGACCCGAAACAGCTCCTTGGTGGTCAACTCTGGACGGTCGAGTCGATCCCAGACCCGCAGGGCCATGGGCACGGAGAGCATGGCTGTGGCAGGGCTCAGGAACAGAGAAGCGGCTGGGTTGGAGGGTACCAGCTTCAGATCCGTCGCAAACAAAAAGTCACTAAAGTCTACTACCTCTTGAATAGTGTCTGTACGGTTGTATAAGCGTTGGCACGTCTTCACCACTGTACGAGACAGTGTTATATCCTCTAGTATCGTCGGTACACCTTGCGTCCATTCTCTAAATCGTTGGATGTCTGGAATCTGTCGAAGCACATCACGTACAGTTGACTGACGATTCTGTTCGTCCCTCCGACACAGAAGCAGCGCGAGCGTGACATGCCCACGATCGAGTGGCTCCGACGGGTGGGCCGTAAAGTACTTGATGAGGCAGGTGCGAATCGATGGCAGGATTGTGAGGTACTGGAGCGTGGAACACACTGGTGGTTGGTGCTTTACCCGTTTGTGGTCCACGCCGGCGGCGATACCCGTCTCGTACCCTCGTTTCGCCATTCGATGGATTTTGATGGCTGTCTAGATCAATCGAGGCATGCTGGAGATTTGTGCGATAGGACCCCGTAGAAACTTTTATGTGTCTCCGTCCAACCAGGTCCATCACATTCTGTTGACCAAACAAGCAGGATCCATGGTGTCGAAACAGAAACTGTTCCCGTTCGGTCGGCGTACAATGCGCCTGAATATACGGAACGTCATACAGTGTGTCGCGGGTTCCATAGATATTGGGTACTCGCGCCACAATGTAGTATTATAGGCACAGTTGTATCGCTTGGCGTTTGCATGGGACCACCAACAAAGAGTGTCTGTCGCACCGTACTTGGTGACTCTGCTCCGTGTGGTGGTTTCCCCGTGTCGTCAAGGTACATCGCCGATCGAATGAAGTCCACACCGTATGTAACCCCATCACATTGCACCGGGAGCACGACGCCAGATCCATCGGCCCACTCCTGGCAACTATGTAGATAATTGGTAGCCAACCCAGTCCCAGAGAATATCCAATACATGATCTGGAACATACAGCGCAATGACTTGACGGAGGACATCCGGCGTGAAATGACGGTCCGACCAGGAGGCACACGATCCAAAGTTGGGGACTTCCACAATATGTACCGTCCGACTGAAACAGACCGACGTGTGGTACACCTCCGAGGCCGAGGCCAGGAAAGAGTACGATTCACCCACTTGCTCCAAACACTATAGGTACCATCACTAGTTGCATGCACAAGAGCACCGCGAATCGACCACAGCAGCGGTCGATGCTGCTGACAGGACATGTGCAGGATGCAGATCACTCGATTCTGCACCAACCATCATCTGTTCCACGTTCTCCGCCGTCTGCATATGCTGCACATGCCGTAATGTCTTTCCCAGGTGCAGCACACGCGTGAGAACAGCTTGCATCCCACCATTCTTCTGTACCAATGCAACGACTGCTCGTGTGTTTTTGTGTATGTTCATTGGTGGAGCCGATGTGATCAGCCTAGCAACACGTCGACGCTGGTAATAATAGTACCACCATTCGAGTGCAAGATAACAGAGTATCCCACTGCTCTGGAGCGCACGTATTCTTTGCATACCACCATTACTCTCGCGGTCCATACAGTACCTAATTTATCTAGATCACCCGACGGATTGACAACGACGTCGTCCTGGTGGCTGTGTACAAGACCAGTATGGCCATGTATAAGCTTCGAGTAGCTGCGTATCGGCTATTGTGAGTTCCATGTCACATCGCGTGTGTCGAACCACACGGGACTCTGAAAAAAGGAACTCGTGGACCCGATTGAGCAACTGCAGACGGTCTGCTTTCAACAGTATTGTTGGTAAAACCCTGTCCAGTGCGTGCGCGTCTTCTCGAGGGTGTGTAGTTCCCATTTTGCATGTTGCATGTACATCTCCATCACACTGGTATGGACTCGCACATGGAAATAAAAACGAATGAACGACTGGAAACTTATCATCTACCCTCCGATCCCCATGACAATAGAGACAGTCGATTTCCATATGCGTGCTCTGCAGCAGATGCTGACAGGTACCGGTGAGAGTGTCCGTACGTTTGTCTCTGCTGTACTGACTCTCGAGAGTCATGAGAGGACAATCGAGTTGTATGATTTTATTGACCTCGTTCTTCTTCTGCATATGCTGCCACAGCCACTGGAGCGTGCGCATCTTTGCTCCCGGTTGAAAGCCGCCCGAGCAACGGGTGGTATGGAAAGACCATGGACACACAATGATGATGGTCAGTGCTCCATGCCTGAAGTGTATACAATGATCCGAGATGTTTTTCGGTCCACAGTAGAGACAAACATGGATTGAAATTTCCATGTGTATCAGAGAGAGAGAGAACGAGATGCAACTGATCAGAAATCATGCAATCGGGACCTGCAATCAAGAAGCAGAAGACAGCACCACCACCGAAGCGCATTCTGGCCGTCGATGACTTTTCCATGGGAGCTGTTCACATGCAGCCAATCACCAAGAATACAATGTGTAGTATTGTCCCCCTTTCCTACACATCCGATAGAAAAAGCACGGTACTTGTACAGCTATCTGGTGGTGGGGCGATTCCGGTGGCGTTTGGTATCGACGACCTGGAAAACCACGGCCGACGAAAGGTCCGTATCTCCCTGCAAGTCGACTCGGAGTCCGACTATGACCAGCTCGTCCGTATCCACACGGAGCTAGTCGGAGTGTGTGCCACTCACTGGGAGCTCTGGTCTCCGGATGGCAACCCTCTCGTAGAAGAAGACGCGCTACAGACACTATGTGCCACACTGGTGTCTCTACGCAAGCAAAAAGCCCATAGTGACGATCGGTGGCCGGGGATCACGAAAGCTGTCATTGAACCCGCCGATTGTGCAAACGGGCGCTGTAAAATTGTAGATCAGAGTACAGGCGATATCATCCCCTTTCACCAGCTGCCAGGCATGATGTGGCACAAGGCTATTTTCGAGTTACAGTATATTTATATTCAATCCACGCAATCGTGTGGCATCGCAAAGAAGCTTCGGTATCTTTCCTGCTCAGAGGGCGATAATGGCGGTGAAGCCGTTCCCATCTAACGAACATACATCGTTGACGCACTTATAAAAATAAAAACGTCATTCATGTCGAAGCTAGTGATTTCAGAGGACCATCGCAATGATTTATGCTCGTTCCACTTTGAACGCCGTGCATCCGGTGATGCGCGCATCGATACGAGCCGCCTGCACGTACAGACAAATCTCGAGATTCAGTTGACGGACTCGATTGGTGGTGGAAAGAGTGGGGCATACGTGTTCAAGTGCCGGAGCACGGTTGGTGGTCCCGACTACTCGTTGAAAGTCTACGTGGATGCATTTGTACACCTAGGCCCAGACGAGACTACGCATCATCACATGGGTGAGGGCACAGACGCGATGATTGTACGTAATGATCGACCCTTTCGTGAGATTTACACACAGTGTCGAATGAGCGGGAAACAAGGGTTCTTGTCTCTTCAGAAGTATGGTATTCTGCAACGGGCGGACATGGAACAGCTGCTCAGAGCGTCCACGGACAAGACTATTCTGGCCACGGTGGCTGCGACTGGATACCTGGACAAGTTTGGACCGTATGCACTGTTCATGCTGACAACCTGGGCACCGGGCATGCCACTGATGAAATGTGACATCGGATCCCCACGGAACCGGCACTTCCTGGTGGGGACGGTTGCCCAGCTCTTTGGCGTGTGGCAGAGTGCCTCACGAGTCATGTCCACACAGAATTTTGCACACTGGGATTTGCATCCAGACAATATCTTTGTGAACTTCGCCAGAGAGGTACGCCCATCGATACCCGCAACCGTTTTGACGGACGCCCTGGTGGAGCTCGAGGGAATCATGACGACCCTGGTGACAGACGTTCTGCAGATCCATACGCTCCAGGACATCCTGGTGGGTGAGATCCTTCGAGAAATCTCGGCGCGTGTCACGGAATTCGAAGTAGTCGCGGATACGATGCAGATGCTTCGTAATTTACAGACGCTCCAAGCGATACTGTGGACCAAGAAGGATCTGGCACGACAGGTGACCCAAAAAGTACATGAGAAGGTGGAACCCGCGTTTGATACCTACGTTCCCTCTTGGACACAAGAATCTCCCCGTGCCCGCAAGACGCTCCTGTACTATGTGAAGCTCTGGTCGGCGAAGCTCGTGTACAAGCTGCTGGGTCGTCCAAACATCTACTTTCCCGAAGTGACATTGATTGACTTTGACCTGGTAACCAGTGAGCGGTTCGAGCAGAAGAATCGGGAGCATCGAGCCAAGCAGGGATCCTCACATGGACTCACGGAACGTGCCATTGCCTGGCTCATCAAGTGGATCCCACCCAAGGCTGCCGGGACGTGGATGAAATATCTTGCATCGGTACGCAGTGTAAATGCCCATCCGGACATGGCGCACCTCATGACGTACATTTTTGTCTTGTGGACGTATTACGAACATACCGATCCCTTGTCGCTCCAGGTCCAAGCGGTGTCGATCTTGCGTCGATTCAAGGTCATTGCACGCATCCTGGACCCAAAGACACAATTCCAGACACTCATGACCGCACTGTCGCAGACACGCTCGTTCTCTGTGGACTCGATTGTAAAGTCGCAATGGAAGTCCCTGACGACACCCAGTCACTCGTCCCCGCTCGGCAGTCACATTTACTACCTGTCGGGCCTCGCTTCCGGTGTGGTACGATCCCTGATGATGCCAACGCAGAGACCACCCTCCTCCACGATGACATGGAGAGATGCGATTGGACGAGGACAGGTACGAACGGCAGTCAAAGCCGCATCGGGGTTCCTCCTCGATGGTACCGATGGGGGACTCCTGGAGATGATCTCGTCGACTCTTGTTGGCAAGCTGAATCCGATCGAGCAAAACACCCTCCACGCTGCCGTGATGCAGGCATGGGACAAGGTGGCCACGCGATTTCACGCAACCCTCAACTACTACCCCAACCAAGATACGGTCGGGGCCACCTTGCTTCTGATGCAGCACGACACCGCACGCGCGGGCATACTGTCCATGTCGGATCTCCATGAGATTCTCGGGTTGACCAATACGACCATTTCTGCGGCGGCACAGACTCTCGTGCATATGATTGACCAGGGGATCACACAGGCCGAGTTTCAGAGTGTGTGGGCGAATGTCGTCCAGACGGGCTACGTGATCTCTCGTTCCATTCTGTCTGGGATGGCATCCTTCATGCCCGGCGACGGTATACTGGTGGGGTGTGTGCGTACAATCTTACAGGACCTGAAAAACCTGGGATCGGTGTCATTCACACTGCAGCCGAAGGCAGGAGTACAAATGATCGTCAAGGTCCACGAGGGTAAGCCTAGCCTGTTGATCGCGACCGATCTCGCGATTGGCCTGGGCGATGCCCGTGCCACCGCCGGATCCGAACCACCGAGCACCAAATCTCTCTTTACCTTCCGGACGGGCAATCCGGGCCCAAGCATCTTCACTCTCCAGAGAATCACAACCATTACCATTGAACAGATCCCGAATGGAAATTGGGTTGTTTCCTTTCCCGAGACTGCCTGCTCCTTCAATGAGGAATGGATCCAGACGCAGCTGAATCGGTACGGAAGAGGCCCGCTAATCGTGCGAGATTTCATGTTCCGTGCGCTCGCCTCAACCCTGCAATCCGTGGTCCTGCCCGGCCTGGTTTTCTCGGAAGGGTACAAAACATGCTCGCTGCGGTACGAGATTGTGGCGACTCGGAATGCCTGTATGGATGTCATTAACCAGTCTCTCTCTGGACAGTCTCCCTTGGTCTTGGATGTCCTCGACTGCATGAGTACCTTTTTCCTCCCGAGCGCTATGTCCCATGTGGTCCAGAATATGGATAGCAAATCCCACAAGGCACTCTGGACCTTCCTTGGACGCGCGGATCTGGCTGTCCGTGCGCAAAAGGATGACATAAAAGAAGATGAGACGTTTGTCTCGTATGACTTTGCAACTGCGACGGCAATCTACCCACAACCATCGAATGAAGCCACGGGATGGATTGAGAAGCTTGGATTTATCAATGAAGTCCTTGGCATCTTTGAACGACGAGGGGTCGGTGGTCCCGAGGTGGTCGAGAAGCTGCATGGCGCACAATCGGTGGTGGCCTTTCTAACCATCGCGGTTGAAAATCTCAGCACCCCTACTGGCTCACAGCGATTCATGAAGCATGTGTTGGAGCAGGCAATCACGATCTTTCGTGACCAATCGGGATTCGATGGGGTGTTTGTCCAGATGCTTGCCATGCGGCGAGACGTTGTCGTGTCCACCCAAGATCACGTCGAGGGTGTGTCCCATCGCGTCACCGAAGGAGCAAACAGCCTCCTGTCACTGACGCAGATGTTGCCAATCGTGCGATCGATGACGGCAGAAGCCCGGAAGACTCTTGTACAAGCTATTGATTCGCAGCTAGGCTAGGAAGTTTTTATTTACTGGTAGCAACAAGTATAGAGATCGTGTGTACCCATCATAAAACAATGTCTTCCTGTGTAATCGAATGCAGTAACTTGATCTGCACACGAGAGATGGATAGCGCCAACGTACTCGCCAGTACAGCGAGTGACCATGGTCTCCAGACCCACCATCAGCTGAACTTCTTTGAGTATCGATCGAACCTCCTGGAGTTCCTTGTTGATGCCGCCACGATGGAGTAGCATCTCGAGTACGTCGAGACCCTGCACAATCTGATCGTGATAGTGCATCGGATGTATCACTACCTGTCGAGTGTCCATCGGGAGAAACGAACACAAGCGAGACACGACGGGATAACGGTGATACTCGTGGCATCCTGTTCAATGCAATAGACGACATGTACGTTATTAATGGTGGTTTAATACGATTCATGCTTGTCGGTCACGATAGAATACACTCTCCTCGTAGACACAGCGGTACCCGTGTACCATGCAGAGCAACAGTGATGCACATCTGTGTGCACAAGACCCATGCTCGATGAGAGACATACAAACACTGCTAGCATGAGAACAAGGCCAAGATTCTCGGTTTGAACCATTTCCATTGTTTGTTCGTAGAACCGGTACTGTTGTACACAGGAAACTTACGTTGTACCTGCGTGTTGCTTGAGTACATTCGCCTCCCTGTGTCTGTGTCCATGTAATCTACGTTGACAAATACATAGTTCAGATCCGCTTCTCTTTCAAGAGCACACAGTAATGTGTAGACTTCTTTCGTCGTGTGAAGGTTTCTGCGTTCCAACAGTGCCACAGCC
>Ga0105051_10008932_pt1 | contig 10042 bp, 7 predicted proteins | sample FRY02_FD_78383 | JGI IMG/M metagenome (GOLD analysis project Ga0105051, IMG submission 78383) | Freshwater microbial communities from Lake Fryxell liftoff mats and glacier meltwater in Antarctica - FRY-02 (megahit assembly) | ecosystem: Environmental > Aquatic > Freshwater > Ice > Glacier...
CACCAGTGAAGCGCGAGGCAACGATCGCGGGCCTGGCATCAGAGGGCCTGGCGCTGATCTCGGGCAGCGCTGGAGCAGGTATCAGCGCGGTCATGGGGCCTCCTGCGGATCCAGTGGAAATGAATTGTCGCCAAGAATCTCAGATTTTGGCGCCAAAAAAAAACATTCATGAGATCGGACAAGGATTCTGTTTGCAGTTTTGGCATCTCTGGGCCCGCCGCAACCCTTTTCCTGGCCTAAAACTCAAAAAAAATTCAAAAATTGAGATCAGACAACTATCTCAGATTTTTCAAAAACAATCGCGGGAAAACGCCCAGAGACACAAATACTCCATCAAATGAGGGAAAAAAACAGAGTTAACACTCTGTGGGATGGCGGTCCGATTCCTGTGGCGCGCGGCGGCTCCGGATCTGGAACCCCTCCGCTTGCCGCGCGCCCAAAGGAGCTGCAAGCAGACGACATAAGCTCTACCAACCAAAAAATCAACTGAACTGTACTCAGAGTCCAGAGATGGAGGGAGGAGAGTCTATTCCTTCCGGGCGCCTCTCAGGGGGAGAGGTCTGTACGTGTTCTCACTGCGTCCCCAGGCACATCTTGTCGAAGAGGGAGATTGGTGACATCCATTCGGCTTGGGACGAGTGGATGGGTTAACTCGAAGTATGTTGAGTTTTTTGAAGGCCTTCATATTTTATTTTATTTTGTGGTCTGAGTGGCATTCTGGTCAACGACTTGGCAGGGCGGCCGTTCAAGTAGTACCCCAGACTTGACACGTGCTCTGTCCACCTTCGCTGATGAGGTCTGAATCGCTGAAGCCGTGGACCATAAGACCCTAAGCACTACAGTTATCTTGATGGAAAGCGAGGCGCCTTTTTCCCTTAAAACAACCCTGACAGGAAAACACTGTGTGTATACAGACTCGTGTGTAAACAGGGTTTTAGTCCTGGGCTGTTAAAAGAGTCACGGAGTATACATATGTGTTTACATGTATATCATTGAAGTGTCGGGATAGACAATACTGCAGAGACGCATTGCGGAGGATTAAGGTACAGTGTGATCGAGGAACACGACATTGTGCGAGGGAGAGATTGACACGCCACAGTGCGAGCGATACAGCTACATCAATGAAGAAGACACTGTGCGAGCGAAGAGTAAGACAGAGGAACACATAAAGTTGTGATGTGTGGGATGAAATGAATAAAGTAGAGTGTGTACACTGTGCGAGCGAGAGACCAGGTAGGAGCAACATAGATGTTAACAACACTGTGCGAGCAAGGTACACGACACGGTGTGAGGGAGGAAACGCACAGTGTGACTGAGGCGCCAGACACAGTGTAAACGAGAATCAAGATGCTCGTGGTGTGAAGGGCAGAGTACTTCGACACGACCCATGTTGAGTTTGACGAAGCTCAACAAACACACTGTGTATTGGGTACCACCTGAAAGAAAACCACTAGTATACATACTCGTGTGGACACAAAGTTGCAGTCCTGTTCACAGGAAGCACTGAGTGTACATATGTGTATTCATCACACGTATGTATATGCATCTCATGTGTACCTAGAGAATGTGAAATTTCATGACATATGTCTCTATTTCATGTACATCTAGAGAATGAATGTATGTTCATTACTTGTGTCTCTAGCGAATGAATGTGTGTATTCAATTCATGTGTATCTAAGTACCAATTGGCGTCTGAAAGTTGAAACTTCAAGGATGTTTACGAGTAGAGGGCTACAGGATGTACTGGCAGAACACCAAATGTAGGGGGTGGGTACCCATTGGGGTCTACACATTAATGTAAGGAGATATGACAGAACTCCAAGTGTAGGGTATGGGAGAACCCGTTGGAGACTACAGAGCTGACGACCGTGACTGTAGAGATATGGGAGACTCGCAGTGGATTCTCTATATATGCGTAAATGTAAGTTACGCTGGAGAACGTGAAGTACAGTAACATGACGCATTCAGAGGTGACATGATTCAAATTCAAGTCCACATGATGCATTCAGAGGTAACATAGACATCCGGAGGTAACATGACACATTCAGAGACAGGACGACCCATTCAGAGGTAACTTGATTCCGAGTCAATACCACAGGATGCTTCCACATGTAAATCATGAAAGTGCTGGGCAACATTGTGTGTACATACATGTGCTGGGCGACGGGAAACACTCTGTACGAAAGTGCTGCGCAGTAGGAAGGAGCCAGTTTTTGCGTCTGTATGTGCATTCGTGTAGTGCTGGGTAATGGGAAGCACTGCTGGTGGAGCGAGGGGAGCAATGTGATGGGTGCAAGATAGCTGTACCAGTCGTTACCAGTACTGGTGTGACGGGTTGGAAGCTCCAAAGGACTGCCTGGCGGAGCATCACTGTTAAGGGTTGCAGGCTACTGTGTGTGTTGTTGCGACTACGCACTGTGTGGCAAATGCGAGCGGAGCGAAGGTGCCAAGTAAATCAAAGTAGAACCACGCAAGCCGGAGCTACCAAGCCAAGCGAACCTGCTGAACTGGGCAAAAGTAGTTCTGGGCTGCAGATTCACTGGTTGAAGGCATATGTTTCTCTCTTTCTTGTTCATATCAGAGAATAAATTTGTGTATTCATTTCATGATTATTTAAAGAATGAATGTGTTTATTCATTGCATGTGCCTCTATGTCTAGAGAATGAAGGTGTGTATTCATGACATGTGTATCTAGAGAATGAGTCAAGTATTTTCATTACATGTGTCTCTAGAGAATGAATGTGGGAATTCATTGCATATGTCTCCAGAAATTGAGTGTGCGTATTCATTACATGTGTATCTAGAGAATGAATTTTTGTATTCATTACATGCGTCTCTAGAATATGAATATGTGTTCATTACATGTGCGTCCAGAGAATGAAAGGTTGTATTTGTGACATGTGTGTCCAGACGAAGAATGCATGTATTCATTACGTGTGTCTATGCAGAATTAATGCGTGCATTCGTTACATGTGTCTCTAGAGAATGAATATGAGGAGTGTACAACTTAAAAACATTAGGGATGTTTAGGAGTGCAGGGCACCGGGATGCACTGGTAGAACTCCAAATGTAGGGGTTTAATACCCATTGGAGTGTACAACTTAAAACACCAAGGATGTTTAGGAGTGCAGGGCTACGGGATGCCCGGTCAGAACTCCAAATGTAGAGGTTGAGTACCTATTGAGTCGACAAGTCAAAACATCAGGGATGCTTAGGGGTACCGGGAAACGGGATGCACGGGAAGAACTCCAAATAGGGGGTGGGTACCCATTGGAGTCTACAAATTAAAACATTATGCATGTTCAGGAGTGTAAAGGAAATAAGGGAAGAACTTAAGGGGTAGGTACCAATTGGAGTCTACAAATTGACAAAAGGAAATATGGGAGAACCTTAGGTGTAGGGTAGGGTGTAACCCGTTGGAGACTACAAGTGAACGCCGGCGACTGCGGAGACATGGGAGACTCACAGTGGTTTCTCTATACATGCGTATATTTAAGTTACGCTGGAGAACGTGAAGTACAGTAACATGACGCGTTCAGAGGTGACATGATTCAAGATCACATGATGTTTTCAGAGGTAACATAGACATCCGGAGATAACATGACGCATTCGGAGGCAACATGACCCATTCAGAGGTGACTTGATTCACTGCCACAAGATCATTCACATGTAAATTATGAAAGTGCTGGGCAGCAATGTGTGTACATACATGTGTTGGGCGGGAAACACTTTGTACGAAAGTGCTGTGATCCAGCGGGACGCCAGTGTTTGCATTGATTAATGTTTGCTTTTATTACTTGAAACAGTACTTTTGAACTTTTGCTTGAGGATCTATGTAGCTCAAATCCATGTAGATTTGAGTTCTCTGTTATCTGAGTTTTTGCCGGTCTGTGTATGCAAATTCGTGTAGTACTGGTTTTGGGAAGTAATGCAGGTGGAGCGAGGGGAGCACCGTGAGAGGTCAGAAGGGTGTACCGGACGTTACCAGTCCTGGTGTGACGGGTTGGAAGCTCCCAAGGACTGACTGGAAGAGCAATACTTTTGAGGGTTGCGGGCTACTGTGTGTGTTATTGCGACTACACTCTGTGTTACAGAAAGAGACAACCACCAAGAAGCACAGGAGGCACAGTACAAGCGAGAAATGCAACTTGGTGCTAGCAAGGAACAAGAAATGGTGCGAGCAGAAAGGAAGACGTAGTGTAAGCGAAGCAAGCTAGAAATCTGCGAGTGCGGAGCACTCAAGTACCGTATTCCCTCCAAAGAATATTACAAGGATGTGAAGATTGCAGGACACAGGCCAAGCGGAGCGAAGTTAAAGTGTACAACAAAACGAAGCCAAGCGAAGCTGCAAGGACAAGAGAAGTTGTCGAGTACAGAAAATCTGGATGAGAGAAATTGTACACTCGCTGCGTCTTCCTTTCTTTTTCTTGCCCCACCTCTCTTCCCTACCCAAGCGTTGCCCAAATAGAATACATATTTTTTACAGACACATGAGATGAATACACACATGCAGTCTCCAGATACACATGTAATGAATACACACATCCATTCTCTAGAGACACATTATACGAATATTTACATTCATTCCCGGGAGATACATGAAATGAATACACACATTTATTCTCTATAGACGCATGGAATCAGTACCCACATTCATTCTCTAGATACACATGAAACGGATACATACATTCATTCTCTGGATACACATGTGATGAATATATAATTCATTCTCTAGAGACACTTGTAATAAACACCCACATTCATTCTCTGGAGCCACATGTCATGCATACACACATTCATTCTCTAGATGCACATGTAATGTCACAATACACAAATTCTTCTGAAAGAGAAACATGACACGAAAACACAAATTCATTTCATACATAATCAACAAATGTATACACAAATTTATTCTCTAGTCATAAACAAGAGAGAGAGATAGAATATAGGTTCAACCAGTAAAACTGCAACCAAGAACGACCTTTGCCCTATCTCGGCAAATTCGCTTGTCTCGACAGGTCCGTCTCGCTCAGCTCTACCTTGACCCGCTTGGCACCTTCGCTCCGTTTTACACCTACAAACACACTCTTTGCATGTCCTTCTTTTAGTCTCAATCCACAAGGAGACACTTCTCACGTAGAACTGTTTCTCGTGAGGAGGAGGAACCGTGTGTAATACATGACTCTATTTCAGATCTTTGGGTCGTTCCTGAGACTAGTTTAATCGGGACATGAATAAGACACCATCACATTTCCGAGTCCCACCAAAATTCCAAATCCCCCTCCAGTGGAACTATTACCACTGACCAGTGCCAGTGCCTAACCCACATCCGAGACACCGCGCACAGCGACAGTAAGCCCTTCTACAGCAGCCGACCCACATTGATGACTACAGAACACGACTCGGTTCAATTTACTGGTATTGATTAGCAGGCCACTGAGTGATGTGCTGCACCTGGCTGGTTGAGTAGACCCACAACACAGTGCATGCTAAAAGCACAGCACAAGGAGAAGCATTCATCATTCAAAAGCAATGCTCTTGACACGCCAACCTGCTCACCACTACACACTTAGACCGAACGACAACATTCTCACTTCGCTTGTCCCAACTTCGATTCACTAATTTATTTTTCGTACTCTACTGGGAGCAACCAAAATAAATCTTGGACACTTTCCTCAACCAAGCATACTCGCATTTGCATACGCTTCGGTATGGAAAACTCGCGAAATGGTTCGTGGTACGGCAGCAGTAATCTGGCCCCTGAATATTGGATTCAAGATTAAGGTGGGATCAGTATTTCTCGAACGAGCGCGGATTCTCAGTGGAATCCAGTTTACAACGTATTTCATCAATTTTTTTGTTGTGGAAACGAAACGATTCGTCGGTAGTTTTGCAAACGTGATCTTGACGCGGCAAACCTGCGGACAGCGCTCGAGCAGAGGTGTGGAAAGCAAACGCCGAGTGCTAGGAAATTTTTTCTCGAGCGAATTTGCTATATGTTCCCAAAATCAAAATGTAGAGTAGACCTAGATCTAGGTCTGTGCACAACTATAGTACTTGCATTTGGGAGACCGCAGCGCAGTGGCGACTTCCGAAAAAAAAATCCTGTTTCGACGTAGGAAAAATCAGATTTTGCCATTGCGCTGCGGTTCTCAAACGTAAGTACCGAAGTTGTGCACAGACCTAGATCTCGTCTACTCTACATTTTGATGTTAGGAAAATATATCAAATTCGCTCAAGAAATCAATTTCCTAGCGCTCGGCGTTTGCTTTCCGCAGCCCTGCTCGAGCGCTGGCCGCAGGTTTGCCGCGTCAAGATCACGTTTACAAAACTACCGACGAATCGTTTCGTTTCCACAACAAAAAAATCGATGAAATATGTTGTAAACTGGATTCCACTGAGAATCCGCATTCGTTCGAGAAATACCCAACCCCACCTTAATCTTGTTTGCTCCAAACAGAGTACGAAAAATAAATTAGTCATTCGAAGTTGGGACAAGCGAAGTGAGAGCGTTGACGTTCGGGCCTAAACGGGTGGTGGTGAGCAGGTTGGCGTGTCAAAAGCATTGCTTTTGAAAGTTGAATGCCTTTCCTTGTGCTGTGCTTTTAGCATGCGCTGTGTTGTGGGTCTACTCAACCGCGCGCAGCACTTAACTCAGTGGCCTACTAATCAATACCAGTGATTTGAACTGGGTCGTGTTCTGTAGTCATCAATGTGCGTCAGCCTTCCACTCATTGCAAATTTCGAACTCACAGAAACGATGAACGTAGTAGATTCACGGACCCGAGTCTCCCAATCTGGTGTGTCTCTGAAGTTCATGACAGCCCTGACAAAGCCACCAGTGGTTCCCCATAAATAATACGGTCCACGAAGGGTCCTGAAATCTTTTTATAGCATCAGAACAATACAGGTCAAAACACATTTTATCGAGCATAAAATCACATTTTGTGTCTTTGAAAATTTTAAACCACGTATATATGTTATCTGAAAAATGAAAAAATAACATATCAGATACAGTAAATCACGCATTTTAAAATACTAAATCACATATCAGTGTGTTTAAAAAAAAATGAACCACTTCATACATGTGTTTAACACTAAATCACATAAATATGTCATTTAGATAAAATCACATATGTGATGTGTTACGTACTAATCACACATATGTGTTGCCAAGGTTACTAAAAACCATGTATGTGTTGTCAAGTGTTGTTGGAACATGTCTTGAGTTGCGACATCATGATCATGTCCAGTTCACACAGACTTGGCCAGGTGATTTCAGGCGTGCAATGTATACAACACTGGCATGTCTGAAATCTGTCTCTACGCTTGTCCATGGCAATCGTGAGGTCACCGGTTATCCAGTGACACATTCGCACGGAGGCGACTCACGGTCACACCATTCATGGGGTTCAAGTTTCAGTACAAATGTCCAACAAATACTTTATATTGAAGGTCTTTGTCTTTACTAGCTTCAGGTTATGTCAACAACTCACGTCGCATCAATCACATGGGAACCAATACATCTATCCTGCCACCATGTGATGACAAGTCATTTTTCGGAGGTCAGACATGAGATCAGGTGACTTCGCATCTAAATGCAGGGGGAGACTATCGAGTGGTACTTTGCAAGTCCACACCCCTTGGGTGTCGATCTGAGTCCCAACACGAGCCACGTATAGACCGACTGCTTAATTCAACAGCCAGTATTCCTCAATGAATGCCAGGCTCCAACCGACAGTATTCTTCAATGAATGCTAGACTCCTCTGGTTGGATTGATGTGAGTGCTGTCCCGGCCCGACGCTGGCCTTGATGAATAAAACAACTTGTCCTGTGTGAGAGTATAGCTGTTCACTCAGTATGGTTGGATTGGGCGTGTTCTTGTGATTTGCTCACAGCTCAGTGATAATCATGAAGAGTCTTTTACACAGGCACTGTGCGCTCACCAACTGTAGCTTTGCAGCTTGCAATCAGCCTCGTTAGCCAGATTTATAACGTACCGTCGTTTCGACATCATGGGCCATGTCACAGTGGGCATAAACACCACAAGTTCTCAAATGTACATATGGATATATATATACATATATATATATATATATAGATATATATATATACATGTATGTATATACATGTACATATAGACCCTTCTCAAACAGCAGTAACAGAAGCAGCTGCAGCATGCTAGAATCATAAGTATATACGTGTATATGTATACATATATGTATATATATGTACAGTCACAGCGGGTGAGGGATCTAACCAAATAGGAGGGAAAATGGGAGCAGCCTGGCAGTGTATGTGAACCTGCAGAAACAAAGGAAAAGGCAGCAGAGGAAGGTGGGACGCGAAGAGGAAGGATCCAGCTCGAACCGTCCGGAACTAGCAGCCTTTGTCTTGGAATTACACGGCACCCCTGTGACAAGACACATGCTGTGTTTGTGCGACAACCAAGCGCTGCTGAAAGCTGTAAAAAGATGGGTAGGTGAAGGCGGAAAAGCGACGTTAGTAGGAGCGCCAGACGGAGACATTTCAATAGCAGCAATCGAAGAGCTCCGAAAAAGAACAACAGCAGGAACAGCGACGTTTCTGGTCAAGATGAAAGCGCATCGAGGAGAACCTAAAAATGAAGAAGCCGACATCCAAGCAGACAAGTCTCTTTCAGGCAAAGATTTTTCCACGGAATGGCACGACAGGACAAATCGAGCAGTTTTCACATGGCAAAAGCCTTACCGAAATTGAGGCACGGTGAGCTATGAAGATCCAAAGTCGACGTGGAACAGCGGGGTGTGGAAGGCGATTAAACGAGGATCAGCAGAAGAGGAGGTGCGCAAGCACCGGGATCCTGTGACAGGAGCTTGGAAACAGATCAGCAAACAAAGACGACGAGTCGATATAAGCTATGATCCGAGTATGGTAACGGCTCTACAGCATGGTACATGGATGGATGCGGAGGGTTTCAAACAGACTTGTATCAGGGAATAGGGAGAAGAAAAAAAGGGGAGACATCCAACAGCCTTTCTACGGCACATGGGTAGCAGACTTCATGCTGAGACAGGATGCAGGAAGGTTTATGCTGGGGAAGTATCTGAGTGACAAAAAAATTCGCAAGGAAGGAGACGATTGGGGATGGCGGTGGCAGGAAATACGCTAACAGCCAGTTTTCTGACCAAAATAGGCAAGATGCAATCAGCAGGGTGTCTGCGGTGTAAAATAGCGCGAGAGGCCCGAGGTGAGAGCACTGACGGTCTGGCGGATGGAACACACGGTCACATCAACAGAACAGGCTGCGAAGGAATGGCAACAACAGTTACGGCTGCCCACCACTCCATCTGGAGGCACCTGTATGAAAGCATGCACGCTGCACAAAAGCCAAAAAGCAAGTTCAAGTTTGTCACGCTTGACAAAGAAAGTAACATGAGCACGCTGTGGTGACGAGAAGAGTTTTTAAGGATCTGCAGCAAGGAAGAGCTGGCGGAGAAGGCACAGGATGTAGAGGTGACAATTCCAGTCAAAGAAAGTAAATTGACACGGGACAACCTCGATCCAGGGTCTTTCTTCGTAAATCGTTTCTGGGACAGGCGACCGGATGGGGTCGCAATCAATGTGGCTCTGAAGATCGTATATATTTTAGAATTTAAACGGTCGACAGACAGGGACGAGAGGTTCCTAGAGGTGAAAGACGCAGAAGCAAATGAGCAGCATAACAGCATCATCGGTGCGCCCAAAGCTGCTGCTCCGGAATGGGAATTTGATCTGATTAACTTTGTGGTGGGTAACCGCGGATCGGTGGTTGAGAGCAATTTCTGCACCAAGCTCAAAAAGCTTGATATACAAGAAGGGAAAAAAGTGCACGTGTGAGGAGATAATAAGCGGAACACACGTTTGCAAAGCACAAAGCTGGGGCCCGTCGAACGATGGTGGACTCAGGATGTAAACTGGGAATCACAATCCAAGACCCCCCCCCAGAGTCCGGAAGACGGACACATTTATTGTATTTTACTTATTCGTATTGCATTTTGTCACGTGTCTGAAAACTTGCAA